>JAABUO010006911.1_pt1 | contig 12991 bp, 13 predicted proteins | sample 5559291 | NCBI WGS metagenome assembly JAABUO01 (sample SAMN10711878, study PRJNA513372) | rock metagenome | isolation source: Antarctica rocks | place: Antarctica: Victoria Land, Finger Mt sud
GCTTACTCTCTTGCCTCACAGCCATGTCCTCCTCCTTTCAATAGAAAGACAGATTTCGTTATGAGGCAACGACTATCCCTTCGAGCAGATTATTTATGAGGCAATGCGTTGTATTGCGCGTTAGGCCCGCCTGTGCCATAATTTAACGGCGCCGCTACACGCGGCGCCACGAGGGCGCTTGGGTAGAGCGCGGCGCGCCGTCACGGCGCACCGCGCCAGGATGCGACGTGTACATGTGGACGCATGATTCCCCGGCTGTATCTGGCCGCGCCCATCGTTAAGTAAGAGAGGCTGTATGAACGGTTATTCTAGCGCGACGCCTTGGAATCGCGGACGTTACTCTGTAGCGTCGGCGCTACCCCGGCTCGTTGTTCGCGCCCTATCCGGCGGGCCGTGCGCTTGTCGCGACCTGTGCCATCTAAGTGATCTATATGCTGAATACAAAGAAGGTGATACCTGACGTGCTCTACCATTTGATGTTTGAACTCTATGGCTGCGACCGGCAGCGCCTCGAAAACCCTGATCTGCTCCGCACGTTCCTCCGCGATCTCCCCCCCCTCATCGACATGACGGCCGTCTCCCCGGTCCACCTGTACGACATCAGGGAATGCACCGACGAAGACGACAATGGCCTGTCTGGCTTTGTCATCATCGCGCAGAGCCACATCTCCCTACACGCGTGGGGCCCGTACCACGAGCTCGACGTCGACATCTGCTCGTGCCAGCCGTTCGACTATGACGTCGCGGTGCGCTTCGCCAAAGAGCTCATGGGCGCGACGGACGTCGAAGTGCACACGGCCACTCGCGCGAACCGCTCCGAACGCGACCGCAAACGCTCATTGGTGGGCGTAGGCGCCCCAGCGTAAGCGCTTTCCGTACCATTTTTGCTTGTTACATGCGCCCGTGCTGAGCGGGCTATACGCGTCATCGCATGTGCGCATGCGTTTCGCCCATCTCGTAGCCGCGAGATGGGCGAAATGTAATGAGTGTGACCAAAATCCGTGGGGAGGGTCACGGACGTTGAAAGCCATCGCGCGATAGGCCATACTGTGGAGCATCACCCACCACAGCAAAGGAGACGCGCGATGACGTCCAACGTAGACCTGAGTGTACAGCAGATTCAGCAGGATTTTCAAGCCTTGATCGCCTACGTCACCGGCCCGGAGACACGCACGGCCACGGCCTACACGGTGGAACTCACGCTCTTCCGGCGCCTCGTGGCGTTGGGAGCGGCGTTGTTGCGCGTGTTCTTCCAGACGCGGGCGGCGGAGCGCCCCGCGGGTCCGGTCCACGCGCCGGACGGGACCCCGCTGGGCTATCATGATCGCCGGTTCATCACCTATTATTCCGTGTTTGGCAAAGTGCGCTTCGCGCGGCACTACTTTACGGCGGTCGGGCAGGAGGGCCTGTGCCCGTTGGACGCGGACCTGAGCCTCCCCGCGCGTTGCTACTCGAACCTGTTGCAGGAGTGGGGGACGTATGGCGCGACGGACGCGTCCTATCACGAGAGTCAGGCCGCACGTGCGCGCATCCTGGGGATACGCGCATCCTGGGGATACGCGCATCCTGGGGATAGGGGTGGGCCGGGCCGCCTTGGAAACGATGGCCGGCGACGCGGCGGTGGACGTGGAAGCCTTCTACGCGCAGCCCGGCAGCATGGAGGTGCGCGCGGCGGATGGGCCGCTCCTGGTGGTGCAGGCCGATGGCAAGGGCGTGCCGATGGTCCAACCGCCCTCCGAGGCACGGCCGGTACGCCTGGGCAAGGGGCAGAAACGGACCAAGAAGAAGGAGGCCGTGGTGACCAGCCTCTATACCATCGCGCCCTATGTGCGCACGCCGCGGGAGGTGGTGGCGGCGCTGCTGCAGGACCGCGACCGTCCCCCGGACACGGCACCCCGTCCGACGCCGCTGGGCAAAGAACGGCGGGCCACCCTCGACGGCAAGGAGGTGGCCCTACCCCGCCTGGCCGCGGACGCAGCAGCGCGAGGGGCGGCACATCCAGGAACGGGTCGCGCTGACCGATGGCGCGGAGGCGCTGCAAAAGCGGATCGAGACCCATTTCCCGCGGCACACGCTGGTGCTCGACATCATCCACGCCACGGATTATCTCTGGAACGCGGCCAACGCGCTGCTCGGGGAGACGCACCCGGACCGCCTCGCCTGGATCCGCACGTATCTGGAGCAGCTCCTCAACGGGGACACGCCGGCCGTCATCACCGCGCTGGAGATGGCGGCACAGGATCCGGCGCGCACGACCACCCAGCGCAAAGCGCTCCTGGGGACCGCCGGTTACTATCGCCGCAACGCGCCCTATAGGCACTATGATGTGTATCTCGCGCGCGGTTGGCCGGTGGGCACGGGGGTCGTGGAAGGCGCGTGCGGGCACCTTGTCAAGGATCGCAGGGAACAAGCAGGCATGCGCTGGACCACAGCGGGCGCGCAAGTGGTGCTCGACCTGCGTGCCCTCCGACTCAACGGCCAGTGGGACGCCTATGGTCAGTTCCATCGCCAGCGGCAACATGAGCGCCTTTATGGGACGGCTCATTCCGTCCCCGAGACAGCGGAGATGTGGGTCTTGGCCGATGCGGCCTAGGCACTCCCACCCCTCCACGGATTTTGGTCACACTCAAATGTAATAATCGTGCGCCAAATATTCACGCATGACTTGACGGCTAACCCACAACTCGGCTCCGGCAACCAGACGAGTCGTGATAGCCTGTGATGCTATCATGTACCACGGTGACTCAGCTACGGTGGCGTACACAAGTATGTTCGTGTCCAGAAAGATCGGATCAGCGGCCATCATCACCGTACATATCCTCACGTCTTAGAGATAGATCTTGCGGCCACGCGCCAACGTGGAACACTGGTAGTTGTGGGGGGGCGCTGTGCTTCTGCCGTAGTAGCTGCTCGTCGATAACAACGACCACCTTGTGCTTTCCAGCGCGGATGTCGTGTGGCACGTCGATGGGCATCCGTCCGTCAGGGTCTATTAGCCCGTACGTTTCAATTGTTCTCATCCAAATCCCTCACGTAGGAGTTGTGGTTAGGCGCTATCGGCAGCCAATGTGCCTGATACAGTTTACTCAAAATGGCTCTACTGGGATTTTTGGACGAGTTAGAGTTCGTCGGTAGCCGCTAAACAGGACGCCGCGCGCTCAGGAAGTCGAGGACTAGGCGATTCACTTCAGTTGGGCATTCCATGTTGAGCACATGCGCGACGCGGGGAAGCACGACCTTTTGCGCCCCGGCTATGCCATCTTCGAGCAAGTCCGCCTGATACAGGACATCGGGGATGTCTCCATCTCCCACGATGATTAGGGTCGGCGCGCTGACCTCGGCGAGCCGTCCGAGCGCGGGTGGATCGAGTGGTTGCGCTGCCCCTCTGGGGCGCGTGACGGCCTGGGCCATCATCTCACGGACCCGCGCGCGCACGCCGGGGGCGACATCGTCGGGGTCACGCTTTGTCCCATCGACCCACACGCGCAGCAACAACTCAACCGCCCGCGTCGTATCGCCAGCCTCGAAGGCGGCATCAATTGGCGCCCCGAAGGTGTTGTTCGCGGCTTCTGACGTAGTATAGCCTCCGATACTCGTAGCCATGAGCAAGAGGGCGTCGACCATGCTCGGATACGCCAACGTGAAATCGATCGCGATGCTCCCACCCATCGACATCCCCAGGAGCGCCGCCCTGGTGATGCCAAGATGGGAGAGTAGGGCGCGCAGGGCCTCATGGTGCGCGTACGGTCGATCGGGTGTGCCCGACTGTCCAAACCCGTGCAAGTCATAGCGCACGACGCGGTGGCGCCGGGCGAAGGCGTCGAACTGATCATCGTACATCCGCCTGTCCGCGATGCCCTCATGGAGGAGCACGAGTGGCGGTCCTGATCCCGCGACATCATAAGAGAGCGGTGCCCCGCTTACCTCGACGAGTCCGGTCTCCACATGTATCGCGTCGATCATCATACCCTCTCATCGTATGTATCCTCACGCCTTAGAGGTATACTTTACAGCTGACAAGTTGTTACGTGAACGTCTGCACGCCGGATTGGATCATCTGGGTGTTCACCTAGCTCGGGCGCTTGAACATGGACTGCATCTTGGTAGCGAGGCCCATGTCGCCCTTGACCTTGAGCTTGCCCTGCATGAAGGCGATCATGGGGTCCAGGCGGCCCGTGAAGATCTTGACGTAGTCTTCGCCCTTGGCCGTCATGGTGACGTTAGCGGTCCCGGCCGTGCCTTCACCGGCACTGGCCTGGCCGTTCGCGACCTTGAGCCAGTACGCGCCGCCGTCGCTCAGGTCGAACTGATACGTGGCAGTGATATTACCGGCTTTCTCCGGCTGGAAGTAGTTAGGCATTTGCTCGATGATCTGCGCCATCGTGGGCGTGCTTGATTCTGACATTGTTTTCTCCTTAGTTTCGCAACGGCTTTCCCGTGCCGAGAGTGCACTTGGAGTGTACTTGATACGCTACGGCGTTTTCCTCCGTGCGCTCGACGTTTTTTTCGTCAAGCTTCTCAAGCTTCTATAGTATCCTATAACGATAACAAGTAATAATACTTCGCTTGCATAGTGTAAATCTTATATCAAAGGAGGGGCCGTGAACCTGCACCAGTTGGAGCTTTTCGTCGCGGTGGCCGACCATGGCAGCTTCACGCGCGCGGCGGAGGCGCTGCACATCAGCCAGCCCTCGGTCTCGGCGCGCATCCGCGACCTCGAAGACTCGCTTGGCCAACACCTCTTCGAACAAGTTGGACGGCGCATTTACCTCACCGACGCGGGACATGAGCTCAAGGAGCACGCCGCGGCTATCCTCCTGCGCGTGTCCGAGGCCACACGCGCCCTCGACGAGATCGAGGGCTTGCAGCGCGGCACACTACGCGTCGTGGCCACGACGACGGTCGGCTCGTACGTGCTGCCGCGCCTGATGGGGCGCTTCAAGCGCGCCTACCCCGGCATCGCGCTCGCCCTCGACGTCACCAACTGGTCGCGCGCGGTCGAACTGCTGCGCCACCACCGTATGGACCTCGCCGTGCTGGGTCCGACCGACGAGATCGAGGACATGGTGGTGCAGGATTTCGTCAAGAACGAGCTCGTCGTCGCCGCCGCGCCCACCCATCCGCTGGCCGGTCGGTCCAACGTCCCCTTCGCCGCACTCGCCACCTATCCCGTACTGGTGCGTGAACAAGGCTCGGGGACGCGCGCCGACACCGAGCGGCTGTTCAAAGACTACGGCGTCGCGTTGATCGTGGCCATGGAGCTACGTCACAGCACCGCCATCAAGCAGGGCGTCATGGCGGGGCTCGGCGTCTCCTTGCTCTCCAAGCAGGCCATGGGGTTGGAGTTGACCAACGGCACGCTGGTCGCGCTCGACGTCGAGGGCCTGCCGCTGCGGCGCGATTGGCACATCGTGCACCGCCACGAGCGCCGCCTACCGCGCGCCGCCGCCGCCTTTAAGCAGATGCTGCTCGACTACGCCATTGAGCAACAATAGCTAACAGCTAACAGCTAGTTTATGCCCAGCCTCGGGGACCATTGATGGCATGAAGCATGCGCTTCATCCCGCGGCTACATGGCTGCCAGCGCGTCGGTCCAGGCTTTGACGCGTACTATGTCATATACGTCGAGCACGATATCGGGTACGCTTTAGCGGTATATAAACCGATACACAACCTAGATAGCGCTCGAGTCTAGTCCATAAGGAGGAGTCCTATTCGCTCTCAACTACGCGCTCTTATCGACAATTATCACTGGACGTGGGACGCGCCGACGCAGTCCCTATTGGCGCGCCTGCCCAGCTATGAGGGTAACCCGTACGCGACGCTCGCGGCGCTCTCGGACGACGCGCTCCACGCGTTGGACACCCCTGACTTTACTCAGTTGATCGCGCAGGCGAGCGACAGCCAGGCGCGCTATCTCAAGGGCGCCCCCCTGTCGCGCCGGGTCGCCTATTTCAGCGCCGAGTTCGGCGTCGACGCCAGCCTGCCTATTTACTCAGGCGGCCTCGGCGTCCTGGCCGGCGACCACCTCAAAGCCGCGTCCGACGCCGGGCTTCCGCTCGTCGCTGTCGGCTTGCTGTACCACGGCGGCTACCTGCGCCAGACGCTCGACGACGCCGGTTGGCAGCACGAAGAGTACCCCCAGCTCGACCTCGCACTGACCGGGTTGCGGCTGGAGCGCGACGATTCCGGCGCGCCGATCCAGGTCTCGATTCCGCTCGGCGACCGTGAGACCCACGCGCGGGTATGGCGGGCCAGCATCGGCCGCGTGCCGCTCTATCTGCTCGACACCGACATCGACGCCAACTCCGCCATCGACCGCGAGATCACGCAGCGCCTCTATGACCGTGGCAACGACCACCGCGGCGAGCGCGATATCAGGATCTGCCAGGAGATCGTGCTCGGCATCGGCGGTGTGCGCGCCCTGCGCGCCCTGGGCTACGACGCCATCGAAACGTTTCACCTCAACGAAGGCCACGCCAGCTTCCTGCTGCTCGAACGCGTACGCGAGGCGCACGCGGCGGGTAAGGATTATGATGCGGCGCTGGATGAGACGCGCGCGCACGCCGTCTTCACCACGCACACGCCCGTGCCGGCCGGCCACGACCGCTTCGCGCACGACCTGCTGCTCTACTACCTCGGCCCGTGGTGGCGCGATACGCTCGGCTTCACCGACTGGCAGTTGCTCTCGCTCGGCGGCGCCGGCGACTTCTCCATGACCGAACTGGCCCTCAACGTGACCCGCGCGGTCAACGCCGTCTCGGTCAAGCACGGCGAGGTCTCGCGCGCCATGTTCCCGGGCCGTCCCATCGGCTCGATCACCAACGGCGTCCACCATCCGACCTGGACCGGCCCGCACGCGGCCGCCCTCTACGACCGCGCCCTGCCGGGCTGGCGCGAGGACGGCGCGCGGCTGCGGGCGGCCGAGGGGCTCGCGGCGCGGGACGTACGCGCGGCGCACGACGCGGCCAAACGCGACATGATCGCCGCGGTCAACGCGCGCTATCCCGACGCCGCGCTAGAGGAGGGCGTGTTCACGATTGGCTTCGCGCGCCGCATGACGGGCTACAAGCGCGCTACGTTGCTCTTCCGCGATCCGGCCAGGCTAGCGGCCGTCGCGGCGCGCGGCCTGCAGGTCGTGGTGGCCGGCAAGGCACACCCACGCGACGACGAGGGCAAGAGCATCATCGCCGAGATCGTGCGGCACGCCGGCGACGCGCCCGTGCGCGTCGTCTTCGTCGCGGGCTACGACATGGCGCTGGCGCACCTGCTCGTGGCCGGCTCCGACATATGGCTCAATAACCCCCACCGGCCGCTGGAAGCCTCGGGAACCAGCGGCATGAAGGCGCTGCTCAACGGCGTGCCGAACCTATCCGTCCTCGACGGCTGGTGGATCGAGGGCTATCGCGGGACCAACGGCTGGCCCATCGGCGAGGGCTACAGCGGCGGGGATGAGGACTCGTACGACGCCGCTAGCCTATATGACACGCTCGAGCGCGAAGTCATCCCCGCGTACTACGACCGGCCGGACGACTGGACCGCGCGTATGACGCGCGCTATCGCCACCAGCCCGGACTTCACCGCCCAGCGCATGGTCGCGCAGTACGCGTCCGAGATATACGACCTGGCGCCCGTGCTCGTCTAGGGGCGAGAGGCGACGGGCGAGGGGCGACGGGCAAGGATCTTGCTACTTGATAAACTATAGTCACTGTCTAAGCGAAAACTCGCCCGTCGCCCCTCAAGGAGGCCCCCATGAACGCGCCTTCCCTCTTCTCTGAAGAAGATCTGTACCTCTTTTCCGAGGGCACATGGCTCGACGCCTACGAGAAGCTGGGAGCGCGCCGGCGCGAGGTCGACGGCGTGGCCGGGACCAACGTCGCGGTGTGGGCGCCGGAGGCGGAGGCGGTCAGCGTCGTCGGCGACTTCAACGAGTGGCGGCCCGATCAAGCGCCGCTGGCGCGACGTGGCCCCAATGGCGTGTGGGAGGCGTTCCTGCCCGATTTGCCGGAGGGCGGCCTCTACAAATACCACATCCGCTCGCGCTATAACGGCTACGAGGTCGACAAGGCCGACCCCTACGCCGTCTACGCCGAGCTACGTCCGGGGACGGCCTCGGTTGTCTATGACCTCGGCGGCTACAAGTGGCGCGACAATACGTGGAGGGCGGCGCGCGCCAAGGGCTCGCCGCTGGACCGTCCGGTGTCCGTCTACGAAGTTCACCTGGGCTCGTGGCGGCGCGGCGAGGACGACCGCTTCCTCACCTACCGCGAGTTGGCGCACACGCTCGTCGACTACGTCGTGGCGCACGGGTTCACGCACATCGAGCTGTTGCCGATCACCGAGCACCCCTTCGACGGCTCGTGGGGCTACCAGACCACGGGCTACTTCGCCCCGACCAGCCGCTTCGGGACGCCGCACGATTTCATGTATCTCGTGGACCACTGCCACCGCAACGGCGTCGGCGTGCTGCTCGACTGGGTGCCGGGCCACTTTGCCAAAGAGGGCTTCGGCCTGGGCTATTTCGACGGCACGCACCTCTACGAGCACGCCGACCCGCGCCAGGGCGAGCACATCACCTGGGGCACCTACATCTTCAACTACAGCCGTGGCGAGGTGCTCTCGTTCCTGCTCTCCAACGCGCACTACTGGCTGCGCGAGTACCACCTCGACGGCATGCGCGTCGATGCCGTGGCCGCGATGCTCTACCTCGACTACGACCGCGACGACGGCGCCTGGGTCGCCAACCGCTACGGCGGCCGCGAGAACCTGGAGGCCGTGTCATTCTTACAACGCTTCAACGACATCGTGCATACGCGTCATCAGGGCGTGTTGACGGCGGCCGAGGAGTCGACGACGTGGCCCGGCATCACCCGGCCCACGGCGGAGGGCGGGCTGGGCTTCGACCTCAAGTGGAACATGGGCTGGATGCACGACACGCTGGCCTACGTCGAGCGCGACCCCATCTATCGTCCCTACCACCACAACGAGATCACCTTCTCCTTCACCTACGCCTTCGACGAGCGCTACATCCTGCCGCTCTCGCACGACGAGGTGGTACACCTGAAGCACTCGCTCATCGAGAAGATGCCGGGCGACGACCGGCAGCGTTTCGCCACGCTGCGCGCGCTCTACGCCTTCATGTATGGACATCCGGGCAAGAAACTGCTCTTCATGGGCGGCGAGTTCGCGCAGTGGCACGAGTGGGCCCACCAGTATTCGCTCGACTGGCATCTGCTGGAGGGCGCCACGGGCCTACGCCACCGCCAGATGTCGGACTTCGTGACGCGGATCAATGGTCTCTACCGTGGAGAAAAGGCGCTGTACGAGCGCGACCTGTCGGCGGAAGGCTTCGCGTGGATCGACGGCAGCGACACCGCCCACTCGGTCGTCGCCATCCTACGGCGCGGCCTCAAGCGCGACGACGCCATCGCCGTCGTCGTCAATTGGCAGCCCGTGACCCGCGAGGGCTACCAGATCGGCGTGCCGTCGGCTGGTCCCTGGGCTGAGTTGCTCAACAGCGACGCCACGGCGTACGGCGGCTCCGGCGCCGGCAACCCCACGCCGCTAAAAGCCGAGAAGAAAGCATTGGACGGCTACGACTACACCCTCACGCTGACGCTGCCTCCGCTCTCAGTGCTCTGGCTCAAGCCCATGACGCCCAAACGAGGCAAGACGACATAGAACATTGTGTAGTAGGCGCGCGAGGCAGCGAATTCAGGATAGCCGGTTTGCAGGAGTATTGTCGCGGCGGAGAGGCTGCGATGCGCCTTCGAGAGAAGCTCTTGCTGATCTTGCGTCATACCGCGATGCCTTCGCGGCGAATATTTCGCAGCAGAGGTCCGTTGCGATCGCGGTATCGCTCCTCGTCCATGTAGAGGCAACTGACAACCGTGTCGAAGCGTAGCGACAGATCAGCGACAAAGTTTATCGAGCGCGCGCCCTCCTCACCTTGGTTGATTGATCCTTTGAGGACGACCAGCACATCAATGTCCGAGCCCGGCTCAGCGTCGCCGCGCGCTTGTGAGCCGAAGAGCACCAGGCGGACGAGCCGGGGACCGTATAGCCGCGCGAAGTGATCGCGTAGCTCCGCTACGATGGCCTGAAGTTCCTCGCCCATAACGCCCATCCCACGCTATCCCGTCTACCCAACTGCGTGCTTATCCAATGGTACACCACGGACAACTCCTACGGCTAGCGCCGCTGACGTCGCCTCACGAGGCAGGCGGCAACGGCCCGATAAGTTGTTCGGCCATATCCAGGAACTCTTGAGCGTGGTTGATTTGGTCGTCGGCGTCAGCGTTGGTCGTTTCAGTTACTGTATCGTAGTCGCTTTTCAAACGCTTCTCTTCACCGTCGATCAGATAGCGGTGGAGGTGGGAAGGAACGCGACCCGGTTTGCTGTAATGTTGGCCGAACGCGGCGATGACGGCTGAATGCTTGGAGAAAGCCAGTCCATCGCCCAACAAGAGCGCCTCGGCGACATAAAACATGGCATAGTAGGCGCGCGAGATGGCGAAGTCGTACAAATTGTCATTGTGTAACAAGCGCGCGGCGCGCACGCTGTCACGGGCCTTCCGCACCAGCGCCGCTTGCTCGGGCATCATACGGTCACGCCTTCACGCCGCACGTTGAGGAGAAGGGGACTGCGCTCGTGCTCGAACCGTTGAGCGGACATGAAGATGCACGACACGACGGTGTTGTATCGCAGCGACAACTCCGCCCTAAAATTCAGCGTTAGCGCGGCTTCCTCCGCCGCGTTGACCGGGCTTTCGAGGACGACCAGCACGTCGATGTCCGAGCCCGGCTCGGCGTCGCCGCGCGCTTGTGAGCCGAAGAGCACCAGGCGGACGAGCCGGGGACCGTATAGCCGCGCGAAGTGATCGCGTAGCTCCGCTACGATGGCCTGAAGTTCCTCGCCCATAACGCCCATCCCACGCTATCCCGTCGGCCCAACCGTGTGCTAATCCAATGGTATACCATGGACAACTCCCACACCATGGTCTTTCAAGGCCAGGCTCACACTGCTCTCAGTGGATACGTGTCGTTCATGCCGGTAGAGCGACAGGCAAGATCAGCGCCGAGGGGTGGGCGCGGTCGTGGTACACCGTCTGGTCGGCGGTGGCCATGCGCGTCCCGGTGGCGATGGGCTCGCCCGTCCCGAGGTTGCGGCTCCAGCGCGGGTGAGCGCCGCTCGACACCTGCAGCCGCAGCCGATGCCCCTGTGCGAAGCGGTGCGCGGTGGCCCATAGCCCAACCGTGATGCGGCGGCTGCCGTCGGGCTGTGCCGCGCCGTCCCCCGGCTCCAGCCGCACCAGCCCATCGCAAATGTTGATAGAGCGTCCGTCGGGATGGACATCGCAGACCCGGCCGAAGAAGTCGGTATGGTCCAGGCTGGACCGGACGTAGAGGTCAAGCCGCACCGGTCCGATCACCTCGAGGTCGGCGGTCAGCGGGGGCGTCGTGTAGAGGAGCACGTCGGCGCGCGCCTCTAGCGCGCGGTTGTCGCGCGGACCGGCGGGCGGGACAAACAGCAGCGGGCCGCCGACGGACGGCGTGGGGTCGGCGGGGTCGTAGGGATAGTGGTCGGGGGACGCGTCCACGGCCGGTTGCTCCGTGGACAGGCCGCTGGCTGCGTGCAGGAAATAGGGAGTTTCGCGCGCCGGTGGCGGCCAGCTCTCCAGCTCGCGCCACTCGTCAGCGCCCATCACGTAGAGCCGCACCGGCTGCCGGCGCAAGAGGGAGGGATTACCCTTTAAGTACGCCTCGTTCCAGATGATAGTCTCGTGCAAGGCCGCCTTTATGCCGCGCTGATCGCTGTGCGGCCAGGGGCCGATCGTCAGGTAGGGTGTGCGGCCGGCGTCGCGCAGCCGCGCGTAGTCGGCCAGCAACTCGCGCAGGAAGATATCATACCACCCGCCCACGAGATGCACGGGAGCCGTCGTTTGGGTTATCGCGGCCCGGTGGTCGATCGACCGCCAGTAGGGCTCGTCGAGGTCGGGATGCGCCAGCCAGTCGCGGTAGTACGAGACAGGCTGATTCACGGCCGCGATGTCGGCCTCACGCAGCGGGAGGCGCATGAAGGCGGGCGCGAGGCGCCGGTTCATGACCGCGGGATTGAGGCGACGGAGGAGGGACCACGCGGATGCCTGGCCTTTGCCGATGGGGATATCGAGCAGGGAGATCCAGCTCAACGCCAGGTCCAGTCCGAAGGCGCCGTCGGGGTACACGAGCGAGCCCAGTTGCGCGGAGGTGATGTGCGGCACGAGCGCGCGCACCGCGTCAGGGTCGGCGGCAACGGTGGCCCATTGCACATACCCCAGGTAGCTTGGCCCCATCAGGCCGAGCCTACCGTCGAACCACGGCTGGGCGCGCAGCCACTCCAGGGTGGCGCCCGCGTCGTTGGCCTCGTCGACGAATGGGTTGAACGCGCCGCCCGCGTCGAAGCGCCCGCGGACGGTCTGGGCGACGACATGATAGCCGCGCGCGGCCACGCGGCGGTGCGGGAGGGCGGCAAACAACAGGCTGAAGGGGAAACGCAGATCCGATCCCCGTCCATAGGGCGTGCGCAGCAGGATGGTTGGGAACGGGCCCTGTCCCTTGGGGGCATAGTGGTCCGCTTTCAGCGTGACCCCGTCGCGCATCGGGACGGGCAAACCGCGCTCGACAGCCACGCCATAGCGCGTGGGCGGCAGGCCCGACAGGCGCGCGATCAGGCGCCGCCGGGCGCCATAGAGGATTAACGCCGCTCCGGCCAAGCCCAGAGCAGCGGTCACGCGGACCATCCCGTTGCCATGTCGCCCTCGTCTCATCATGCCTCCCCTCATTGTAGCCCTATCACGTTGTATTGTACGCGGTCGACGCTGGTGGGGAGTGGCTAAAGATTTGGGCATGATAAAATAGGGCATGACAACATGTCCGAATTGCCAGAGTACCGACCGTCAAGTAAAGAACGGGCCGACGGCGTCAGGAAACCAACGGTATTGGTGCCGTG
>JAABUO010006913.1_pt1 | contig 12990 bp, 8 predicted proteins | sample 5559291 | NCBI WGS metagenome assembly JAABUO01 (sample SAMN10711878, study PRJNA513372) | rock metagenome | isolation source: Antarctica rocks | place: Antarctica: Victoria Land, Finger Mt sud
GGCCGTGGGTCGGTGGGGGGGGGTGGGGGCGTCGGGGGTGGAACGGGCGTCGACGGAACGGGCGTCGATGGAACGGACCTCGACGGAGAGGAGGCGGCCGGAGAGCGTGCCGGTGGGGGAGTGGACCTCGACGCGGGCGCCGCGGATGCTGTTGTAGACGTCGATGGAGGTGGGGGCTTCGCCGAGGGCGAGGGGGAGGAGCTTGAGCTGCTGCTCGAGGGGGGTGGTGGAGTTGTAGGCGGCTCCGGAGATGCGGCCGCCGCCGAGGTCGATGGCGGTGAGGGACTGGAGGACGTCGTTGAGCTGGGCGCTGGTGACGTCGATGCTGACGGCCTGGTCGCCGGTGACTTCCCCGGTGTGCTCGAAGAAGCCGACGCCGTTTTTGTAGAGGGAGACGCGGGTGACGGGGAGCTGGGTGGGGGTGCCGGGGGTGCTGGTGATGGGGGTGCGTGGGGTCTGGGGCCGGGGGTGGTGAGTTTGCGCGGGGAGGAAGGAGGGGGAGAGGAGGGTGGCGGCAGAGAGGACGAGCAGCGGCGTTCGCAAGGGTTTGCTCCAGGGATACTGTGACATCAGGGTTACTGTGACATGCTCCGGGGATACTGTGACATGCTCTGGGATTACTGTGACGTTAGACCGCAGCCCGCGGGGTTTTGTTCCCAAGCTTTGGTGAGTGCCAGGGTATTCGCGTGTGTGATAGATGTATTAGCTGAGTGAATAGGAGACCAGGGCTATGGCGATGTTTGGGTTGACGGAGGAGCAGGAGCAGCTGCGCAAGGAGGTTCGGTCGTTTGCGGAGAGGGAGGTGGCGCCGCATGTGAGCGAGTGGGATGAACGGAGCGAGTTTCCGCATGCCGTGGTGAAGAAGCTGGGCGAGATGGGGCTGATGGGCGTGATCTTCCCGGAGGAGCTCCGCGGATCGGGCATGGGGTATGTGGAGTACGTGCTGGCGATCGAGGAGCTGAGCCGGGTGGACGGGAGTGTGGGGATCATCGTGGCGTCGCACAATTCGCTGTGCACAAACCACATCATGATCGCGGGCAACGACGAGCAGCGGTCGCGGTGGATTCCGAAGCTGGCGAGCGGGGAGTGGCTGGGCGCGTGGGGCCTGACCGAGCCCGGAAGCGGAAGCGATGCGGGCGGGATGCGGACGACGGCGGTTCGGCGCGGGGACAAGTGGGTGCTGAACGGGTCGAAGAACTTCATCACCAACGCGACCTATGGGGACTGCGCACTGGTGCTGGCGGTGACGGATCGGGAGAAGGGAACGCGGGGCGGGATCTCGGGCTTTCTGGTGGAGAAGGGGACGAGGGGGTACAGGCCGGGCAAGAAGGAGAACAAGCTGGGGCTGCGGGCGAGCGATACGGCGGAGCTGATCTTCGAGGATGTGGAGCTGCCGGCGGAGAACCTGGTGGGCAAGGAGGGCGAGGGCTTCAAGGATGCGATGCGGGTGCTGGATGGAGGGCGGATCTCGATTGCGGCGCTGAGCCTGGGGATGGCGCGCGGGGCGCTTGACGCGGCGATGGGGTATGCGCAGCAGCGGCGGCAGTTTGGAAAGGCGATCAGTGAGTTTCAGGCGATCCAGTTCAAGCTGGCGGATATGGCGACGCAGCTGGACGCGGCGTGGCTGCTGACGATGCGGGCGGCGCAGATGAAGGATGCGGGCAAGAAGGTCACGCTCGAGAGCTCGATGGCGAAGCTGTATGCGAGCGAGGCGGCGTGCCGGATCTGCGAGGAGGGGGTGCAGATTCACGGCGGGTACGGGTTCATCAAGGACTATCCGGCGGAGAAGTTTTATCGCGATGTGAAGCTGTGCACGATTGGCGAGGGCACGAGTGAGATTCAGCGGATGGTGATTGCGCGGGAGCTGCTGGGGCGGGCGCCGAGCCGGGGGTGAGGTGGGAAGGTAGAAAGGCAAGGCAGAAGGGCAAGGCAGAAGAGCGAAGGCAGAAGGGCAGAGCAGAAAGGCAAAGTAGAAGGGCGAAGGCAGAAAGGCAAAGTAGAAGGGCAAGGCAGAAGGGCAAAGTAGAAGGGCAAGGCAGAAGGGCTAGAAAGAAGAGCGAGGCAGGAGGGCAGGAAAGAGACGAGGCTGGAGGTCGAGGCAGATGGGTCGGCTGGCGGCAGGGTGGGTGGGCTTGCGGTGCACGATGGACGCGTGAGTTGGTGATGGTGTCAGGGACTGGGGGCTGTGCCGGGTCTGGAGCGGGCGCGCCATAGGGCTCCGAGGATGGGGTCGACGACGCCGTCGCGGGTTTGGAGCTGCGGTGTGTGGCGGTGGAGTGCCTGGATGAGGGCGTCGCGAAGCCTGGGTACATGTTGGAGCATGCTTCCGGAGAAGGTGACCTCGGGGAGCCAGGCGGGGTCGCGGTTGGATCGGCGCAGGCGGGCGATGAGGAGCTGGACGAGGTAGGCCATCTCCTCGGCTTCCTCCATGAGTACGGCGTTGGCGACGGGATCGCCTGCGTCGGCGCAGGAGACGACGACGGGGGAGAGCTCGGAGAAGTCGGGTGCGGGGAGGCGGTTGGCGACTTCGACGAGGCTGAGGATGCCGGGGAGCTGCCAGCGGTCGAGGATGGCCCCGAGCAGGGTGGTGGGCCGGTCTTCGTCGAGCGCAAGGAAGAGGGCACGGAGGGCCTGGAGGCCGACGCGATGGCCGGAGGCCTGGTCGGAGAGCGCGGGTCCCCAGCCGCCGACGGTGGTGACCTCACCGCCGGGGCCGCGGCCGGCGACGTTTGAGCCGGTGCCGGCGATGACGACGACGCCGGGTGCTCCGTGGAAGGCGGCGTCGAGGGCGATCTCGACATCGCCGACGAGGGTGAGGGCGCCGCTGACGCGGTGGGCGAAGGCCTCCAGGAGCCAGTCGGCCACAAGGGCGACGGAGGAGCCGGCGGCGCCGATGCAGGTGGAGGCGACCGAGTGCATGGAGACGGCGGTGAGGGCGGAGAGTTCGGCTAGGCCGAGGTCAAGGTTGCGGGTGGCGGTAGCGGCGTCGGCGCGCATGCGCTTGATGGTTCCGGAGCGCACGCGGGCGAGCTCGCGCGAGTCGTCGGCGAGGACGAACTCGGTTTTGGTGCCGCCGACATCCACGGCGAGATAGAAGCTCACCAGACCTCCGAAGAAAATTCTTGCAGCCGATTAGAACATTTTGGGGGCGGTGGGGAGTTTTGGCGAGACGGGAGGTCTGTGGGTTTGGCTGGGAGGCTGTGACTTCGTCTTGGGTGCTGTGACTTCGTCTGGGGGATGCCGTATGATTGCCCCGACATTTGGACATGAGGATTTTATGTTTCTACAAACGCGAAGAGGGTTTTTGAAGGCGGGCGCTGGAACCGTGGTTTGCGGCGCGGCGATGCTGAGTGGGAGGCGGATGCTGGGGTCGCCGCTGGGTCTGCCGATCGGGCTGCAGCTGTACTCGGTTCGCGAGCTGCTGCCGAAGGACTACGAGGGGACGCTGCGGCAGGTCGCGGCGATCGGGTACAGGGAGGTGGAGGCGGCGGGGTTCTTTGGGCACTCGGCCAAGGAGGTGAAGGAGGCGATGGCGGGCGCGGGTTTGCGATGCGTGAGTGGGCATTATCCGTGGAGCGTGCTCGACAAGGGACTGAACCAGATGATTGAGTTCCACAAGGAGCTGGGAGCGGAGTACATCGTCTGCGCGTCTCCGGGGCTGAAGGATCCGGCGTCGCAGAGCGGCGCGCACGGCCATCCGAAGCTGGCGATGGACGACTGGAAGTGGAATGCGGAGCAGTTCAACCGGGCGGGCGCGACGGTGAAGGCGGCCGGGTTGAAGTTCGGGTACCACAACCATGTGGCGGAGTTTGGCGCGCTGGACGGAACGGTGCCGTACGACGAGCTGCTGCGCCTGACGGATGCTGCGCTGGTGACGTTTGAGATGGACTGCGGATGGGTGACGGTCGGCGGTGGAGATCCGGTGGCGTATCTGCGGAAGTATCCGGAGCGGATCTCGATGCTGCATGTGAAGGATTTCAAGCGCGGCGACGGAGCTTCGGCGGCGCCGGTGGCGGCGGAGCTGGGACAGGGGACGACGGATGTAAAGGGAATCTTCGGGGCGGCGCAGAAGGGGCGGATCAAGCACTATTTCGTGGAGCAGGAGGGGTTCGATATGCCGCCGTTCGAGGCGTTGAAGATCGATGCGGACTGTATGCGCGACCTGTCGGTGTAGGGGTTGGGTGGCGCGAAGACGGCGGGGTTGGTTTGAGGGCTCATTGGTTTGAGGGCTCATTGGTTTGAGGGCTCATTGGTTTGAGGGCTCATTGGTTTGAGGGCTCATTCGAGCGAGGGCTTAGAGGGGGTAGCGGTTGGCCGAGGTTTCGCGCAGGATATTTCTCCAGGTTGGAAGTGGGACGGCGATGGCGACGCTGATCGGTGGGGGTCCGGGAGCGGTGGCCGCGGAGCCGACTGCTCTGGCACAGGGCGGGGTTGCCGATGTGGGCGACCGGGTGCGCTTTGCGAGTATCGGCGTGGGCATCCAGGGGTCGTCGCTGCTGCGTGCGGCGGTGACGCTGCCGCAGGGGAAGTGTGTGGCGGCGTGCGATCTGTATGACGGACGGCACACGCTGGCGAAGGAGATTGCGGGCGCGGAGATCAAAACGACGCGCAGCTACCGGGAGATCCTGGACGACAAGAGTGTGGAGGCGGTGATTGTGGCGGTGCCGGATCACTCGCATGCGCAGGTGGCGATCGCCGCGCTCCATGCGGGCAAGGATGTGTACTGCGAGAAGCCGATGTCGCACTCGATCGCGGAGGGGGAGGCGATGGTGGCGGCGGTGGGGCAGACGAAGCACTTTGTGCAGGTGGGATCGCAGCGGGTGAGCTCGGCGCTGTTTCTGAAGGCGAAGGAGCTGTACGACGCGGGCTCGATTGGGGAGGTGCTGCAGGTGGAGCTGGCGTTGGGGCGCAACGACCCTGGGGGTGCGTGGCAGTATCCGCCGCCGCTGGATCTATCGCCGGCGACGCTGGACTGGCCGGCGTGGCTGGGGAATGCGCCCAAGAAGGCGTTCGATCCGCTGACGTTTGCGCGGTGGAGGTGCTGGAAGGAGTATGGGACGGGGATGGCGGGCGACCTGATGGTGCACCTGCTGAGCGGGATGCAATTTGTAACCGGAATCAATGCAATTCCGGAGCAGGCGAGTTCAATCGGAGGCATCTACCGATGGAAGGACGGGCGCAACATGCCGGATGTGCAGACGACGTCCTTCCGGTATGGGCCCGTGCCGGTGTCGGTGCGGCTGACGCTGGGGACGGCGACGCCGGAGATGACGAGGATTCTGGGGCCGAAGGGGATGATCGAGGTGACGAACAACACGGTGATCTTTACGCCGCAGATGGGGGTGGAGCGATCGCCGGACTACGGGCTGAACGGGTTTCCGGCGGCGATGCATGCGGAGTACGAGCGGACGTGGCATGCGGAGCATGATCCGGTGCTGGCCAAGCACACGCTTGAGGAGACGGCGATGTGGAAGGGGCCGAGCTGGGACGATCTGAAGCCGCACCTGACGAACTTCTTCCGGTCGGTGCGGACGCGGCAGCCGGTGGTGGAGGATGTGGTGTTTGGCCACCACGCGGCGGCGGCGTGCCACATGGCGAACCTGTCGTACTTCGAGGAGAAGACGATCCGGCGGGGAGGCAAGGGTGTGGAGGCGAAGGCTTAGGACGGGCGCGACGGCCGGGGTGGCTGAGCAATTGCGATGGTGGGATGGGTGCTGTGCTCGAGCGTGGGCCAGAGCTGGATTGGGATAGGTCAGAAGCGGTGGATCTTGCCGCGGAGGCGGCTGCGCTCCTGGCGGTCGCGCTTGGAGGGGCGGCCTTCGGTGACGACGCCGAGCTCGAGGAGGCGCTTGTGTTCTTCGGCGAGTTTGAGACGCTGATCGCGACTTTCGGGGGTTTCGCGGAAGTAGGCCTGGGCGACGGCGGCGGAGCCGCGAACCTCGCTGAGCTGGAGGACTTCGACGAGGAACTCGCCGGCGTCGTTTTTGATGCGAAGCATGTCATGGAGGTGGACGTCGCGGGAGGGCTTGGCGCGATGCCCGTTTGAGTCGATGCGGCCCATCTCGCAGGCGGTGGCGGCGAGGGCGCGGGTTTTGAAGAAGCGAGCGGCCCAGAGCCACTTATCGATGCGAACGGAGTTTGCGGAGGTTGGTTGATTCATCGGGGTGGATCCTGGGAGTTGAGCGTTTGCCGGGGACGAGCTTCCGATCTGAGGTGAGCTTCGATTAGACCAGACCGGTGATGTTGCCATCCTGGTCGACGTCGATGCCGGAGGCGCGCGAGAGCTTGGGGAGACCGGGCATGAGCATCATGTTTCCGGCGATGGCGACGAGGAAGCCGGCGCCGGCCGAGAGCGAGAGGTCGGTGATGTGGAGGGTCCAGCCGGTGGGTGCGCCGAGGCGGGAGGGGTCGTCGGAGAGGGAGTACTGAGTTTTGGCGATGCAAACGGGGAGATTGCCGAAGCCCCAGGCGGTGAAGCGGGCGAGCTTGTTTCGCGCACCTTCGCTCCATTCGACGTTTGCGGCGCCGTAGACCTCGCGAGCGATCTTGTGGATCTTTGTTTCAGCGGTGTCCTCGGGACTGTAGATGCTGATGGGGTTGGGCGTGGGATTTGTATCGAGGATGCGCACAAGTTCGTGGGCGAGGTCGACGGAACCTCCGGCGCCTTCGGCGAAGGCCTGCGAGAGGGCGGAGGAGGCGCCCTCCGCACGGCAGAACCGCGCGATGCGGGCGAGGCCTGCGGGGGTGTCGGAGGGGAACTGGTTGAGGGCGACGAGGGTGGGAAGGCCGAAGCCGCGGAGGATCTGGATGTGTTTGCCGAGGTTTGCGAAGCCGCGCTCGAGCGAGCCCTCGCCCTGGGCTTCGACGCTTTTGAGGGTGGTGACGAGGACGGCGGCGGAGGGCCGGATGCCGGAGGCCGGCATGACGATGTCCATGTACTTTTCGAAGCCGAGATCGCTGGCGAAGCCGCACTCGTTGATGACGAGGCCGGCGAGTTGAAGGGCCATGCGCTGGGAGAGGACGGAGCTGGTGCCGTGGGCGATGTTGGCGAAGGGGCCGCAGTGGACCAGGGCGGGTGTGCCCTCGGTGGTCTGGACGAGGTTGGGAAGGAGGGCGTCGGCGAGCAGTGCCATCATGGAGCCGACGGCATCGAGCTGCGCGGCGCGAACGGGTTCGCCTGAGCGGGTGCTGCCGATGACGATGCGGGCGAGGCGGTGGCGGAGATCGTCGCGATCGGCGGCGAGGGCGAGGATGGCCATGATCTCGGAGGCGGCGGTGATGAGGAAGCCGGACGGGCGATCGTGTCCGTCGCGCTTGCCGCCGGCCTGGACGGTGATGCGGCGGAGGGCGCTATCGTTCATGTCGAGCGAGCGCGGCCAGGTGATGGCGTCGGGGTCGAGGTCGAGGTCGTTGCCGTGAAAGAGGCTGGCGTCGATGAGTGCGGCGAGGAGGTTGTGGGCGCTGGTGATGGCGTGGAAGTCGCCGTGGAAGTGGAGGTTGATCTTGCCGGCGGGCTCGACGCGGGCGCGACCACCGCCGGCTGCGCCGCCCTTCATGCCGAAGACGGGGCCGAGCGACGGCTCGCGCGAGGTGAGGAGGACGCGTTTGCCGATGCGCTCGAGGCCCTGGGCGAGGCCGATGGCGGTGACAGTCTTGCCCTCGCCGGCGGTGGTGGGGGTGGTTGCGGTGACCAGGATCATTTTGCCGGTGCGGGGGAGCGCTGGGTCATCGAGCAGGGCGAGCTTGAGCTTGGCGCCGAAGGGTCCGAGCTGTTCGACGTGGCGGTCGGGGAGGTCCAGCTTGCGGATGATGGCCTGGATGGGCAGGAGATGGGTGGGCAGCGAGTCAGTAGGCATGGTCACTGTCCCTAGCTAAGCATCGCGGCGTGTGGAAAGGGGTGTGGGGAGATTGCCGGCGGGAGGTTTTTGCGGTGGATCAACGCCGGTTCCGTGCTCCGGGGGAAGCGGGCGTTGGATTTTGTAACCAGGACAAGATCAAAGGCACGGATGTTGCTTGCGGGACGATGTGGGACCGCGAGAACGACGATGGGCCGCGGAGTCTTGGAGACCTCTGCCGCCCATTTGTCAGGTTGATGCGTGCGTGGTGTGGGTTAGAACTGCGCTTTGAGGGCGAACTGGTAGAGCCGCGGCGTGTAGTTGGAGTCGTAGTTGTTGATCTGACCGAAGTTGGCGTTGCCGAGGGTGGCGGTGTTGCTTCCGGAGTTGATGAGGTAGCTGGGCGTGTTGGAGACGTTGAACGACTCCGCACGGAACTGGAGGGCGAGACGCTCGCTGTATTTGAAGTCTTTGAAGAGCGAGACGTCGGAGTGACGGAAGTGCGGACCGAAGAGCGAGTTGCGCCGAGCGGTGCCGATGGTGCCGAGCGGCTGCGGAGCAAAGGCGGCGGTGTTGAAGAACTGGGAGTTGGTGGAGGCACCCTGATGTGGGTCTCCAACCAGGTTGGGACGATCGTTGCCGCCGTTGTTGACTGGCGTCGCGCGATTGCCGAAGTTGCCGTCGATGCCGCCACCACCGTTGGTGATGGAGAACGGCCTGCCGCTCTGGGCGACGGTGATGGTGTTGAAGTGCCAGCCTTCAAAGGCCTGACGCTTCAAGCCGGTGAAGCTGCGGCCGAAGGTGAGTTCGTAGTTGAGCGAGAGAGCGAAGCGGTTCTGGATATCGTTCTCAGCGACGCCGTACTCGATCTGCCGGATGCGGGTGGGGTCCGCGTTGCTGTAGCCCTGCTGACCTTCCTGCGAGTAGCCGACCACATCGCTGAGCGCCTTGCCCCAGGTGTAGTTCGCGTCGAAGGACAGACCCCTGCTGAGGCGCCGCTGGAAGGAGGTCTGGAGGGAGTTGTAGTTGGAGATGCCTTCGCTCGCGACCAGGCCTACGCCGTTGACGTTGGGAAGGATGGTGCTGAGAGGACGGGCGCTGCTTCCGGTAGCCGGGTTGAAGGGCCTGGGGACGTTGACGTCGTTGATGACTTCAGGAAGGTGCCGGCCGAAGTTGCCGACGTAGCCGATGGTGAAGACGTTGGCTCCGAACTGCTGCTCGACCTGGAGGTTGTACTGGTGGACGTACTCCGAGCGGAAGTTCGGGGCTTCGGTGTTGAAGGTAAGGGAGGGGCTGGTGATGGTCTGGGGCGCCGGAAGTGGGAGCCCCTGGTCAAAGGTGGTGGAGGCGCCGGGCACCGTGGCGCAATCCGGATTGGTGTTGGTGGCCAGCTGGCCGTTGGCCGCCTGGATCCGGGCAGCGAGGGTCGAGATGCAGTTGGGGGAGTAGTTGGAGACGAAGGGAGCGTTCTTGAGGTCGGTGTTGGAGGTGTAGTTGGCGGGGAAGAAGCTGATGCCGTATCCGCCGCGGATGACGGTGGTGGGCGCCGCGAGATAGGAGAAGCCGACACGCGGAGCGACGTTGGAGTAGTCGGTCTGAATGCCTGCGTGTCCATCGACACCGCCCGCATTCGCGATCTTGAGGGCAGAGGCGACGGTTGCGGGCGTGGAGCTAACGGCCTGACCGAAGTCGAAGTTAGAGATGCGGTTGTGGGCTTCGGTGAAGGGGGTGAAGACGTCGTAGCGGACGCCGTAGAGGAGGGTCAGCCGGGAGTTGGCTTTCCAGCTGTCCTGGATGAAGCCGCTCGGCTCGTAGGTGCGGTAGTCCGGAGGGTTGAGATCGTACTGCCGGTTCTGGAAGGTGAAGGCGCCGACCAAGGAGGAGGCAAGCTGGTTATCCTGCCGCTGCAGGTTGGAGGCGGTGTTGCCGGCAGTGCAGCCGTTTGCGAGTGCGTTATAGCCGGTGCCGGGGTTGCAGTTGTCGGTGGAGACGCCGAAGCCGTACTGACCGGCCGCGAACGCGCTCTGGACGTTGCGGGCCTGGCGACGGATGAAGCTGCCACCGAAGCGGATGTTGTGATTGCCGCGGGTGTAGCTGACGATGCCGGCGTACTGGAAGGTATTGTCGATGTCCTGGAGGGGGACGTAGGCACCGTCGCCGACGTCGCTGAAGGGACCGAAGGCGATGGGGGTGAGGAAGTTCGAGAGCGCGTTGAAGCTCTGGTTGCCGGGGAAGCCGACCGTGGTGTTGGCGTTGGCGCCGAAGTTGAGCGGGAGTGACAGGTTGTTGATGCGGGTGAAGGCGGCCTTGAGATCGACGACCAGCGCTGGGGTGAGGATGCGGGTGTAGTCGAAGGCGTACTGCTGGGCGGAGTCGGTGGCGGGGCCGGAGAAGTTATAGCGGCCGCCGCTGATGCCGAGGCCATTGACGATGCCGAGGCCGGCGGGCGTGTTGGTGTCGACCTTGTTGTAGGAGTAGCGGCCGAAGAACAGGTTGCGGTCGTTGAACTTGTGATCGATGCGCACGTCGAAGGAGTTGCTGAACTGGGTGCGGTTGGGGCTGATGACGTAGTTGCCGGAGAGGCCGGGGCGGTTGGGAGCGGGGAAGAGCCGGAGGTAGTTGAGCGCGACGGGGTCGATGGGGGCGGCGACGCGGCCGTTGTTGCCGAGGGCGACCTGCTGCTGGGGCGAACCGCCGGCGAGGCTGTTGATGTTGTTGTACTCGGCCAGGGTGGGAACGGTGTTGATGAAGGTCTGGCCGAAGACTTGGCGGAAGCCCTCGTAGTCGCCGAAGAAGAAGGTGCGGTCCTTGAAGATGGGACCGCCGATGCTGCCGCCGTACTGGTTCTGGCGCAGCTCGGGGGTGCGACCGGAGGTTTGGAAGACGTTCTTCGCATCGAAGATGTCGTTGCGGAAGAACTCGTAGGCCGAGCCGTGGAACTGGTTGGTGCCGGAGCGGCTAACGATGTTGACGACGCCGCCGGCGGTGCGTCCAGCCTCAGCCGAGTAGCTGTTGGTCTGAACCGTGATCTCCTGGATGGCTTCGACGTTGGGCTTGACGCCGATGGTGCCGATGATGCGCTCGTTGTCGTCGAAGCCGTCGATCACGTAGTTGTTGAGGGTGTCATCCTGGCCGTTGACGGAGAAGCTGCTGGAGCTTCGTTTGTCGTCGGGGCGTTGACCGCTGGTGAGGCCGTTTCCCGGGCCCTCGTTGGCGCCTGGGACGATCTGGACGAGCTGGACGAAGTTGCGTCCGTTGAGGGGGAGGTCCTGCACGGCCTGGGCGGTGACGGTGGAGCTGACGGTGGCGCTGTCGGCCTGGAGGAGGGGGGTCTGGGCCTGGACTTCGATGGTCTCAGAGGACGCGCCGAGCTCGAGGTGGGAGTCCGCGCGGGCTCGGTCGCCGGCTTCGACGGCGAGGTTGGAGGTGGTGGCAGCCTTGAAGCCGGGGGCTTCCACGCGGACGCTGTAATGGCCCGGCTGGAGGAGGGTGAAGGTATAGACGCCGCTGCCGTCGGTCTTGCCGGTGCGGGTCTCCGAGGTGCCGAGGTTGCGAACCGTGACAACGGCGTTGGGGACCACGGCGCCGGTGGCGTCAGTGACGGTACCCAGGATGTCTGAGGTGGTGAGCTGCGCATGGGCTGCGGAGGCGGTGAAGAGGCAAGCGAAGAGGAGGGGTTTGATCGCCTTAAAGCTGCGGCTCCCAAAGGTGTTCTCCTTCACGTATCGCGTTGCATGTTCGGTGTGGTCATCTGATGGTGCAAAAATCTTCATGTTAAGTAGCCTCTGTAAGAGATGAACACCGCTGGGAGATCGTCTAACCAACAGAGCTGGACGAGGTCTAAGCTGGGGGTTCACCTTTGGAAAAGGAGGCTAGACGCCTGTCGTGAGAGCTTGCAAGGCTCTTACCGTAAAAGACCCGGTAGTTGCCGTAAGTGCTTTGCTTAGAACGGTTGTGAACGTTAGGGGCGATGTATGATACCCCGCTTCCGAGGGAGATCGGGCGGAAGAAGATCTAAGTTGGGAGCCACCGAAGTGGAAGCAGAACTTATGATCCTCCAGACGGAAGAGGATCTGATAACCATTGACGGCCAGCGGTTTAGCCGAAGTGCGTTGATGGAGCAGATGGAGCGGCTGGAAGAGAGCAAGCACTTCCGAAACAGCAAACGGTACCCGATCTTTCTGCGGTTCGTGGTGGAGCAGACGCTGGCGGGCAAGACGGAGAGTTTGAAGGAGCGGACCCTCGGGGTCAACGTATTTGGCCGCCCCATTGATTACGATACGAATGCGGACCCAATTGTGCGGGTGACGGCGGGCGAGATCCGCAAGCGGATTGCACAGTATTACCAGGAACCTGGACACGCGCACGAGCTTAGGATCGATCTTCCTCTCGGCGCCTATGTCCCCCATTTTGTCGGGCAGACCCTTCCTGTGCCGGAGGTGGGCCGGGGGAGTACGGTTCAACCGGCGGAGAGGCTGGATGGGGCTGCGGAGCTCGACGCGGCCGTTCCGGTCAGCCTGGACGGAGTGAGTGCCCTGGACGCAGTGGGTGCCGTGGACGCGGGGAGTGCCCTGGAGGAAGTGAGTGTCTCGCGGCCGATTATAGGTCCGAGGCGTCGTTGGAGGCTGGCGCTGCTTACGGTGGTTTGCGGGCTTCTGCTGTGCGGATCTTTGGCGCTGGCGTGGGGCGCGTTGCGGTCCCATGTTCCGGGGTCGGGGCTGAGTTCGATGTGGCGACAGACCCTGGTCTCGCCGAGCCCGGTGCTGATCGTAGTCGGGGTGCACTCGCTCGACAGCCGGGGCCATGAGGAGCAGATCGGGAGTCACGCGTCCGAGACGGAGGATGGTCCAAAGGACATGCTCGCCTCGATGGTGCGGTCGGATATGGTGCCGATCAGCGACATTGTGAGCTACAGCCGCGTTACGGACTTGCTGACGAGGAACGCACATGCTTACACCACGATCGGGTCCGCGGATGCGACGCTGGATCAGGCGCGCAACGGACCAGTGGTGCTGATCGGCGGACTGGACAACCTGTGGACGCTGCGCCTGACCTCTAGGAGCTTGTTGAAATAGGTACTGATCCACAGGCGTAGGCGGTGCTGAGTTCGTCTCAGGGAGTATGCGTGGAGATGAGCGGTTTCAGAATGAGATGT
>JAABUO010006914.1_pt1 | contig 12989 bp, 19 predicted proteins | sample 5559291 | NCBI WGS metagenome assembly JAABUO01 (sample SAMN10711878, study PRJNA513372) | rock metagenome | isolation source: Antarctica rocks | place: Antarctica: Victoria Land, Finger Mt sud
AGCTTTGATGCCTTCATCTTCAGCCCAAACTGCAATTCTGTGATCTAGTATCATTGCAAACAGCTTAGCAATCACAGAGCCTACTGTGATGCCTCGATAATCATGTCACTTTTATCGCCTGATTTGTAGACAGCAGTGATCAAGCGAACAGAAAACTGCTTGGGAAAGTGACTCACAAGCATCAAATTTAAAATGACTAAAAGACAGCTGTGCAAAACTTCACCGCCATCCTTGACCATTTCAGACAGTATACCATCAATACCAGCAAACCAATCGTACCGGTCAGCCTCGTGCAGCCTTTGCTCTTCTTCGCTGTCGACAGGTCAAACCAAGCCAACAACGGGCAACTTGCTTGTGCGCAGGCGCGCGCACAATACAAAATGTCAGCACTCAGGCTGCAATGGCACAGCTAGCTTAGCCTGTCATGAACCCCTCCTCCCGATGCTTCTGAAGTCGTTCTGCAACCGGCTGACACGGCAAGCTCTTGTAACCTGCTGTGCGGCAGGTCGTGCGGCTCCCATAGTCGGACACAGCCGTATCAGCAGCAGAAACTCTAACAGCAAAAAAAATGTGAGCAGCAAACCAGGGCTACTGTCGCAACGCCGACATAAGAAAGTCGCAAAACTCACCGTTGTACGGTCTGCCAGCACTGATCTGGTATGCTCTACGTCAAGGCGTGCGCAGAAACACTTCGTACATACATGTGACTATGATCCTGCTGTACATGACTGCAGTCAGCTGGCTTGCTTGAGGCTGTTGCCACAGCGGCTTTACAGTCCCGCCTCAGGAAGCACGAAAAGGTTGAGGCTGATATCAGCTGCAACCTGCTCGGACTGCTGACCGGCCAAGTCGACAGCGTCCACATCTATGGAACAGGCTGGCAAAGCAAAGCTGGCTTGACAGCCCGAGTTTTAGAGGTAATCACAAAAAAGCTGCCGGTCAGTGATGAGCATATCACCTTGCTGCACTGACACCACACACATATTGCAAGTCTCTACACACGCTGCTTGCTGGCAACCCCGATCACACCCTTCCCTTGCCCCCCCCCCTCTTGTAACTGCAGAGCAGCTGCACCTTGCAGGTCTTCTTGGGCAAGGCACAACTAGACATCGAGGCTATTTTAAGCAAGCAACGCATTCTGCTCAAGTCCATTCCACGAGGCACAGCAAAAATTGTATTCACTGCTAGAGACTTTAGTCACTTCCTGACACACCCACTGCTCAGGCAGGCTGCTGCTACAGCTGTGCAGGTATTTATTTCATGGCCAACTCGTGGTCCTGAGTCACGAAACATCATTTAAAAGTTGGTGGCAACCAGTTGCTTTTCAGTTCATGGTGCACAATTGGCTTATGATTGACTACTCAACAGCTGTGCGTAGAATGTGACAATGAAACATTGCTACTCTCTTTGAAACCAAGAACTATCTTGCCAGCATAGCGTTGCAAAGCGCATGTCATAGTGTTTTTGGCTCTGCATGCAGGGACAGCTGTTTGCCTTTGACGAGCACTCAGTGCACTTCAACTCATTCTATGGCCCATCAGGAGCTATCAGCTTTTCCGGGCGGTGGCAGGCTGATGGCCACAGCTACAGCTTGACAATGGTGCCGCAAGGCAACACAGCTCAGGTCACTGCTCTCACAGAGCAAGTTAGTGAAGCTCTCAGCAAGCAGGACCTTGAGATGACAGCAATATCAGCTGGTGAGCTCTGTTGCAGCCTGGCAGCACACTCAGTCACATGCGTGCAGCATATCTTTGCAAGCATGAAATGCATAACTTAGTTCAAAAACATGCACAGCCTTTCATGCAAGAGGCACAATGAGTGCTGAGTGGCAGCTTCTGCAGTTTATAGCATCCTACATGTGCTTTTCCTCAGACGCCAGACCCTCAGGAAGTGTTTGTGCTGCTGCAGACTTGTCAGGCGCAGATGAAGCATCGCTCCTTGTTTCAGAAGAGCTGTCACAATTTTTCAGCAACCTGACCATCTCCTTGCAAGGCATTCAACTGAGCTACAATAGCATGCAGCTGTCCAGTCAGACCTCCGGGGCTGATGGAGACGTACTTGAGCTTCATCTTGATGTTGCTGTGCTTGAGTTCCCACCACCCAATCTTGACTTTTAATCACAAATTCAGCAGTTGGCACAGATCTCTGTGGTTTGACTGTGTACAACAGCTGCACAAATAGGCAGCTTTTTGGTCTGTTTGCTTTCAGCAGCCAGGGCTGCTTGTACAGGCCATTGTAGTTCGGTGACATTTTGAAGCACAGTGAGAGTTTCAGACAGTTGGAACAACAGCATTGTCGTGCATGGAGTGCAGTGTAGTGACTTGAATTGTGGATTTGAAGTATGTACCAGGTTGAGTGTGACAGTTGGTGACCTCAGAGCTGTTTCAAGGAGCTTCTCATGCTTAAGGTGAAAACATGACAATGTCTCATGCAAGTTGGCATGCAACGGTGCTGCAGGCAGGTCTGTGAGCTGTGGCTACAAACTTTTATAACAGTGTATGCCAAGCTCTTGTGAGGAGTGCTCTCTTGATAGGCTTGACAACAGCAGCCGCAAACATCAGTAATACTGTGACTTACACTAGGTTGGTGGAGGGCTATACTGATCGTGATAGGTTGAACCCATCATGATTTGGGAGTATCATGTAATTTGTACTGCTGTCATTGCAGGGTACTGCAGTGCATATTGTGCTGAGGTAAAACCTGCCTAACTTAATTCATGATACTTTGAGAGCGATGACGAAGGACAAGCATGCAGAGTCACGACAGATCTGCGATATCTGCATGCGCTAGAGCAGGTGCCCACAAGGCAGCCAGATGTACCAGAGTTGTGCAGCATATGTGCAATGCAAGCCATGCTGCATTTGCTGGTGGACCCATTCAAGTGCTTCACGAGCATACTCTGATTCTTCAGGGACTAATGACAGAGTCAGCTCATGATTCAAAGTCGGTCATGTAGAATGAACTGCTGGTACACAAGGCATCTGACAACAACACTTGAGACCAGGGACTTGTTGCTCAGCACTGTGCCACCACAAGGAGACACGTCACGGACTTGCAGCCATGGCTGCATCACCCAGGCGTTGTACGTGTGCCCATCAGCCGCAAACACCGGCTCCACCAACACTCTCTGCATCAGCAAGGTATGTGTCAGTTCACGGTCAGTGCAGCTCTCAGCCCAGCTGCTCCTGAAATCTGGTGCTGAGGCAACACAAGCCTGATAGCATATGTCTGGCAAGGCTGCCATGTGATCAGGTCTTCCAGTGCTGCTTGCCACAGATCAAGCAAGGACTTGCTCAAGCATAAAAAAACCATTGCACAGGCATTGAGTCTGATCAGGACAGAGCGTGGAGCACTGCTCCTGTCTACCTTAGAGACTGGACAGCAGATGAGCTTCTCCAAGCCAAAATGAACCTCTAACTTGGGCATCGTAGCATCGCCCGAAACAGCATCTCGCTCTGCTTCTGAAACACCCCACTTGGCATTTGGCATTCCCTTGACCACCGCTCTTGCTTCTGTATCACTAGCACACTCCATCATGAAGTCATCTGGGTAGCTGGCACAGTATGATGGCTTGCAGTGCAAAGGGGAAAGGTGGCAGCTGTCAAAATTAAACAAGCGACCGTCAAAGTAGGGGTCTCTGAAGGCTTCGCATGTTGCAATGCCTGGTCGGGGGTCTGCAGCTGACAGGGCAGCTGGTGCATCCACTGCAGCTGCTTGAGCAGCTGCCGAAGCAGCCGACTCAGCTGCTTCCTTTGCTGCTTCTTCAGCCATCAGCTGCTCATACTTCTGGGCGTAGTCCTTCTCAAGAACTTCAGTAAGCGATGATGACGCGGCAGCCAAGCTGTTGTTGGCTTCCAACGCTGCTTTCGTAGCATGACTGTCATGATTGCTGCCATGATCTGCACCCCACACCTCACTTTCAAGGTTGTCGGCGTCCACCAGACTCAAGCCACCATTGATGCCATTCACTGTGCTACTACTTCCACCAGCTGTGCTGGTTTTGCTGGTGCTGGTGCCGCTTCTGCGGCTCCTGTCATCTCGGCTGGCAGTCAAGCTACTGCTGATGCTACTGCTGCTGCTGGTGGAAGCACCTTGTGTAGTCTCTTTCTCTCTTCAAATAGCCACCCTCTCGAAGTTTATTTACTTTCATAGTATAATCGATAGTACCTGAACTGAGATCCAGAGCAGTCGCTGCATCAGCGACTTTTTCTGAAACCTGTCAGACTGCAAAAGCGATGAGAAAGACTCCTGCAGTGAAGCTGCAGCGCCGCCATGATCGAGTCCATGCTTCTGCCTCCCCCCTTTACTGTCTCTTGATATGGACCCTGGTAGGCTGCCCTTACCAGCTGTCTGTTCCTCTTCAGCCAGCAACAGCTCAATAGGTGTCAATGCTGTAGAGCCAGGCTGTGGACCAGCCTGCAGAGATCATGCACTTGATGTATAGCATGCCGTGACGATGTTTGTACAGGCATAGGGCATTGTTGCCTTTGTGTCAAAAGTTGTCATAACACAGCTGTCAAAATGCGTTGCGCTCTTACATACCACCCAAAAGGTAGCAATCATGCAGCAGCTAACAGATCACAGTGGTGATCCTACCCTACCCTAAAGCGGTCAGTTACATCAGGCCAGACGAATGTCACATGAACACAATTGGCTTTGCAGCAGTGCTATTGGATGCTGATGCTGAATCAGACAGCAGAGGCAGTGAGAGAGCCACCTGAAGATGCACAGCACAGAAGTCATCTGTCAGAGTTGTCAGGCGCTGCCGCAACAAAGGCAACAGGACCTGAGCCATAATGACACCGCCCGGATTACTGCAAGCTGCACTGCATAGCTGAGCCATGAGCATAGGCAGCGCCGCACAGCCCTCTGCAAGGAGATCTTCCAAATGCTTCAGCTGTGCTTCACAAGCCTTGTATGCTTTTGCCTTTTCCTCGTTTGTACATAGCTTGGGCCAAATAGCCTGTGAATGAGAGAGACATGTTGCAATGAATGCTACTAGCATGCTTTTGTGCAGGCACTAGCATGGCACAATGTATTGACGATCTGCTTTTGGCAACTTTAGCTGCCTTTGTGGCTCCTGTTCAGCTATGAATAAGCAGCTGGCAGACAGGACTAGTCACTGCATTGCATGGACTGGCATTAATCATCTTGTATCTCGTGTTCAATTGGTTGAAAATAGCCTGATCATGCATCATGCAGGCCATCAATGTCTGATTGATCACACTACTTACAGCAATTGCAGCCAGGCCAAAAAGCCCTGGGACCCTCTCACACAATATGAACTTTTGGCAGGACCTGCTTGCAAGCTGTTTGCAGCTGTGTTTGCAGGCAGCACAAGCACATGCTGCAAGGCAGTCTGCACGAAGTACTAGCAGCCCTGTTTGCCAGCCAGCCATGCACTCTGCCTGCCAGAAGCAGTGCTTGCTGCATCTGAAGCATGATTGCAACTCACACTCTTGAAGGTCTCCCGCATACGCCCAAGTTTGCGCACAACAGCAGCGCAAGCGTGTGTCTCTGGTGTATTGACTTCCATATAGCCATGGGTGAAACTTGGCCCCGCTGCTTGCTTGATGGCATCATCAGCAGCTATCTTCTGGCTGGTCACTGTGCGGAAAGCCTCGTTAGTTTTGCACAGGAAGTCAGCCCACTTCAGCAGTCGGTCATGCTCCTCCATATACTTCCCCTCCCTGTCCGCAGCCATGTCCCTTTCTCTTGAGTTGGTCTGCGGTAACAGAATTCAGTTGAGGCAGTGAAACGTGGAGCTTGGTGTCTGACAAGGAAAAGGAAGAAATATTCATTCTTTTTCGGCAAACCAATGACTTCCTAAAAGGAAGTGATTATTGCTAAATACAAGGATAACGAGTGGTAGCAAGCATATGGTTGTTCCTCACTAGTTCAAGCTTCTTAGGGTGAGGTTGATTGCAATGACTGCTCAGGGTCCTTCATTTGCTTTGCTGTTTTCCACTGAATCTTGTCTTGCTCTTCCTCATGAGTCTGCTGAACCCTAAATTCCTGTGGAAAAACAATGCTGGAATGGTTTTCCAAAGCTGTGTATTGCCACACACCTACCATGCCTTGTTTTTTAGAATGCTGGCTGTTGTGGCCTGTGATGCTCCTCCTGACCAGGAACTATTTCTGCATTGGGTCTCACCACACATGCTAAGATGATCTCAAAACCAGAACATGCGAAATGGACATTTTCAAGATGACTTTCATTTGACAGGAACCAGGTGGCGGCTTCAGTCCTGGGCAGCAGTTGATTGTCGACTGTCAACCAGACAGGGCAGCCAGTCTGCAGCACATTAAGACATGCGAGCATACATGCGCATCAACTTCTAGCCAATTTCATCACACATCAGCACTAAACATTGCACACATCACTTGAGCCTAAGCCTGTAGACGCCTGAAGACATGTTTCTGCTGCCAAAACTGCACCAACTGTACACCAAACACAAGCACAGCCAGGCATTGCGACAGCATCTCACCGCGTAGCGACATTCTAGAGCGCTCACGTCTCGCATGAGGGCTTGGCACTCATCAAGAATGCCGAGTGACAGCATCTGCTTCCGCAAATCCCCAGATGCAGTGCTCCCTGGCATCACTTCCTCCAGCGCCTCAAGTCTTCTGTGCACTATGTTTTGCCTGGCCATTATCTGCACACCAGACAACTGCAAATTGTCTGTGCTGTTGCTGCAGATATGCCTCAGGTTTTGTTGTGGTGCAGGTAACGCAATGTGTGATGTCTCAGTATGTATGCACTTCTGCCCATGGAAGGGTTTCCAAGCGGTACAAGCAAAAAAAAATCAGAAAAGGTAAGTGTCAAATCAGTGTGATTCAAGCTGGATGATAGCACTAGAGCAGGGTTGAGCTATAGCATCAGCGCCCTTCACAACTCAGCAATACCAGCACAGAAAAGAGCAAAGCATGCTTCACTACCCAAATGCAACAAGTACCCAACAGGAGACATCAGCAGTAGTGTATATGCCACACAACATGTCTCTGCTTGCCTGCCGTGCTTCATTCAGGAGCTTACAGAGGTGCATCTGCGCCAAATGGCATTTGAAGGAAGCGTTGCTCTTCCTGGCATAAGTCAGCTGGATCTCTTGCCGAAGCTGACATGTGATGATGGCAACGTCAGGAAGACCTCTGAGCCTATTGGCTTCGCTATTCTCCACTCTGCAGACCATCAGACACATGAGACACTCCATGCACCAGGGTCTCTGGACATCCTAACACAACAGCAGCTGCTGCCCGTTGTCTTGGAAGCTGTGAAGTAGACTGCCTCTGACAGCAGGTCAGCAGTGAAGTTGTCAGAGATGCTGTGGCCAGGCAAGACACAGCGTCAAGCACACACACTCATGGCAGGGCTTTATATGAGCTCCACATAGCTTCTGTGAGCTGTATTTTGCATCATGGCCCAAAGTGAGCTGATGCCTTGTCAACTGAGCTTTCTGTGTAATGTGATTGCGGCACACTCTCTTTTGCCTAACAACAGCACAAGTTCCATAGCTTTGATATAACAGAGTCTCAGCACACTGGATGTGATTGTAACCTGATGGTGTCACAGGTGCTTTTGCCTAACAAGCGCATTTGGCTTGTACAGCTGCAGAGTGATTTGCTTTCATGCTGTAGCAGCTAGGATCGGCATGCTCTGGGGTGAGAGGTTCATGTCATGCTGAAGGCAAGCATTGTACAAACGTCAGTGGCATGTATGCAGCATGTATGTATCAGTGCTGTGGTATATGGTACAGCTCACATGCAAGTGTAATGACCCTGCTTACAATGCTAGCTGTGACCTTTTACCAACACAGTTGGTGTTGAAGCTGACGCTGCAGGCAGTATGATTTATTCCGCATATAAGTCGCACTAGAGCAGAAGAGTACATGTAGGCTGCAAACAGACCTGGACATCTCCTGTTTGCGCATCCGTATGCGGCCCATCAGCTCTCGCACTCTATCACACTTCCCATCCAAGTCGTACATGTCGAGCAAAGCATCCATCAGCTGCTGGTAGGCCTCTGTGACAGTCAAAGGCCGCAAGCCTGCAATAGGCAGAATCAATCTCATGAACCAAACACTTGGCTGGCATGCAGAACAATCGCGCCACCAATGGGTCAATGCACGAGCACTCTGTCTGCCATGGCATGCGGCTGCACAAAGATGAACAAGAGCATGCACACAGGTGCTTGCACGCAGCAGCAAACCACCTGTGCTCACACCTGTACCAAACAGGGGCAATCGCTGCAGTATGAATGCTCCTTACCAGGAGCGCCTTGATCATTGGCATGATACGGCTGATGTGCATTGAATATCCAGTCCAGCACTGGGTCTGTAGCGGTGTCCTGGCTCCCAGCTGGTGGCCTCTGAGCTGCCTTCTGTGATAGCTTCTGGGACTGCTTCACAGGTGCCTTCTGCTGTGCTGAATGGCCGCCATCAGCAACAGCCTCCTGCAAACACACCACAGGACATTTTATTGCAGTTGCACATGTGCCGCATCATGACAGCTCTCATAACAACACTCATTGCGGTGAAGATGTGAATGTGAGCATGCAGCATTGTCTGGATGTTACATGAGCAGGCCTGTAGAGGTGATGCGGCACCACAACAGATGTAACTGGTGTAAAGCTTCTGCTACAAATGGGGCCTGACCTGCAGTTGACGCAGCCAGTCTGCTCTGATTGCTAGCTTGCTGTTGTTGTCTGTCATCTTGAAGGGCTGCAAATGCTGCAAAGCCTCCTTTCCAACCTGCACATGCAGCATGATACAGCATGACAGCTTGAGAGTACACCCTTGCAGTGTGACCCATTTTCATCAAGATGCTTAAACTCAAAAAGTTTGGGCTGCCAAGCAGGGGCACCAGCTGCAATGTGGGAACGGCTCTCTGCAAGCTTGCACATCAGGCAGGCATTCATGCTGGCTCTTTGTAAGCATCCTGCATTGGACCAGATATTGCTGACTGCAGTCACCTATCAGGGCAGCTTTACCTGCTGGCATACTGCAGCCTCAAACTCATGCACCTTGCTGTCAAGCCAACTGTCAACCTTCTCAAACTCTTTGTACGGCAGATCATCCAGGTCCCTGTTCTCTAGGCACAGCTGGCCATTGCCATCCTTCAAGCTGCTGTAGCGCTTGCCCTGGGGCTGGACGCTACATATGTGCACAATGATGGGAGCTATGGTGGCATTGTACCTGCACATCAACATTTGATACGTGGTACAGCAATACACCATGTTTCCAAGCGTTTTTGTGGGTGTTGCACTGTGTAGAGCTAACAAAGCAACGTATCAAAACCGTAAATCAACTTCACCAAGCGGAAAACTCTGTGTGAGCTTGCAGTGTTGGCATGCAGAGCATCTCACAAGCTGTTGTGTGTGGTGCCGTAAGGACCTGCAGGATGCAATGACTATGCTGGGGCTCATAGTCTAGGCTCACCCACTTGCGGTCCAACAGAAAGCTGCACTGGAATGCACAGACCACTGTGATACAGCATCCACAGATGGCAAGTCTTCAGCCTTGACAACATCAGTGCCTAACATGGAGTTTGAATTGACCCTCTGTGATGTGATGCAAACATCTTGCAGCATACAGCATGGCAAAGCAGAACACATCAGTCACAGAAGCACACTGCATACCAGCAGCAGCAGATGGCACTACTCACAGATGCTTGTGTTCTACATGCAGAGCAGCCAAGCTTGCGTGGCAGCAGTAAAGTTTTGGATGTACACCCACAAACAATTGTGCTGTTTATGCAGGGCAACAATTTGTTTTTGAAAGTGAAAGAGCAAAAGAGGTGTTTGGAAGTGCACTCACAGGTACCTGTGCTCCTTGTGCAGTGCAGCAAGTATGAAGTTGGCCAGGTTGGTCCTGGGGGGTTGGCGCCACCTTGCCAGCTTGGACCTCTCGACCTCACTCAGCTTTGGCTGACTCTGCTGGTGCTGCTTGACCTGCCTTGCCAGCGCTGAACTGCACAGCAGCAAGCATGAAGTGAGACTGGGTGGAGGCCTAGGGCTGATCTCAGCATGAGTGCAGTGTGATAGGCTTGCTGAGGATGCTGGTAGCAACACAGATATCTGGTCAAGGTGTCACCTGAAGCAGTCAGTGCAGGGCATGGACCAAGGCGCCATCAAGCAAAGTGGACAACTGTTTGCTGCATGACAATGACAAGTGTTGCATGACAATGTGTTGGGTGACAAAAGCTTCAAGTGCCAAGCAGCTTGCAATGATCAGTCAAGATACACTGCTTCACAGCTCAGGTGAGATGCTAAATGGTTTGTCAAGGCAACAGCCTCAGGAAGGAGCTTTACATGCGTTTCTGCAACTGCTTCTCAGCTTCCGTCATCTTGGCTTTGCCAATGTTGGGGGTGTACTTCTGCAGGTGTGGTTCAATGCGCTGACGCTGGACTTCCAGCCTGTATGAATACACCGGCAAAGCAGATGCAGGAAAAGGTCACCAGGGGCTGAGTAGTTCACTGATTAAACGCTTAGCTAAGGCTTACCCTAAGGCCTTTTAGCTTAGGCCTATGCAAGCCAAAATAGCAACTACTTGTGTTGCCAGCAGAACATAGCAGACAGGGCTTGCTGGCACACCAAACTGCTGACACAAGTCAACTACCAGATGTCAACTATGGTGCAGATGTACCATAGGCAAGGCATGCTGAGGACTACTGTCAGAACTGATGGCAAACATTGGTTTCGGGTATAGAAGAGTATATCCTGCTCAGGCCATTCAGCACACACCTGAATGCTTTTTCGTCACAGAATAGGGTTTGGCCTGCGATCCACTGCCATCGCTTGCAGCTGCCATTTTTGCATAGCCGCCTGATTCCTTCTCTCACTTTGGCCCTCGCTTCTACAAGCACACATTCCAAAAGCCATTGCAACAAGCAATGTCCAACAAGTGACAAAAGCTCAGTACAGATTGCGTCAACACCAGTCAACTGCTCATGATGCTGCATGTGTGGCACGCAGTGTCTTGCATAACATGTCATGAAACATGCCTGGAAAGTGTGTAGAAGCTTGATTAGTCTGCTGAACATGCCATGTAAAATGATACTGACCAGCGTGCAGATTTCGGTAAACAAAAGGCGTGCACACATTTTGCTCCTGTGCTGAGAGCTTTCTGTTGTGCACATGACAAGAAAGTTGTGCTTGCTTGGTGTAGGCTATGCAGATACTCACCATCATCTGTCACATCTAGCACTTTGGCCCAATTGTCATCTAAGCTGGTGCTAAGAATCTCGGAGCGTTGCCCAGTAGATAGACTCTGCCAGAACTTTCTGACCTTTGCAAGCTGGTCTTCACTCCCCTGCTCAATTACAGAAGCTCCCTGCAGGGACAAGAAGAAGATGAGTCTGTCGTTATCTGCAAGACAATGGTGGGCTTGTCCGTTTACGCACCATGATGTGCACATGCTGTGTACAATCCAATATGGGTTCAAGCTTAGCAACATGATCTGTGTGAAAGGAAGTGTTCGTGAAGTGCCAGCACACAGAGCTGTCAACCCAGAACACAGGGCACTGAAGTTGAGCAAATTGGAATACACTTGACAAGCTTGGAGGCAGGACTTGGCGCCTTCACAACCGCCGTTGTTGCGTTTGATGCCTGTCCGTGTGCACTCTATATACATATTGCACGGTCGAGAACAATTACGTTGAACGAGATATACTCTTCCGCGGTGTCACCAGCGATGCCTCGGTGACTGTCTGTCTTCGCCTTTCTGCTTTTTCCCATATGTTGCTGATTGCACAGCCTGAGGTGGGAAGAGAGCTATGGAGATTCTACAGCGCGCAGCCCAGGCGGATTGTTCTGGTAAGTTGCCTGACGCCCTGCGCAGCATGCATGCTTGCGCTGTGATCAGCCTGCTAGCGCATAGTCATCAAACGCGCTGACTCACCCAACCAAGTCGCCAAAACCTCAGTACAGAAGCTTGATAATCCAACAGTGCTAAGTGGTGTGCTAAGTCTGTATACGCGCAGTTGTAGGTCTTCAGGAAGGGGATTTGGGCTGACTGAAACCAATATGACCAGCGTCGCGTAGAGATTGCAAAACTTGTCGACGATTTCAGCCACAGACTCCGCAGGTGTAAATGGGCAGCGAGGCTATACAGTGCGCCGCGTACCTGTTGCCGTGCGAAATGCATCCCCCACTTTGTTCTTCGCCCACTAAAGCGGTGCACTGGGGACCCCGGGGGGCCCATGGGGCGTCCTGATCCTGACTACCGGCATCAATTCGTGCACAGGGCCAGCTACTGTTGCCTACAGTTGCGCAAGGTGTGTGGTCGGCAGCAAACGCTTGACCAGCCTGCAGACTGAGCAACAGCTCGAGATGCCAAGCTGGAGCACGGGGTCTGGTAGGCTTGAGAACGTCGTCGATCAGCTGCCGGTCGAGCTGTGGAAGAGAATTTTTCAGTCTCTAAGGCCGGATAGCAAAGGAACTGTGAACTCCTTGTGGGATGACGCTGACCCTGAATGTGAAATTGCAGCTCTGCTGTCTGATCAAGCTCGTTTTCATCAGCTAAAGCTGGTCTGCGGCAGGTTCCATCAGGTTTTCCTTCAGCACCCTGAGCTTTCAGCTGAGGTCATTTTGGCTAAGGGCAATGCAAGCAACTTGATGCAAAGCCTGTTACTATGGCTGCGGCGCTTTGCTGAATCCGTCTACACTGTCACGACTTTTGATAATAGTCCATACCAAGACATGGTGTTGGGAGGTCTGTCATGCCTGGAGTCTGAGCTTGCTCATGCGTATTTAACAGGAGTGTGTTCAGCTACAATACATGGACTGGCGAGTTTCTCTTCTTTGAGACGGTGTGAGCTCAACATGCCTGAGAACATTCTGGATTTGCAACCACAGCAATTTTTGGCATGCCTGTCAGACCTTTCTCTTGCAGGAGGCACTTTCTTCAATTTGTCAGTAGGTTCTCAGTTGACCAATATCCACATGGAAAGCAGCCGTGCTAGCTGTTTGCAAGGGCCAAATTATGCCTCAAGT
>JAABUO010006917.1_pt1 | contig 12986 bp, 14 predicted proteins | sample 5559291 | NCBI WGS metagenome assembly JAABUO01 (sample SAMN10711878, study PRJNA513372) | rock metagenome | isolation source: Antarctica rocks | place: Antarctica: Victoria Land, Finger Mt sud
GAGCATCTCAACAAGGAAATCCGCCGGCGGACGCGTTCGATCGGCATCTTTCCATCACGCGAATCGGCATTGCGTCTCGTGACGATGATTCTTATCGAGCAGAGCGAAGAATGGATGGTCGAGCGAAGATCTATGTCGCCCGAAAGCCTCGAACTCGTTCTTCAGAATTAAGTTGCCTGTAACGTGATCGTTGAAGTTACACACAAATCCGGACGTGGTCCGGTACCGCCGATCATCCCATTATTTTTGAAGCAGCTATTGTGAGCAAAACGCGACCTTCGTAGAGACATCTTCGGCTGCCGTTGTCGGAACTGCGACGAATTTCATATGGGAGGTCGCGCAGAATTCCTGCCTACGCGTCGCCCGGTCTCGACACGTCCAAACATGTTGTCCTGTGCGGCATCGCTGCCCTCGGTGACGCCGTCATGACGCACGGTATCGTCCGCCGCTCGTGTGTCATTTTACGGAGCGTGCGAATCGTACCAGGGGGCGCGAATCTGCTCTGCGGACTTCGGATCGCGGCACTCGTTGACTTCGTCGCAGTAAACGCCTGATTTTGACCATATGAACCCGGTATGCCGACGCTTTTAGGGGATGAGAACGTTCCGTTGTTGCAACTCAGCGTACTGACGCCGGTATCGCTCGCGATAATAGAGCAGCTCGCTCGGCGCCTGAAGATATGATGGGACAGTAACCCAATGAGCGACATTCGTACACGCTTGATCGCGACCTCGCGCCCGGCGCTCATAGCGAAGGCATTCACGCTCGAATGGATGACGCTGGGTTGGATGTCGGTCGAAGCAGCCGTTGCTATTTGGTCGGGACTCGCGGCACGCAGTCTTACACTGATTGCGTTCGGTTTCGACAGCGTGATCGAGTTCGCATCGGCTGGAGTTCTCATGTGGCGTCTGACGGTCGAAATCAAGCGCGGCCAAGAGTTCTCGGAATACGCCGAGCGCCGTGCTGGACAGATCGCTGGGGCACTCTTATTTGCTCTCGCCGTCTATGTCGTGATGAGCGCGGCTTGGGGCCTTTGGCAACGGCAGAGCGCGGAGTTCTCCCTACCGGGCATAATCGTTGCCATCACCGCCATCCCAGCGATGGTGCTCTTGTCTCGTGCAAAGATCCGCGTCGCCGAGCAGCTTGGAAGCAAGGCACTTCGTGCGACGCAGTCGAGGCGATCACGTGCGGCTATCTCTCTGCGGTCGTCGTGGTCGGGTTGCTCGCGCAGCTGCTATTGCACGTCTGGTGGCTCGACAGCGTCACGTCCCTCATGATAACTTACTTTCTTGTCAAAGAGGGTCGCGAGGCCTGGATCGGCGACGCCTGCTGCGGCTAGCCACGTCCCTACGTACCCAAGGCCTATCCGAGGGCTTCGCCTCACGCCGACGAACGGGAACCGCGTGCAAGGGTCCCGTCGGTTTCGGCGCGCGTTACGGCGTCGCGCGTCCGGGAACGGAGGCGCCCGGTGGGAATTACCACCTCGGCATTCAGCGGCAAATTCGTCGCGTAACCGCCGGCCTCGACGGCTATCGCTTCGAATCGCGGTACGCCACGGTGATCCTTTCCTACGGCTCGCCGGAAAACATTTGGACCTCGGGTTGGTCGTGGCCCGGTGCTTGGCTGAAGTCAACGTATCGGATCGTCGACAATACGAAGCTCGGCGCAAAGCGGCAAGGTTACGCGCTGCGCTACAACGTCGACGGTGGCCCATTCGAGTTTCACGCGCCGTACACCAACGTGCAACAGATCGAAGCCGCGACGATCACGAACGCGTCGCGCGTGGGATTCGTTGAGGGCTTCTTTCTGCCGCAAGTCGGCTCGAGCGGCACGCTCGGTCGCATCCAACGTTTTGCGGTGTGGACAGCTTGGCATCCGGCTCTTGCCGACATCTCGCTCGATCTCAGGTCGATGACGAGATGCATCGCTCGGCGCCACGTAATCATCCCGAAGACGGCGTCTCCGAAGATGTGCCGCAGTACGTTCTAACGCTCTCGCGAGCACTCGGTACTCGCACGAGGATCGCGGCGGGCCTCGGTCGTTTCGGCACCCTTGCGGGCTGGGCCGTCAATGGGCGCCCAACGTCAGCTTCGCTCAGCGACAGGAATTCGTCGGAGCACAATTCCAACAGAGCGCGAGGGCAGCAACCGAACTCTCATGCGGCGGACGACCTTCGCGGGCCATTATCCCACGCTCGTGCCGACACATTCCGAGTACGCCGGTACGCTTTTGCTCGTCGAGCAACGCGTCAAATTGTAGCTGAGAGCGAAGGCGCGTGCAATAGGATCGCACGCGACTAGGATGGTCCCCGCGGGGAACGGTATTGATACGGAATGGATGCGGTAGTTCGCGCGCGCCTGATGAAGCGTGGATTTGTTCTCGAATACGCAACGCTCGGCTGGAACGTCATCGGCGTCTGTGTCATCCTCGTGGCCGCGGGCATGGCGCGATCGGTCGCACTGGCCGGCTTCGGTCTCGATTCGCTCATCGAGATTTTCGCATCGGTCGTCGTTCTCTGGCAATTATCCGGCCTGGACGAACGCCGCGAACGGCGTGCGCTGCGCCTGATCGGCGGAGCGTTCTTCGCGCTCGCCGTCTACGTGTTGGTACAGTCCGCGTTCGTGCTGATTGCGAACGTCCACGCACGTCCGTCACCTGGCGGCATTGTATGGCTCGCGCTCACGGTCGCCGTCATGCTCGGGCTCGCATACGGCAAGCGCGAAACGGGGACGAGGCTTGGCAACGCCGTGCTCGTGACGGAGGCGCGCGTCACGCTCATCGACGCGATGCTCGCATTCGCCGTCCTCGTCGGGCTCGCGCTAAACGCGCGCTTGGGCTTGTGGTGGGCGGATTCCATCGCGGGACTCGTGATCGTTTATTACGGAATACGCGAAGGGACGCACGCGTGGTCAGAGGGCGCGTGATCGCGGGGCATTTAAGCGCTGCTCATCGGTTCTGCGCCGCACCTACTGGGGTCGCGGCCAATACATGATGACGACATCGGGCCGATCGGGACGGATACCGTCGATCCGCCAGCCCCAGAGCACGGAGAGGAGGACGAAGACACCGCCGTACGCGGCGTAAACGCGGCCGAACGCGGCGGGCTGCATCGTCGGAACGATGCCATATGCGACGAGCACGAGACCGCCGAGCCGGCGAACCACCATGGTCGGCCTTCGCGAATGGCGAGCCAGACGAGATAGCCGCCTCCGATTTCGGCGACCCCGGCGAGGAGGAAGGCGACGATCCGAATGGCGACGCCTACGGTCACGGCGAATTCGCGCCGCGACCGAACGCGACCCCGTATTTCAGTTGAAGCACCGAGAACGCGTCGTTCGGCGCGCCGTTTTGATAGTGGCGCAGGAACGATACCCAGATCGATTGCCGATCGGTAAGGTTCTTGATGAATCCGGCTCGATTTCGATCTTGTCCGTCGGTGAGGGATCGAGTTCGCCCCAATTCTGGTACCGATGAACGGTCGTCTCGAATTTGAGCGTGGGGCCAAGTTGTTGGTCGAGCGTCGCCACGCCGTCGTAGAACAAACCGCCCGACGCGAGCCGTTTTTCGGCACTACCGGTGATGGAAAGTTGGAGCGCGCTCGTAATTGGTTGCGCGTACGTGAGCGACGCGATTCCCCAGTAATAGGCATCTTCGAAGCGAAAATTATGGTGGTGAAGGGCGGCCACGGCGAAGAAGAGGCGTCGCGAGACCGGCATGCTGTAGGTGAGCTGATACTCGAGCTTCGGCTCGTAGATGGTGGAATGCGCCGGAATTTGGAAGGGTGGCTGTTCGTTGAAACTGCCGTCTTTATAATATTCGGCGCGAAGATCGAAGCCTTGGCCGTGTGCGAATCCGTAGTCGAGATTGAGTTTATCCGACAGGCCGTTCGCGAGGTCGTCGATGAGCGACGTCCGATGATAGATTAGGGTCTTGCCCGTCAGCCCGAGGGGCTGCGTCGGCGCGGGCGCGGCACGCGGTGCGCCACCGCTCGGGCCGTCGGCTCGTGCAGCTGACAGCGTATAGCAGCACAACACGATCGCGATGAAGAGAACGCCGCAGAGACGTCGCGCGCCGTTCATTTCGCGTCGCCGTCGGCTGGCTTCGTCGCGCGATGTGGTTCAGCTCCGGCCCTGGCCTTTGCGCGGCCTGGATCGCTTGCGGGATCCTGCGCATCTTTCGCCCAGTCGAGCCACGTGGGCACGCCGGCCCGCGACGCGCTCTGTTCGTGCGCGAAGCCGATAAACGCGAGCGTCGCGAAGGCGACCGCAAGCGCCGTCAGCGCGCTGCCGCGCGATCTCGTGCGAAGCGCTGCGTCTACCCGCGCGTGCGGCATCGGCGCCGAGAGGAGCGCCGGCTCCGGCACGGCTTGCTCGACGGTCGCGCGCAAACCGTGCGCGCCGATGATTTCGTCACCGATCACCATCGAGCGCGCGTTGTTCAACCCGGCGCGCGCGACTTGCACGAGATGCACGATGATGAAGGCGACGATGCCGAGCATGAATGCGAAGTGTTCTGCGCGGATCGCATCCTGGCCGCCGAGGAGGTTCGCGAGGCCCGTCCAGTCTTTGATGTAGATCGCGAGGCCGGTGACGACCTCGCCCAGTCCCAAGATCACCACGCCCGTATACGCGATGCGCTGTGCGCCGTTGTATTTCTGCTGGGATGGCGTGTTTCGTCGGATGCCGAGATCGCTCAGCACGACGCGATACGCATCGTTCCACGACGTCGCGTTCGGCAGAAACGTTTTCCAGCGACCCGATATCGCGAGATATGCGGTGTAGGCTACGCCGACGGCGATCATGAGGAACGAGAAGAGCACGTGCCAGACGCGGCCTTCGTCGTTGCGATTGTCGAGATGGAGCGCCGCATAGAAGCCCGGCGGCAGCCAGTGGCTATATGGGAGCTCGGGCGTCCCGGAAAGTAAGAGCAACGCCGTCCACAGGAGCGCGCCGATGATGATGACGTTCGTCCAATGCAGGACGCGCGTCGCGCGCGTGTGTTTGTGGTAGATGCGTTCGAGGGCGGCCGCGGACGGTGCCGCGCCGGACGATTCGGTCGACATGCCTGAGAAAACTCCAACTCAAATATCGCGTCGATCGCAACGACCGACGCTTGCAGCACGATGGGGCTTGGTCTGCTTACGAGTGGAGCGGCGGTGGTCGTCCGAAGCGCCAGGGCGAGGAGTGCACGCGTCGTGCGGCATACGGGATTGCGTCGTTTTCGAAGCGAGATCGATACGGCTTGCCTTCAATCGCCACGTAGCGGGCGAAGAGGATCGCGACGACTTCGGGAAGCGTGCGAAGCACGAAGCGCGCGACGATCGCGGCGATGATGCCGACCAGCAGCGCGATCGCGAGCCAGCCCGACGCATCGTGCGCTACGGAAGCGTCGCGCTCGCCAACATGTGTGAGGAAGCCGATCGCGAACGTCGTGACGACCGTCGTGAGAACGAAGCCAGAGCCGCTTCCGTCGCACGGTAATTCGCGAAGCTTCTCTTTGAGTAAGCGGTGCAAATCGCGTCTTCCCCCTGCCTTCGCTCGAAGCGCGCGAAGGGTGCGAAACGCGACGAATGCGGCTGCAAGCCCGGCTACGAAAAGCACGATGTGACGCGCGTTAAAAGTCGTCTCGCGCTCTCCGAATTCGCCGTACGACTCCATGATCAACTGGCCGCCCACCGCGAAGATCGCGCAAAGACTCGCAAAGAACCACGCGAGGTCGGGTATCCGACGTTGGGCCCAGCGGCGCATCGACGACGCGTGCGACGACGCTGTCGGATTTGCCTCCCATGCGTAGACTTCCAGGCGATCAAATGTAGAAGCGACGATCGTTAGGCGCTGCAGCGGGCGTCGAGCCCGTCGCCCGTTGCTTCATGCTCGTGATCGTGTCGCAACGTCTCAGCGCCGCCGAGCGAACAGTATAGTTCGCTTCGCTCCGGCGTGCAATTCGCGCACTCGAATTGTATCGTGGTGTGGGTGATTCGATAGCGCTCGGCGAGCATGCGATTAATTCCATCAAGCAGCGCATCGCAGTCGCTGAGTTGCCGATTTTCCTCGATCTGGAGATGGGCCGAGAGGGCGTTGACGCCTCCCGCGATCGACCACACGTGCAGATCGTGCACGTCGTTCACGCCCGAAACGTGGACGACGTCTCGGACCAATTGCGCGACGTTGAGATCTTTCGGGGTCGACTCCATGAGAACATCGATCGTCTCGCGTAAGAGATCCCACGCGCCTTTGGCGATCAAGACGGCGATGGCAAGCGAGACGACCGCGTCGGCAGGATACCAGCGGGTCAACAAGATTGCGATACCGGCGACGATGACGCCGACCGATGCCGCGACATCGCCGAATACGTGGAGCATCGCGGCGCGAACGTTGACGTCGCCGTCGCTGCCATCGCGCAAGCCGAGGCCGATATAGAGATTGATCGCGATGCCGACGGCCGCCGAAACGAACATCAAGGTCGGGGTGACCGTCGGCGGCGCGTGGAGGCGACGAACCGCTTCGTACGCGATGAACCCAACGATCGAAATGAGCGTCAGCGCGTTGACGAGCGCCACGAGAATGCCCGTACGATGGTAGCCGTACGTCTTGCTCGCATCGGCCGGTCGCTGCGCTTGTACCGTTGCGAACCACGCAAGGCCGAGCGCGACCAGGTCGGTGAGGACGTGTCCGGCGTCGGAGAGCAACGCGAGGGAATGGGACGCGAAGCCGCCGAGCAGTTCGATCCCCAGGATCGCGAACGAAAGGAAGAACGCGGTCCGGAGTTTTCCGCCGGACGCCGGCGCGTGGTTATGCCCCGCGCTCATGCTCGCTCGGGATCGATCTCGCCATATGAGGTTGGACCATGGGAGCGCGACGCCGGTTGCGCGTCGGCGCACCGCGTCCACGCAATCACATTCGTAATCGATGTTGCCCGCGATGCCACGTCACGTCGACGAACGCTTCCGGCCCGACGTCGACGCGTGCGAACGCTGCGAGCGGAGCGCCCAGGACGTGGAGCACCGCGACGCGCACGACCTCGTGATGGGTGAACGCGATCCAGGCCCCCGACTCCGCGCCCAAAGCCACGAGCCAAGACGCGACGCGCTCGCTGACGGAGGCGATCGTTTCGCCGCCATACGGCGCGCTCGTGGGGTCGGCGAGCCAGGATGCAAAAGCCTTAGGTTCCGCATCCGCAACGTCGCGCATGCGTTGGCCGCTCCATCGCCCGAAACTGCAGGCTGCGAGCGCCTGCTCGATGCTGGCATCGAGACCGAGCGCCGTCGCGAGCCCGCGAGCGTGGACGCTCGGACTCACGAGCACGCTCCGATTCGCTCGCGTCTCCAAGCCACCGGCGAACGACGCGATGCATGCGGGACCGGTGTCGATCGATTCGCCGAACGTCGGTTCGGCCGCGTGCCGAGAACTCGCGCACACGAGCGTGAGGCGGCCCGACGACATCGCCGCCGCTACGGGCTGTAGCCGAAACCGGTCGCGCGCGTGCTCGATGCAACGTCTCGGCGCGCGTCGCGCTCGGTGAGCGCGCCGAATAGCAACCCGATCGTGGCCCAAATGATGGCCTGCGTTTCGAGCCCGGCAACGCGGAAATGCCATAGCACGTCGGCCGAAAAGCGTGCGGGCGTTTCGTCGACGGTCGGCAACAGCAGCTGCACGAGGAAGATCGAGACGATAAAGACGCCGCCTCCGGCGAGCGACGCATTCCAGCTACCGACGCTCGCTGCGAGCGCGCGTCCGACCACGATCGCGAGCAGCATCGCGACGAGCGACAGGGCGATGAGCGAAAAGTACAGTTCGGTACGATGCCCGATCGTCGCGGCCTCACCGATCGACGGCGGATTCGCGGGATATTTCATGGCCGGTACGATGACGGTCGTGACGAATGCAGCAGCCGCTACCAGAAGTCCGAGCACGCGCGGGCGGACCGCGCCGCAACGTCCGTACGCCATGGCGAATGCCAAGCCGAAGAGGCCGCCGTCGGCGGCCGCAATCGCGGCGACCGCCGTGAGAAGCCCGACCGTGCTCTGAACCGCGCGAGAGTAGATTTCCGGATCGGCGGCGACGCCGCTCGCCCTCTGTATCTGGGCTTCGAAGACGAGCGCGTGGCCGATCTGCGGCTCCCCGTAGATCGTCGCAAAGGCGAAGGCGAGCAGACCCGCGACGAGACCGCACACCATGCCGCGAACGAGGAACGCGCGAACGTGTCGCGCGCCGTCGTCTAGTGGCACGGAAATCCGGGGAGGTGCCGTCCATCGTGAACGAGCTCGTGGACGCCCATTCCCTGCACGAGCGACATCGCGCCCTGCTCCGCTCCGACGAAGTACGTCACGAGCAGCAACATCAACCCGGCAAACACCATCCAGGGCGCGACGTCTCGGATCGGGATCGGCCGAACCGGCAATGCCGGAACGCGTGAAGCGGTGTGGAATAGATCGTGACTCAAAGCGGTCCCCTGTCTCCGGCGTTCTTCACTTCGATGGCGGCGAAGAATCATGGCTAAATTGTGGTTCCTTTGGAGCGAAATCCTGGCACCACGACCGACGCATCCCGGCAAACCTTAAATCGAGCATAAGAGCCGAGGTCCCGGTGCAGCTGGCGAGAAGCCGAGTTTGCCGTGCGACGACAAGCTGCTTTCGCCCTCGTCGGAATCGTCATCCTCGTCGTTGCTTCCGCAGCGGCGTTGATATCGCACGTCCTCGTCGACGTCTTCGGCGACGCGCTGCTTGCGAACGACACGTTCGATCACGTCGCTCACCAATCGCGCTTCGTCATTTTTGCGATGAGCGCGACGGTCGTCGCGGGGTTGCTTGCGGCCTCGTGGCGGGCGGCCTTCGCCGACGCACGCCATTCGACGCTCGCGATGCGCGAAATGCTCCTGCGCACCGCACGGCTCTGCGTGCATCCGCTTGTCACGTGTGCGATCGTCGCGTGCGCGCTCGCGGCGCTCGTCGCCATGGAAGATTTCGACGTCGCGCGCATCGGCGGCTCCGACCTCAGCTTGCAGGCGGCGCTCGGCGGATCGTTTTGGCTCGGAATCGGCGTGACCACCGTCGTCGCGGCCCTTGCCGCGTCGCTCGCTGCGGCCGCGATCGCCGCATCCGCGCGCACGTATCGCACGCTCGTTGCCGTCGCGCGGGACGTTCTGCTCGCCATCCGCTCGGTGCGCCAGATCGAGGGCGCGTTGTTGGAACGCGGTCGACCGCGTCCGCGATTCATCCGGCTACGAACCATCGTCCGGCGCGCCGCAAAACGCGGGCCGCCTCCGTTCCTGCGTTCGACTTCGCCTCCCCTCTGAGGCCGTGTACGCACTGCGGTCGTCTTATACGACGCGCTCATCGAACGGAGAATTCTCGTGTTCGCAGCCATGCGCCGCATCGTTGCGGCCCTCGTTCTTGCGGCCATCGCCCCAAGTTGGCCGTCCCTTACCGACGCCGCTGAGGCGACGGGAAGCGTCCTCGTTCGCGTCGCGAGCGTTGACGAAAGTCCCGTCCCGCGCGCCCGCGTCGTCGTCGAGCGGAACGGCGACCGCCATACCATCGAAACGAGCCCCGACGGCACCGCGACGATCGCCGAACTGCACCCCGGAACGTACGGGGTTTCGGCGACGTCGTCACAGTACGCGCCGCTGGCCGCGAGCCCGATCGATGTCCGCGGGGGCGCACGCACGGATGTCGCACTCGTCCTCGCGCGTTCGGCGACCTCGCTGACGACGATCGGCAGCGTGACGAGCGCGGGGTCGGCGTCGGTTTCGACCTCGAACGCGCCGACCCAAAGCCTGCCGACCCAGGAGTACGCCGCTCGCGGCTTCACCCGCGTGAGCGACGTCCTAGCCGACGCGCTGTCCGCGACGGTCATCCGGCAGGGCAGCGGAAGTCCCGCCGCGCCGGAGAGCGTCGCGCTGCGCGGCCCCGATCCGACCGAAACGCTCGTCGACATCGACGGCCACGAGATCAACAGCGGCGTCTCGGGCGATTTCGATCTCTCGCTGCTCGATCCGGCGGACTTCTCGAACGTTCAAATCGTCTACGGCATCTCGCCGTCGGCGCTGCTCGGACCGAGTACGATCGGGGGCGCGATCAACGTGCGCACGCTAGAACCGACGGCAAAACCGCACGGCTTTCTTCGGACCTCGTTCGGCACGTACGAAGCGTTCGGCGAGACGCTGCAGGCGACGGGTCGTGCCGACCGGCTCGGCTACGCCTTCTCGCTCCACCAGGCGAACGCCGCAAACCAAGTCACGCGTATGCCGATTACCGACGCGGAGGGCGAGACCGAGCACGTCGGCAGCGACGTCGACGGGCAGACTTCACTCGGCAAAGTACGCTATTCGTTCGGCCGCGGTCTGGACAGCTACGCCGAAGTGACGTTCCGCGATCAAAGCGTCGTTCGCGATCTGTCGGCGGCGCTCACGTCGATCGCGAAAGACGGCGATTACAATCCGTCGATCGATTCGCGACTCTTCGGGCACAATGCCGGATACGGCTTCGACGTGCAGGTGCCGCTGGGCGCGCGCGGGAGCGACGGCGCGGCGCGGACGACCGCCCTCTACCGCCATCTCACCGCGTTTGCGGCACAATCCGTCGAGGGTCCCGCGCGGGGCATGAGCACCTCCTATTTCGACGATCGTGACCGGCTCGCGGACGATACGCTCGAGATCGACCATGCCTTCACCAAGGGTAGTCTCGCGCTCAAATACCGCTTGCGCTCGGAAGCGCTCGATACGTTCGATCCGACGCTGGCCGGTAACGTGACCGAACAGGGGCATCGCTTTCGGCCGCTCGCCGGCGCTCGGGCCGTCGGCAACGTCGATGTCGCCGTCGCGCCGGCGTCGACGACCGTGAGCGGACTCTCACAGACGCAGCGTTCCGTCGCCTTGCGCTTCCAGTACGATGCGAGCGAACAATTCCACTACACGGTCGCAGCCTACGACAGTCACTTCTCGACGTTCGGCCACAGCTTCGACCCGCGTTTCGGCGTCGTCTGGACGCCGGACGCGCGTACGTCGATTCGCGCGTCGGCCGGCACGACGTTCCAGGCACCGCAGCTCACCGCGTTATACGTTCCGGCAATCTTGCCGCAACCGGATGCAAACGGCCACATCACCCTCGGCAACGCGCATCTCCGCGAAGATCACGCGACCGAGTACAATCTCGGCTTCGAAAAAATCTTGGGACCTTCGGGGCATACCGTTCGCCTCGGTGCCGACTTCTATCGCACGAACTTGCGGACGCCGTCGCAGCGTTTGCTCGCCACCACAACGTGCGATGCCGGAGAGCCGAGTCTCGCCTGCGCGAGCTATCCGATCAACATCGGAAACGCCGTTTACACCGGTGCCGAACTCCGTGCGGAAACGCGCATCGCTGGGGCATCGGTGCGTTTGGGATATGGGCTCAATAGCACGTACCCCGTCAACGCACCGCCGGCAATTCAGAACGGAACGATCGTGCCACACGAGCAATTTCCCGGCGTGCCGCTGCACAAAGCGACGTTCGAAATCGACCGTCGTCCGGCTGCGGGCTTCACGTACGATGCGGCCGTGTTGTACGAAGGCCGCTACAACGAGCTCAACCGTCCGCCGTTCGCGACGCTACGAGCGAGCCTCGGCTATACGATCGGCGGACTCGAGTTCAACGTCGCGGGAACGAACCTGACGAACGTCTATGCGACGCGCTTTACCCAGGCGGGCGCGGGCGTTCCCTACGGTGGCAGCGACGGTCCCGTGTCGACCGATGCGTACGCCCTGCAGGCTCGCGCCGTGACCTTCTCGCTCGCGCGCCGCTTCTAACCAGCAGCGCTTGCCCGTTCGATCTCGTCGAACGGTTCTTCGAACCAGCGCGGAACGAGAATCGTGCCGGAGTCTGCGTGACGACTTCGCCGTCGACGTCGATGTACTGCGGCGGCTTCGCGACGATCGTGCAGACCGCACTGCTCGACGTGGTCGCATCGGAGAGGCGATCGATGCGGCCCGTCAGCAGCGCGAGCCACATGCGTCAGACCTGCCAGCGACTCTTGCCGCAACGTGAGGATCGCGAGGTTTCGGTTGTCGACGTGCGCGCTCGCGGTGATCGCTGTCGCACCAAATACACGACCGTTGGCAACGATGATCTGGTGCGTGTCGAGTGCGAGGATGCGCTCGCCGTCATCGACGGTCGCTTCGAACGCGTGATGCTGTATCGTTTGCGCGGCGCCGACGATGAGATATGCGACCGGACTCGAGACGCGCTTGAGCCGGTGCGGCGTCCGTCGCGCCACGTCGGCGGAGAGCCCGATCGTCGCAACATTAGAAAAGTACGCGCCGTTGACGATGCCGAGATCGACGTCGACTACGTTGCCGTCCGCGATGACATCGAGCGCACCGCCGAGGTCCCGTGGCACCGTCAACGTCTGCGCGAAGCTGTTTCCGGTTCCTAGCGGCAGCACGCCAAGTGCCGCATCCTTGTAGGCGAAGGCGCCGACGATCGAACTGAGTGTGCCGTCTCCTCCGCCCACGACGACGAGCTGATTCCGGCCGCGACGCACGGGATAGGACTCGACCACGCGAATGCCCCGCGATTCGAGGCCGGATCGCGCGGCGGCAAAAGCCGCTTCGCCGCGACGCGATCCGGTGTTTACCACGAGCACCGCTTCGCGTTTGGCGCGAATCTCCGCGCCGAGTTCAGCCTTGGTGAGCACGACGTGACCTCGATCCGAACGCACGCGAGAGAAATAAGAGGGATGGCACGACGACGGCCACGGCGGCGACGCTCGCCGCACGACCGAGCGAAATCGGCGCGGCTGCGATCGCACCGGCGACGGTCGGCACGAACGCGACCAGCGCTGCGAAAACGACGGATGCCGTCATCCACCCAAGGAGCGGCAGGTTGCGGCGAACGTCGAGCGAGCCGCTCATCGCCACGCCGAGCGCGACGTGGCCGACCATCCACGCGACGATTGCAGACGTACGCGCGGTGCTCTCGCCGCCGAGGCCGAGACCGTAAAGGAATGAAC
>JAABUO010006919.1_pt1 | contig 12985 bp, 9 predicted proteins | sample 5559291 | NCBI WGS metagenome assembly JAABUO01 (sample SAMN10711878, study PRJNA513372) | rock metagenome | isolation source: Antarctica rocks | place: Antarctica: Victoria Land, Finger Mt sud
CCGACGGAAACAACTGCTCTCCCAAATCGGCCTCACGAACGTCGAAATCATACCCTCTACCGTCCCCGAGAACCTCTCCAAATCCCTCTCCCCCTTCGAATACGTCCTGCAAACCGCAAGGAAGAAATGCACCACCGTCTACGAGACCGAAATTGACAACGAGAAAGTCGGCGAGCCCGCTCTAGTCATTGCAGCCGACACGGTTGTGGTCTCCCCCTCAGGCGCCATCCTCGAGAAACCCCGATCGGGAGCCGAACACATGTCCATGCTCAAGTCGCTGCGCGACAGCGGCTCGCACAAAGTCTACACTGCTGTCGTCACTATGGCGCCGCTAATTTCCGCGCGACATCCGGGTTTCGCCCTGGAAAGCACGGTCGAGGAGACGACGGTGTGGTTCGGACAGGACATTACCGATGAAGTCATCCTAGCGTACGTGAAAACGAGGGAAGGGGCAGATAAGGCCGGGGGCTATGGGATCCAGGGGGTGGGGAGTATCTTGGTGGAGAGGATTGAGGGGAGTTTCGACAATGTGGTGGGTTTGCCGGTGAGGGCGACGTTGAAGCTTATCGGGGAGGTGCTCGACCATGATGAGGAGTTGGATGATGAGTTTGCGGAGGGCGAAGATCAAGAGGAGGAAGAGTAAAGGTTTTCGGCCGTGGGTTGTGGGATGTAGCAGGCATGAAGATGCCGAAGGCGTGATGTGAGGTTTGAGTGTAAAGGCAATAACGTAAACATAATATGTATTCGCAAGGTACAAGCGGGAGTAATTCTAGAGATTGTATTGACGACGTCGTCAATCTTCATTGCACGTCAGCAGTTGCAACCATTTCCAGGGCGTCTAATCGAGAAGCACATAGAGCAAAAGTGATCACGCCAGGAGTTTTAACCTAGGGTCAGAGGATCTACCAATCAGTCTCACCAGTACGACGATTGGTAGACTCGAAGATTTATGAATTAGCTAATATGTGGCAATCGCCTGCTAATGCTGCTCCCTTTAACCATCTTCAGCAACTTATGTACAAGGCATTAGTACACATCATCTTGCTTCTAGTCTTGTACAACGAACGTCCTGTGGGTATCAACCATTTAATTTTCCCCGAAAATGCTGAATGCCAGCTCATTGCATGCACCTAGAAGTGAAAAATCTCTCATCATGGATCATCAGCGAATGTGTTCGAATTTCTCTCCACCAGGCCGTTAAGAAATGCTGTTAGGAAATTTTAACAAGTCCTCGGCTTAGGAACAGATGGACTGGAATTTCCTGGATGAGAGAGGCTGGGGAAATATGCCAGCATTTAGCAGTCGGAAGAGGTCCCACTCCGCGCTTGCTTCGGTCTTGAAGTTCCAAAACACCCAACCGTTGGTGAAGCGTTCGTAAACATCCAGCTGAGTCTCGATGAACTGTCTCGTGTTATCCTTGAGCGTCTGGTCCCACGTCTCGATGAAATTGATGCTGCTGCAGGAACCATGGTGTGTGCTGCTAGGATAATAACCTTCGTAGCGAGCGCCAATACCGTAGCCATTGAGAGCGGCAGCACAGTCAGTCATCGCAGCGGACCATTCGCCGACGACGACCCAGTGGTTGACGTTGGCCGAGTATGTGCCGGCGTTGGTGCAGGCGAGCTTGCGGTGATCAGCGGCTGATAGTCCCACTTCATAGTCGGAAAAGACTTGATACTCGTGGTGATCAATCACAACGTAGTCCGCCCCAGAGGTCAAAACACTGTTCCAGAACGTGCCATTCTGGAAAGCATCGTGTATCATCACTGGTGTATCGCTTACTTTTCTGACCTCTCCATAACCATTTTTAGAATATTGGACAACGGCATCGGTTCCACCTGCAAGTTTATCTGGCAAGGGCTCATTGACTAGTTCAATTGCAATGACCACTTTCTGGTAGAATGGCTGAGCGTATTTGTCGGCAATTTGCTGAATCACACTCAATGTCTGTTGGACGGTATCGCCTTGTGTCCAGCCAGGGGTTTTGGTGAGTTGCCCTGAGTTGTCGTAACCATTCTGCGAGCCAGGGACTCCGTGTAGATCAATCCAAACCTTCAAGCCAGTTTGGTTGGCCCATCCAATAGCCGTGTCGATGTATGCTGCTGCGCCTTGAATGTAAGGGTCATTGTTAAACTTCTGGTACGCCCAGTCTGTGGAAAAGTCAGTTTGGAATATAATCCATCAAGAGCTTGACATACATCCGACGGGTATCCGCACCTACAGTCATGTTAGTATCAATCTCGTGGAGAGGACTTGAGGACTGACCGTATTGAAGCCGGCATTGGCAATTGTTTGGAAGTCGGCAAGAGAGACCCAGGAGTCCCAATGCTGCTTTAGAATATCCCCAGCGTTTGGTACCTTCTGGCAAAGCGTGTACTCGTCAACGACACCTTGCTGAACCTGGAATATAGAAGGCGTGATCCATCTATGGTATCTTCGGTTCAGTCTTTGCGTGCTATGTCTTGGTGGCTAATAACTTACGGTTCCAGTACAAGCCACCCACCTATATTGACACCACGAACTTTCTCAGAGCCGAAGTCGAAGCCCACTTGCCTCTTCTGAATAGGTGAGCTATATCAAACAAACATCAGCGATCATGTACAGTACATCTGGAAGTGTTCAACATACGCGATGGCGAACGTAGCAGCCAAGCACACCGAGGCTATGGTATCGAACAACATCTTGGTAACTTAAGGAAGGCGATTGACGTTGTTATGCTCAGGGGAATGCGAGAGAAATAAGTACAGGTGTTGATAGAGTAATATATCCAGGAATGAATGCAAGGAAATCTGGCCAGCCGAGCCAACTTCCTTGTTTAGTAAAGGTAATGTTTGGGTGAAATGGGAGAGGATAGTCAGGTACAAGATCAAGAAGGTGAACCTTACGAAGCTCAGTAACAAACAAGGCAAGGTTATCCCTTTCTCTTGACTGTCGAGCGAATGAAAGGAAGGAAGGATATACAACGGCAGTGGGTCTCCATCATATGCGAAGTCAACACCAGGTACGAACCAGGATTTCCAATCAATTGATTATTTGCTTTAGGTAGAGTACGGCAAATAAGGTACCTACTACCTCCTGTACTACTTACTGTTACATGGTCATTGTCGTCGGGTTGTCTCACAAATCATAGGAAATGATATCCATCCCCGCGTTTCTTGGAGACGTGAGCGGATGACTGGATGGCTGGATAAGGTACCAGGGGCTGATGAGGTAAAGATTCTAACTAGATTCGGGTACAAAGCATTGCGCTCGACCTTCCATGCATTTCAATTGGTTTCCACAAACACGGCAGGCGTTCAGCCAGCCGCTTCATCACTCACGAACAACAACAACGACTCAAAGTACCATGTACCGAACCTACCTTAAGGTAGTACCGGAAGTAATCAGTAGTCAAGGCAGTGACGTCTGTTGAAGGCATCAAAACCTGCCGTACTCTGTAAACCGAGTGCCTTGTGACGACAATCTCTGTACTTCTCAACCACAATTGATTTTGATTAATCTAATTTTCATTTCGTCAAAACAATCACACGCTACGTATATTCACAGTATTGTCATACCAAGTACCACTCCGTACTTCTACATGCAGCAGTGTAAAGATTTCCCCTGCAGATGCACCCAAAGGTCCCCCTTACAGGTTACAGGCTACATGCCCTGCGCATTGCATGTCGGCTAACCTTAGAATCAAACTCATCGCCACCACAGCCACTTAGTTTGCCCGACCTTCCATTAGTTTGGGCTTGAAGACCGTTAAACCTGTTGTTGCCTTACTCTGTGGTTACTGGTTACCAATAATAACCATGTGAGCCACGACGAAGTTGAATCCAGCGCACTCGTACTCGTCCACTTGTAGGTGGATCAGAGAATCAAGCATGCCACGGTAATAATAGTAGTACTCATCTTGGTACCCCGTAACCAATCATATGTGAGAAGCTCATGCTACTCGCCAAGCATGTGTACTTGTTCCAACACACGGCGCTAATATGATGAATTGAAGTGATTACATGAAGAAATCAGAACGCCCTGAAAGCTTGCAACATTAGCTGGGCTCACCGCCAGCAAATAATGTGATAATCAGCAACACTTCTAAATCACCTTCAAAGCATGTCGGCAAGGGACTGTCTCTCGATAATCGACTTTTGTCGATCACTTCTCGATACTCGGTAGTAGTTGTCGCAAAAGTCGGCGCATTTCATGTATTTTAAAAACTCTTCGTCGTGAGTGATGACTATGAGCTGGAAGTTGGACTGCTGCCGTCGTGCTCGGATGATGTCGTGAAGAGATTCGGCGAGGGATCGAATGTTATCATGGTCGAGATTCGTCGTTGGCTCGTCCAACGCAATGAGCCCGCAATTGACGCCAAAACACTCGGCCAAAGCGAGACGGATGATGATACACGCAAGCACCTTCTGTCCCGCACTGCATCGGCCCCGCATGTCCATTTCAGCGTCTTGTTTGATCATGCACACCCGGTAGTTGTACGATCGGTTGCCCCGTGTGGCTTCACTGTCCGAACGGATCAAGATCGTATCCACGTCAGTACCCTGATAAGTCTTCTTCCAAAGCTCTTCGATGATGCGATTGATCTCCTCCATCTTGATACTGTGATATCTCATGATTGCTCTGTCTGAATGTCAACGCACACTCCCGTATTCTTCTGGAGCCGGAATCATACTTATCGAGTGCCCCCCCGTATCGCCCTAGATCTTCAACTGCCGCTTTCGTTGTCTGGTGCTGTCAGTACGTAGCCACGGCGCAAGTGCTTCAACAGAGCCTACCTCAACCAAGATATGAGCCTCTTTATACTTGGTCGCAGCATCCTTGTAATCAGTGTTCCAATCGTCTAGCAACTGTAATAGCTGATTATCTTTCTCCTTCATGGTACTCATCTTGCTAGTTTCCGCTGTAGAGAGTATCTTCTTCTGCTGTTCCCAGTATGCTGCTTGTTTCTTGTGGTGCTCCAGGTCAGCATCAGCATTTTCGGCACTCAATTTTGCTATTTCTGCTTCAAGAGCATCCATTTCACGCTTGCTTCGGCGGTAAGTTAGGTTGTCCTCAATGGTTCGCCTCGTCTCTTCTTGGTTTCTTAGTTCTTCGGTAAGTTTGTTGATCCCGATTATAATTTGCTTCTGCTCTCCTTCTACTTTCGTGATCTCTTGCTGAACTCTATCGATTTCCCGATGGCACCTAGCGAGATTGGCTGAGCCTCCTCCATCGACATACGCTTGTATAGTCTGATTGGCGAGACTCAGCTTGTGGACACTATCTGCTAATTTAGAAGCTTCTTGCTGCAATCCTTTTTCCTTGCTTGAGCCGCGCGATTTCAGGTCATCAAGTTTTGCCTCTTCTTCTGCCATCTTAGGCGCTAGCTCTTGAATTTCCACGTCCAAGCGGTTCACGGTGTCTCGATGCTCTTGGTTGAGCTTCCTAAGATCTTGGATCTGCTCGAAGATGTTTGCCTTCTTCTCCAGCTGATACTTTGACGTAGTGAGGTTGTTTTTTGCCTTGCTCAAGTCCAATTCCAAGGTGCTTAGTTGCGACCGAGCTCGTTCTTTTTCGGTTGTAAGCTTGGTTAGGTTAGTCCTCAGATCCCGCGATTTGCCCCCAGCAATCTGAAGCTGTTCCTGAATATCTTCCAGGGTACGAGACAAGCCAGCGTCCTGTTGCTTAACTACAAGCTCCTGAGACTGTTGTTCAAAGCTGAATATTTCATGGTTATACTTGAGAATTTTCGCGACCGGCTTGCTCAGCGTCTCTACATCTCGTTTCGCCTCCTCTCGATCATTCACTACTTTATCGTGCTCTTCCATTTGGCGCAGTAGTGTCTCTCGAGTTTCATCCAACTTTCTGACCTCCGTCTGCAATCTAGGTAGCTCCTTAGTAGTCAAACGTACCCAGGTCTCAAAGCTCTGCCCTGCGTCTTTCGCCCGTTGTAGGTCTTCCTCAATGTCTTTCAACTCCTTCAGTAAACCTGCCTGGTCTCGATCAATGAGTTTCTCTATTCTAGAGGTAAAGGCTAGTCGCTCTTGTTCTCCACGGAAAGGTCGGGTGCACAAGCGGCATATCTGCTTGTTTTCAGCAAGTTTAAGGCCTTCTTTATACCAATCCTTCAAGAAGGTTGAGTTATCGGCATCGGCCTTTACAACATCACGATCTTTTTGTATCCCCTCGAGATCTTTGACGTAGTCTTCAGGTTCCCCTTGAGTACTCTCTTTAATATGCTGCACGCAGGCCTTCAGCTCTTTTTCTCCCTTCTTTAGCTCCGCTCGACTGCTGCTCAGCTTGAACTCAACTTGCTCAAACTCTCGAGATACTCCCTGCCGTTGACACTCCACCTCCTTCAATTCACGCATCCTGATATCACCAATTCTCTGGAAGTCGATCTCGAGGCTAGAGGGTTGCCACGATGATCCCAATATTTTCTGCAGCCTGTCGCCGTGAGCTCCAATCATTGTATCAAGACTTCGCCGGCGATCTTTCAGCTCCTTTTTAAGGTGATCTAATCTGGCGAGGTCACCAGCTTGCTTGGTACCTTGTACTAACTCTCGGTTAAGCTGCTCAATTGTGTTTTCCTGGGAACGTAATTCAGAATTGCCTTCCTCGATCCTGCTATCCCAGGAGCCGGCCTTGAATTCTCTCTTAGTTTTCTGAAGGCGGATGTCCAAGTCCTCGATATTGGCTTCGATCAATGCTTTACCCCCTTCGTCTATCTCGATCCTGTCGAGATCGGACTGGTAGGACATCATTCTCTTGTCATTGGACGTGGACTGTTGCCTTGCCGAATGCTTGCCTTCATTCAGTACGGATTTCCGTTCGCCGAGCTTGCTAAGAACCTCCTGCACTTTCTGCATTTCTCTTTCAGTTTCACGACGCACACGTTCAACAGCAGCATTCTGATCTTTAAAAAGCTTCGAGATTCTCTCCATATATTCTCCAATCTGCATATCGTCTAGTTCGGTGTCATAGCCACGAATATGGTGACACCGAGCAGTTTCCTCGATCATAGTATTCCGGTTCTTCATCTGCTTTTCGTGGTTGGCCTTCTGCTCTTCATATTTCCCAGCTTCAGTGTGTTTATTGTGCAACTCAAGACGGGTTTGCTCGATCTCGCGCTTGAAGTTTTCGTAGCTTTTGGTCTGTAGTTGTTTCTGCTCTTCATGAACAGCCATACGCTGTTCATATTGGTCAAGCTCTCTCTGCAGCCATTCGTCCGACTCAGAACGCATTTTGAGATTCCGGCTTAATCGATTGAGAGTTTCCTGATCCTTGGCCTGGTTTCTCCGGTTGGACTTAAGTGCCTCCACCACGTGCTCATATTTAGCCCCTTGGTCCCAATGCTCTTGCGCTTTATCTGTTGCTTCATGGAATTTTCTATTGAGAGCCTGAGTTTCTTCGCGAAGTTGCTCGATTGCTTTAGACAATTCTTGTGACTTTCTCTCTGCCTACACCCATGATCAATTATCAGTTACCGCAAAAGACCGGTGAGTATTGCAGGCGGCTTACCCGGTCGGCCTTATTCTTGTTTTCCTTGGTATATGTCTCCATGGTCTTGTAATTCACCAATTCAGCTTTTTGCTTTTTACCCATCTCTTTGATGTTAGTGATGGCTTTTGTGTACTTCATAGCTTCAAAGATCTCATCAAATTTCTTCTTCAGAACCGAAGGTTCACTCATAGGCCACAAACTGTCATCCTGGTGGCAGAAGATGACCGAGTCTAGGATGGCTGTCGAGACGCCCAAATATTGTGGTATAAGTTGATCTAGTTGAGCAACTGTAGAGGACATGGTTGTCTTCTCTCCATCTTTGATCATTAAGAGCTGACTTTCAAGCGTTTTTTGAGTTCTTGCGGTTTTCTTAACTGTGAGCATCAAACTTCGGGTGGCAACCATCTTAGTTCCAGAGGTGGCTTTGAACGATAACTTGACTTGTGCCATGACCTCCTTTTCACCACACAACTGCCAAGATCGTTAGCATATCTCGCCAAAATTTAGTAATGCTCTTACTTTTGGATCATGGATGAAAGCACCCCCTTTGCTGTTTGGGGGTAGATCTCCAGTGGTAGCATATTTAAGGCATTCAATGATTGTCTAAGTCTCATCAATACAGGCCCATTAGCATGTTGAGTTCTCGACCGACTTACCGTCTTCCCAGAGCCATTATATCCAACTATGAGGGTCAACGGTGCTTGAAACTGGATGGTCTCGGGCTCATTGTTATCGAACGATCGAACACTAGATACTTTCAGCTACATCGATATAGACCCTTTCAATTGATGGATCATACCCTCTTATCTGGAGTTTATCGATCTTCGCTAAGGTTGGTTCAGCCAGATGCTTCAAGGTTACAATAAGAAACCAAATCTACTAACACCTAGGCTAGAGGTCAGTCCGCTGGTCTACATACAGGTTAGAGGAGAAAGAAACTTGCATAGCTGTCGCCGGAGGATGCTAGCCCTGATGTTTGTATGTTTTCGAAGGATGTTGTACTACATCCGTAGCATCGAAGAGTGGTATTTACCAAAATGAGTAACACGACGAATTTATACCTAGTGCGGTGACGGTACCAACACCGCAGAGATGAGTGCTGAGTTTCGAGTCTTACTTCTTTACCAAACACTGTACACACACGAACTCCGCAAGCTGCGATTAGAGCGCGTCAAATCGCGGGGCTATCAGATTTTTCCACGCTTGCACGTGATCGCTCACCACCCCCTACGAAACACATTCCGCATCAATTTTGCTACAAGTATTCCAATGCTTCTTCAGAGATAGCCCGAGATGTCAATGTTTGAGAATGACTCCGAACGTATGTCCTCTAGTATCCGACCTGAGGTGAGTCTACACCGGTTCCACGGGAAACCATGCGCTTCTAGCTAAACCCCGCCGCAGATGGAGGACATGGGTGGTGGGGACACGTCAATGACAGATATGCTCGAACATGGTGGGGGTATAATGGAGGGTCTAGATGTAGATATGCTTCCTATGAAATTGGACCTAGCTTCCATGAACGCTGCGGATCCGCAGAATTACAATACAGCAGAACCGCAACGAGATCAGCAGCAACAACCGCAGGCAATCGAGGCTAATGATGGCTCTGGAACGGTCAATAATACATTGAGCGGTGCAGGCGCAGGCCCGCTACCAACAGGTTTCGGCACTCAAACCAACGTCAATGGCGGCAGCACATTAACAGATTTCACGAAACGACGGAACTGGTCTCAACGAGTCCTAGAGGAGCTCAAGGATTTCCTCCACATCCTCACTCCAGACGGGCAAATTCTCTACGTCTCCCCCTCTGGCAAACACCTCACCGGCTACAACCAAGACGAGCTCAACGGCAAATTCATCGTCGAGTTCATCCACCCGGATGACAGCGGCATCTTCGTCCGCGAGTTCAATGAGTCAATAGCTTCTGGAAATCCCCTCCGCTTCTTCTATCGCTTCCGAAAAGCAGACAATAGCTATACCATTTTCGAATCCCACGGTCACCCACACCTCACATCCGACGCCGCTGCCTTTGGCCCGAATAACGCCGCAAGCTTTTGTCGGGGGTTTTTTATGATGGCTCGACCATATCCGACCAAAAATGCAAATCTTCTCGACTCTTTTCTCGAGCATAAAATCGAGAACGAGCGTTTAACAAAACGCATCGCAGATCTACGTAAAGAAGAACAAGAAGAAAACGAAGCTCAGCAGCGTCACTGGCTCAAGAAACAAGAAGGCCATGGCAGTATCACCCCCTCAGACACTCAACGCACGGAAAGCGAAACCCCCGGCTCAAACTCCATGTCTACGCAATCCAATGACTATAATGGTATGCCTCCGCCCGCGAAACCCAGCCTATCCAACACCGCACTCACACAACAAAACCTCGACGAAGCGAACGCTAGTTCCAAGCCCGACAGCATCAACGATAAAATGGCCCGGTACGAGGGCGCTACGCATATAGAAACAATAGAGATGCTTACAGGCCTGCGCTACCGTGACGGCGAACGCTCCCAAGGAATCAGTACTGGAGATCAAAGTCCAGCACTAATTAGAGGGGACGCCGGTATTGCGATTCCTGTTGACAAGGAGAACCGAGGGGGAGACAAGAAAAAGAAGCTGAAGGTGGCGGATGAGTATGTGTGTACTGATTGCGGGACCTTGGACAGCCCGGAGTGGAGGAAGGGGCCGAATGGGCCGAAGACGTTATGTAATGCTTGCGGTTGTAAGTGTCCTGCACGGATTTGCTATTTGTGGTGGGAGGCTGATCATATTGTACAGTACGGTGGGCAAAGAAAGAGAAAAAAAGACATGTTTCGGGTGGGCAACAGCCAGGCTTACAAACGGGCGTCAGCACTGGCAGCTAAGAGCAACTTACCTACTAAGCCTGCGAAATCGCCCGAAAATTTGAGAGATTGAAGCTTGGGTAGTAGAAGATCCCCCTTGCCAAAACAAGGTTGAATGACGTCTGGAGCATTTGCAAGGTTTTCCAAACCGTTGGGTAATCGGGATGAACAACAAGAGGACAGGAGTTCGCATTCACGACCTACGATACCCTATGAAGCTTTGAAAATTCTGTATAATTGTTTTCTTGCATCATTCAAGTTCGTCAAACCAAAACAGCACTGAAGATGGCTTTCATCGAAACGCCCCAAACCTAGCTGAGTTTAACAGGCTGCTATCAGACCTAGACGAACTTCACTTATACGTCGAATCGTCCTTCACAGACCTTGCTACTTACCATTACATTGAATTCGGCCAGAGATGATCCTCACCGCGATTCAACACACTGCTGAGATGTCCTTTGAGCGACTCGATCTGCTAGTTGAAAAATTTGAGGCATACTTTAACAAGACGAAATGTGGTTTGGGATTTCCAAGCAGGTGTTAAGTGAACAATAATTTGCTCGTATCGATCTCCAATTGAACATTAGGTTCAACGCAAAAGCCAATGTTCTTTCATGACAATGGTGGTTTTCCTTGTGTTAGATCTGTGATATCGCATCGCTAGATATTTCTTCCTCTCATGACGATAGCGGATTCTCTATGAGTTAGCTCAGTCTTATCGCCTCTTGCCTTACTGATGCGATGATCTTTGGGTATTTCTTCCAAGATTTTTCATCGGATTTCAGTTAGTACCTCCAAGATCAAGATATCTCCCAAGAGACCACACAAAATTTCCCTTACAGCTCCCTCTGAGGATCTATTCAAAACCCACTGCCACGTCAAAGCTACTTACCTCAGCACACTTTCTTTTCCACTTGATTGAAATTACAGTTCGAGACCTCATACCAAGAATCACAGCAGCGAAGTTTGAAGCCATTTCTTTCAAGTACCATGATGCTCAAGCTGGACCTGAATAAAGCTGGTTTCCCGGATCTACCAGGAGAGATACGACATCGAATTCACCAGTATGCTTTCTTGACGAAACATATCACGTTAACCCCTAACCACAAAACGTCGCGATCCACACCGCATTCCGCTCGGACTCGTTCTCAGCTGTTATCAGATTTATGAGGAAACAAAGGGTACTTGGTACGAGGAGAATGTCTTTGTCGAGACAGTCACCAATTATTTGAACCTTCATGAAGGTTTCCCCTGTGTGGACATGCAGATCGAATTTCTGCAGAGTGCACGGCCCTCCCGATCTCAACAGATCATTTTTCTCCAACCATTCCGCCAACTCGTTCGGATGTGGAAAGTTCGCATTGGTGGTGCTGTCGATGTAGACATTGCAGTGGAATTCCAACGATATCTGATGATAAACCCGTTTCCCTCTCCTGAGGCGGTGCATGAGCGAGTCAACGCTCTCAAAGCGGAAGATGATAAACAGTCAAAACTAAGCAACCATTCCATAGCCACCGTCAGATATGAACAGGCTATTGCTACCCTCAATTTCTTCTTTCGCTGGACCTTGTTTTCTTCCCCAACAGCTTTCAAACCAAATGCTGGACGGTACACAGGGAAGCCAATTTCATGTGCCAAAGTCTTCGAGACCTTCCGACTCTACAACCGGTTGGCACTTGCATCCGTCGCCTTAGGTCTAGTAGAACAGGCGGAGGCCGCGGCAAGAAACTCGGACGGTGGACAGCTATGCTATGAACTCAAACGATTTAGTACGAGTGATGAGAAGATTGCTGTCAAACACTATATCATGGCTCTGGTGTCATACGAGAAAGCACGAACGACTGGCCTTGAAAATTATTTTAAGGATACACGTACGGAGCTGAGAAAGTGTCGCAGCCTTCTTTCCAACGACGCCGTATTACTCGCAAATGTGTTCTATTTGAACATTCCCACGTACGAACACTGCATGCTAGAGACGGAACAGGATATACCGGAGAGGGAGAAGCGACGCGGACGGCGGTACTTCGCATAATTTGAGTGCCCATCTCTTTCAGATGTCAACGGCGAATATCCTAGATGACACGGACGTCTTTGAAGCAAGCTTGTGCCTGTACAGTAGGATGTAGTGTTGGTGGAAGCCATTGGAGGTTAAAGCGGCGTTCTCGGCTACTAGACACGGCAAGGTGATTACGGTGATGGAACCGGTTACCTGAGATGTTGCTTTCTGAATGTCCAATATCTTCCGTGTCTTTCGAGGAAATTGTTAATGGAATTGGGGTTCCAGAATAGCTTTCTCTTGAAATTAGAATCTGGTCGTACAAGAGCCTTAGTGACCCTTTTCCACTTCGTGATCTGCACTTGGCAAGTTTTTATTCTTACCATCCAGTTTCAGAAGAGGTAGTGGACCCGCTGTACATCTGCCAAAGACTGTAGATATAGAATTTCCATGCAGTTTTACCTCAACCCTCCTTTGCTTTTCGCCAGACCTCTGAGTTTTATTCGACATCGTTATTTACGAGTATTTGTCATGCTTTCCCTTAACCCTTACATCCAGAATGACTTCATGATAATTGCCCTGCACTCTTGCCTTTTTCAATCTCTTCACCTCGTCATCACCTAACCTCCTCCCCACAACCTCTTCTAAGTCTTTCCTGCTT
>JAABUO010006920.1_pt1 | contig 12984 bp, 10 predicted proteins | sample 5559291 | NCBI WGS metagenome assembly JAABUO01 (sample SAMN10711878, study PRJNA513372) | rock metagenome | isolation source: Antarctica rocks | place: Antarctica: Victoria Land, Finger Mt sud
GCACGTTGAGAAAAGAGCCACACAAGTGGGCACAACTCAAGCGGCCGGCAAAGCCATTTCAAAAGTTAGGGAAGTGCCACCAACACCGCGAATTACATTACTACCTGCCTCCGCGGTCAGTAAAGTTCATGAAAGTCATCTCATAGCTTTTCAGGGCTGTACCCGTCCCTGGGCACACAATCGCCAGATTTTCTAAGGTCGTGATACCCGTATAGCCACTAAAATTCCACCCTTCCACTGCTTTCGACATAACCGGTACAGCTTGATAACTGACACTCAAACCTCTAGACTTCCTACACTCTGATCTCACTATCTTAGCAAAGATGAAGCACAAGCAATAAGAAATGAAGTTGACAGAAAACCTTGAGCGAAGAAGAAAGAAGAAGGAGAGAAATGAGAGAAGGAAAGAGAACAACGAGATAGAAAGGCGAAGACTATCATCGGTAAAAGGCTATTTCCCTTTCGATGCAGATGAAAGATGAATTATCTACAGAGCTTTGAATGTGATTAATCACTGCGGTGACAACGATGTACATAATATGACTGATTCATTATCTTTTGCATGCTGAGATAGATTTGAAATCTGTGTGCTTTGATTAATTCGTTATTCAATTTTAAATGAGACTTTGAGCATAGAATCTCAAATTTCCGTCACCTTTCTTGACTTGAGAGACTCATTAATTCGATAAAAGATGAGGGGGGTTATGCGAAATGAGACTCATCTTCTAGTCAGCTCACACTAATACATAAAAAAAACAATTAAACAATCCACACAAGCATCAATCCTCTCGGTTGTCAAATCAAATTTTCCCATAGACAGCCCGCTACATATCTGGAGTGATGAGATGTCTAGTTGATCTAGAATCCTCTTTACCTAAACAGAAAACTCTTGAACTCGGTAGATCAAATAAATGGCAAGCGTTTTCATATATCATGCCGTAGACATGGATTAAGACCTTTATGGCCATTCAGTGGCAATCAGTCATGAGCAATAATGGCAAACTCATCGCATTGGCAGCTAATTCACTCGAACATCAGCTTGATGTTGAGATAGTCTTACTTCCATCCAAGCAACTGAACTCTTTGCACAACTCTCCCACATCCAATTTTGATGCAAGTCAATCGAAATTTACATCGAAGATGCTATAATGCTATATCTTAGGACCTCTTAGCCTAAGGCTTTTACTTCGACTTACTTGGGCTATCACCGAGGTGATAAACCATCTAGAGGGATGCGTCGAATCGCACGCTAAATGGACATACAACAAGCAGGAAGCTCCCTATGGGATCGAAGCATGCACACCTAAGCATGCCAAAGTAAATTCTGTAAATGCCATCATACAAGGCTACCTCCACCTAAGTCAAAATCTATACATACATGCAATCTGTACAAAGCCTCACAAAAACTAACGCTACGTCAAGGCCTGTTCGGGGGGTGTATCAGGAGAAGATGACGCGGTTCTATCAATTTTGGAAGGATCAACTGGGGCAGGTAGATCAACAGTCGTCTCTGCACGAGTCTCGGCAGGAGCGATAGAGGGATCTTCCGACTTCTGGACCGTCGGTGCTGCCGCTGGTGGAGGATCTGCTTTTGGGAATATCTCGGTGAAGAGATCAGGCAGGAATCGATCCACTCGCTTCTTTGTTTCGGTCCAAATTCCCGACGCTTTCTCGTCTCCTGAAGGCGGCGCGAGATAGCCACCATCTGCCATCACAAGTAGGATGTTTTTCAGGCTTTCGGGGACCGCTTCCTCCTGAGATTCGTTAGTAAACCAGCCCCGACTTCGCACTACTTTACTTACAAGACTATCTCCTTGGCCGCTGTTCATCAGCCGGTCCAGGATATCCACAATCTTAAGCCACAGATCAAGCATACCATCCCATTCCGAAAGAAGAACCAAATAATGCAAGAAGATCTTGCAAAGCAATGTCGCAGCCTGTACCCTAGTCTCACTCATTCCGATCGGATCAGACTGATAAACTTCAGGTTTGAGGAGGCGCAGAATTAAAGGAAATAGAACTTCTCCGAAAATTGCAGTCCATTCCAGATGGTCTGCAGAGGCAAGCTCAGGGGATAGTAGCGACCCCTGTAGACATGAAAAGGCCTGATGCCTAATCTCTCGACACGGATTGAGACACTGGGTGCGGAGTGAATGGAGGATGGGCGACCAGTACGTAATCCAAGCTTCATGTCTTTCAAGATGGGACTGCTTGATAAACGCAGGCGCTCGGTTGGTCAACTGGAATATTAAGTTGACAGCTTTTATGCCCCGGATAACAGCCGGATGATCTCGAGCCTTGTTAGGCTTAGTAGGTCTCGCCTTGGGACTGTTCCTCTCGCGCTTCTGCTCAACGACTACAGCACCTATACGGCCGGCAGACGCGAAATCGTTTAGCAATGCAACTGCTGACTCATAATTATCTGCAGTCACAGCCGGTGATTTTCCGGCCACGATACATTCCAGCAGCTCGAAAACGCTCGCTGCTGCTTCTGGCATGGCGTGAACACTTCGAATGGTAGACCAGAAATCGGGCGTATTGGTAATTTCGTTTCTTAATGGACCAGGAGCTTCGATACACAGGTTCAAGCCTTTGAGAAATGCTAATGCCGATCTTTCCAGAGTGGACTGGTCAAAGCTTGATATCGTATGCAAGATGACAGGAGCGCGGACAAATGAGTGTTCCTGCGAGGGTGGTCAGTACGGACAAAGTCAAAGATAGGATCATACTTACTTGACTTGCCTTCAGAAGATGGAGAAGGTAAAAGACTGCCCTTGATACGACAAGTGGGTGTACGTTATTGAAATTACGTATAACGTTTTGAAGCGCATCAGCAACCACCTCACCTACAGCCGAAATAGAGTCGTTGCCCCGCATTGCCAGAATTGTGGCAAGCTCAAGAATGAAGACTATAGACGGATCGTACACCGGATCGCGTGAATCAATCTGATGACCATTTGTCTTGATAGGAGCTGGGGTTGGTCGATCTGACTTGACAACAATGACAACCGGTGATGACTCTTCTGGAAGCTGTTCAAGTAGGGCATGGACGATGCTTCTGAGGGAAGATGGTGGCATTGCGAGGATGTTGGAGAAGACAGAACTCATCGAACAGGCATGAACGCAGTCCACCGTACACAAGGTACTATCGAGTTCTTCCTCAGACGGTTCAGGGGGATCGTCCGCTGCATAGCTTTGGAGGTATGAGGTCAGCGATTGGAACAGACCGGCCTCTTGAGCCCGCTCTGCGCGGTCGATAACCTGAGATGGCGTTTGTAATGGTATGGGTGGAATATCGAGGACGTTTTGAGCGTGTGAGAATGTAGGTGGTATGAGAGAATTCGCAAACAACTTTAGCCATATTCGGATAACATGTTTCCAACCGTTTTTGATCTTAGCTTCTTTACCCGTGATGACCCCGAAGAGTACGACGGATGCAAGTTGGGCTTTGAAGTCACGACCAAACGTAACAGCCAGCTCGCTAACCATAACGCTTTTACCACCAGCTTGAACCTCCGTATTGAGTGTAGTATCTGAAGGGACTGCTGAAGCCAACGTAGATATCGAACTCAGACAGAAGACAATGTGATCAAGAGCCTCTGTCAGGCCATACCTGGCCGCAATCTGCGCACATTGATCGAATCCCGCAACAACTCTGGAAAATACGGCATCATCAGAAGCAGACATAAAAACATAGGAAAGGGTTGCGACTACTGGCTTCCACGTTGCTCTGAACATGTCTGCGTCGTATATGTTGGTATCACAAACCACCAAACGCCCGGATGTCCGGGTCTTGATAAGGAGTTCTTCCCAAGCATAGTCGAACGCCTGCTTATTATTGTGTTCATCAGGCAGAACTATTTCATTAGTCTTGATGGAATCAAATATCTCCTGAAGATATTCTGAAGCGAAGTCCTTCCCCCCATTCACACCACGCAGGTTCTTAGCGAAATCAGTGTAAACCATGCGCTTCTGCTTCTTCAGATTAGGGTTGTGCTGGTCAGTATTCAGCATTATGATGGCGTAAGAAAGTATGTATATGGATTCGGCACCAGCAATGCCTTCAGGGGTAGACTTAGAACAATATTTCTCGGAGAAGACTGTTACAATACGCGCGATAAGGGCCGATTCTCCAGGTAGCCGGAAGGAGTTCAGCAATTCGCGTAACGCTTCGTCAACTCGCTTTCCGCTAAAATCAAAAAGATCAATATATGCTTCTAGAAGGGGCTCATGGTTCCTTTTCGATAGGTACTCCCCAAGCACAGTTTTTGAAATCCTAGTGGTACCTCTAAGGAACTTCGTAATCGAATAAGCATCGTTAGAGTCCTTGATAATTCCGCGAGAAACCAAGAAAGCGATGCCTGACTTTGGGTTTTCATTGAACTTAGTGGCACCACGAATAATAATTTTTTTCCGCTCACGCTGCTCTCTTAGCTTCTGCGTGTCCGGGAAACCCTCATGTCTTGGTTCGTGTGCCAAGCGATCGAAGATGAATTGTATATAGCCAAGCAAGGAGTCTAAACAGAGCGGCGGCACGTTGGTGGTACTCCAGGTAGCTGAATCCGGGAATGCATTGCGTGAAAGTAGGCCAATTAGATCTTCACACAAGTCACTGCGGTCTACCTCACAGTCATAGTTGACGAACAGCTCGACAAGGTAACTTGGTATCCTTGACAGTGCTCCAATGCTCTCGACCATGGCTTCCCTTGTGTCCGGCTTTCTTGAACCGCCCTCCATGCCAAGCTTTTGACGATCTTTGACAGGAACTGGGGTCGACCGGCCACTGCTGGCCTGAGAGGGCGGAGGTTTCACCAGCTTTGGCGTCTGGGGAACGCCTTCGTACAGCGCAGGACTTATTCCGGGTTCAGGCGGAATCTCGACACGGGGGTGAAGACATGCAACCAGGTAGCACAGGAAAAGCTCTTGCTGCAATTTTAGAACACCCCGACAAGTAGAAAGGAGCGTCCCAGCTACTCGTAAAGATTCATTTAGTAGACCCAAATGCTCGGACCGTACCAACTGAAAGAGTTGTCGGCAGAGGTCATTTCTCGCAAGGTTGGCTAAGCTTGGATGCTTAGCTATTGATGGGCCCGCTACCTCGAGCGCTACATCAATGATTCTAAGGGCCATAACCCTCATTGCATCGGCTTGCTGGCGATTGTTCGGTTGCAGGAGATCTACAAGAACTCGAAATAGTTCCCGAATTGATGGTAAAGAATAGGGCTTGATCACGGTCGCCTCGTCTGAGTTCACTTCCGAGTTTTGTGTTAGATCTGTAGTGCTGGCACTCAGGGGGAAAGCCGGCTTCATATCAGTACTTTCCTGGGTTGCTTGTTGACTTGAGCTGTTTCGGCCTTCTTGAGAAGCTTTGGGTACCACGTCAGGTGGGTCGAGGTTTGTAGAAGAGCTGCCTTCGTCAATTCTTTTCTCGGGCGACTCCACGTTTGTTCCATTAATGGAAGGATCCATCTTTAACACGTTCGTGCCCTCCCCACTGTCTGCATCTAAAGAACCAATGTCTTCACCAGCTTCATTTTCCAGGAACTTTAAGCGCTCGAACACGATCTGACACATGGTGATCATGGACATCTCTGCCGATCGTCTCAATAGCTCTGATAGGCGAATCTGGCAGCACATGCTCAAGCCGGTCTCCATCATCTCACAAACGCTTTCATCTCCAAGCAGACCCCCTCCAGGGCCAGAGAGCATCATTTCCATAAGCTTCAAGATCCGTAGTAGCACAGTCTCATCCGCTGCGGAATCGCTGGCTTCAAAGCGACAATGCGTAATTGCGGCTGAAAGAAGCTGCATCGCCAACGAAAGCCTGGGAGACTCTCTGCCGATCAGGTTATACGCAAAGAACTTGGTGATTGCAACGAGAGCAAGCGAGGTGATGGGAGCCGAGGTCGAGGATGAACGGATGACTTGCAAAAATGGGTGTAGGAGAGATGGGATATCGAAGCTTCTGATGTCTGTATACATATTTAATCATAGAGACAGAATACTCGAGACCTTCTTTACTGACCTGTGCATCCTCTAAGATCGCTTCTAAGTCGGGCAAAGGCAGACATGAGCGGATTGTCCTGCATGCTTTTGCCTTTCTTACCCCTAAGACCCCAACGACTTGCCAGGCTATCGTCATCGACCCCCATGCCATTATTTGGTTTTGTAGATACGCCGGCTGATTTATGTGGTGCCAAAGTTTTGCCATTGGGGGGTGATGAACCCTTCATATCTCGTCCAGCAGACATAGGACCCCCCCCACCGAGGATGACCGAAACAGATGACTGAGCCCATCGAGCGTGTTTTCTCATAGCAGAAGTGACGGTTATGCATTCTGTAGTAATCAAGGCCACAGGATCCACTGCAATAGAGACGTTCGACCCTCGAGGTGGAGGGTAGAGATTGAGTAAATCGGCTCCATCAGGAAGTTGCGTTGACATCCCCATTGCTCCACGACCACTGGAAGCTGAATCCAATTGATAGCTCTCATAATGCTGAGCATTCTCTGATCTCAAAGCCTTGCCAGACCCATCGTTGAGATTTGTCATACTTGGTCGATTCAGGCGTCGATCACTGGCCTCCCCAGAGTAGCAACGTTTCCTCAACCACTATGTTTGGTATATCATACTCTTATTACGGTCATGGTCATGCTTGATAAGAGCTGCTAGCTCCCCGACTCCAAGGTGCTGAAGGTGGCGCCGGGAGGAACAAGCGAGTTCCGCCTCTGAGGTTGAAGATGAGGAACACCCTTTGTTTGCAACACTTTCATGTTTTTTTTAGATCTTCAGAGATTGAATACATGCATGGACAGAGTGCACACCTTCCGGGATGTGTCTAAAAATTTATTGTACAAGATGCCCTGGTCTAAAGTATATTCTACAAAAGCAGGTCAAATGCAACGGTACCATACCCCATAGAACCGCCAAAACACCACCGTTTCCACGGTCCTATACTCTTCCGGAAATTGTACCCTGGATCATTGATGTAAAAGGAAGTGGTTTCTGCACAACTTAATGCTATCCCGCAGCCGTTCAGAACATAATCCTGAGGCCTGTGAAAGTTGCAGGGCGCACCTTTTTCAACCTAGGAGGAAAGAAAAGCCCCAGGCTGGATGGGTGAGATCTTCTGTACATCATGTATAACATAACATATACCGTCCGAGATAGACCGAACCTTGGGGCATACCCAACGAAGCCCATATAACAATAAACATGTCCTGCCCACAGTAAATTTGCCGACTTGGATCAACCAGGCTTGGGCTATCTTAACCTGCTTTGACTTCAAGTATTGTGTCATCCTTCTCTTCTCGAACTTCTCGGACCCCCTTACCCTCAGCCCTCGCCATGTTGTCTTCTTCGGTCTCCTTCCCAGGCTGGGAGATAGGCCCTTGTTCATCCCCCTCATGTTGCTTCTGGAGTTCTTCCTCTTTCTTAGTAATTCCTTCAATGACATTCTTGTCCTTTTCCCATTGGCTATTGGGATCATTGAAATCTTCCTTTATCTTCTTCATGCGGTCTGCTCGCTCTTTTTCCTCCGTCTCGCGAGCTATCCGTTCCTGCTCCATCTCCTCCATATGACGTATATCATCGACACTTGGCTCGTAAAGATGCCACACGGTGTAGTGAGGCAAGCCCACAACCGAAAAGTCCATTCGTTTGGCCATCTGCAAACTCCATTAGCCGAAGCTAACCGTACGAGGGCACTAATTTTATGGAATTTACCTTGCCAAAGCCCTCTGTTTCCGCGTGCTTCTCAAAGCTGAATGCCGGGAAATGGACACCAGACCTGAAGACTTTCGCTTTCGAGAGGATACTGACACCTCCGACACCATCGATTTCCATCTCCATGTCGGGATCACCATAAGGATCCCTAAGGTACGCGAGATGTGGCCGCCAAGTCGCATACTCTGCGTACCCTTCAACAATGACCGCGTCCTCGTCCAGAGTGTCGGCCAATGCCAAAGCGGTTTCCGACTCCTGCCAGGAATTAAGATCATAAGGTTGCTCACCACCAAGCCAGTCGGGCAGAGGCCGCCAGACATCTGTGGTATCATGTCAAGTTATTGATATTAAATATTGGAATTACACTTACTCGGAACAATTACGTCCTTGTTGTGGCGCATCAGATCCTCGAGTATCGTGAACGGAGCCGTCTCGACATCCACGTCTCTCCAGTACACCCAGCTATGGGTCGGCCGCAGTGCGGCACTGAGTAACCAATTCCGTGCCTGTGCCATTAATTTTCTTCTACTAGCCTGGGCTGCAAAGCCGTGGCGGCTCTCGACATCTTGGTTGACCTTTTGTCCAAAGTCCTTCTCCAAGATTGAGATTTCTCCGTACGGCTGCTTTGGATCGGGGTCTTGTTGAAGATCTGTAAGCATTTGTGAAAGGAGAGGAAGTGTGTTATCTTTCGAGTCGGACACAAGAAAGGCTAAGTCGACAAGGTGGTGGGGGTATGTGAAATTCCGAAGATGAGAGAAGAACATTGGAAGGTGAGATTCGGCGTCTCTCAAAGGTGCACACAGTAAGACTCTCTCCTCCCTCTCCCATCCTCTCGCCGTCCCTCCCACGTTTGAGAGGTCATAGTATCTCACAGTTTCCAATTGAAGGTCTTCTATCGGCGAGAGAAGGCCGAGGGATAATGTACCGAGGAGGGTGGATCGTAGTGATGGAAAGCACAGGAGGATGAGCATGCAGGCACCGCTTACGACGCCCAATCGTATCAGGACATCTCTCCTTCTCCGCCAAGCAGGCTGAGACCTTGGCTGAAATCTTGTTGTCGCAAGTGGTCAGTGAATACTTGTTGATTCGAAAGCCTATCAATAGAAATACGAAACTTGTTGTTTCCTTACCTAAGCGGCGATATTGAGAGAGCCCCTCCTCCTCTGGGGTATGCGGTCTGCCCATTCACATAGGCATGGTGCCTGTTCATCCTTTCAGCGACGCCCCACTCCTTCTCCGTAATAAGCGTCGAAAGCCAGCGATTGTTGCGATGCCAAAATGTTGTCCCTTTGTACAGTGCCTTCAGCACCTAGAGCGCTTTTGAATTCGCTCACGGTGGAAGTGCTATTTGACAGCAGACTCGGGCAGGTATGATAAACAGAGAACGGAGGTAATGTAATTGTCAGCCAATCTTCTAAACTCCGTTCATAGCTGTAAGTAAATATAAAGAAAGTCTAGGACCTCGTTAGAATCGCTAATCGTTGCAAGGTTGTCAGTTTGAACAGTGGGTTTGAACAGTCGGCACAGCCTCAGAGATTAGGTAATCCGAAGCTTCTCGACCCTGACTAATCTTGGAACCCCCGCCCCTGCGCTTAACTTCTCCTCATGCCTCCGTGAGTAAGTAGAAGTGGGATTATCTGGGACCATTCTGAGTATTCGTCTACGGCAGGAAATGGTCATGGAAGGCCATGTAAATACTTCTAGTTACCAAACTTTGCAAAGACAGGCGGCCGCGATGGACAAAACATTACACAAGATACTTCCTACAGAGGACTCCGACCAATAGATTGGACAAAGCTGTTGAGATGCCACAGCTTTATCATGAGGTAGTTCTCTAGTGTATCTAGCGACACTGCATCTTTTACCAGCATACTTCACACCCTCTGGAAGCCCAAGTCACTACCTTACTTGCCTCCAAATTTTGCTTGTCACAGAACACCCAATACTAATCCATTCGCACTTCCTAAACAATCAACAGACTCTGATAAGTAATTACCAACAGGTTGCAAGCCAATTTATAACAATTTGTGCTGATATCTCTTGATTTGCTTTATTTTTTTGAAGCTAAGGATTTAACTTATAGAAGCTTGTGCTGTTCCGTGGGAACAGATGCCATGTGTAGGGTTTACACGACAAGATGCTTGACGTCTAGGATGCATTAGCAACACTGCATACTTGGGAATAGATCTTTTCAAACTACAAATATGGTGTTGGTGCTCAGAAAAGCCAGTTTAATCAAGCAATCCTACCGGCCCCAGGCTCACGAGGATCAAGACGATCAAAGCAAGTCGAGAGCTCGGAAGCCATATTACATGTTATGCCATGATGTTACCCAGAGGTTATATCAGTAGCAGAGACATAACTCCACAACCTATCATCCTGGATCCTCGATAGAATCAGTCCGGTGCGGGAGGGTGACTTGGTAAGAATAGGCTTCAGGGAATGGATTGACTTTGTTCATCGTTGCGTGTTCAGAGAAGTAGAAGCAAACTAACCTAATAGTGTCAAATCAAGAGCGACCTTGACCTAGTTTGTGGCCGTCTAGAGTCAGCTTTCAACCCAGATGCGTGGAAAAGGACTCGTAGACTTGCTATTGGAAAGGAGAATTTCAGAAAAATGGTAAGATTGGTATGAAGTGTCGTCAAGGTTGTTCAGTAGCAGAACTGATATAGGTTTTTCATCATATGAATTGAGTGTCTTCTGCAGCGAATTTGAAAAAACAGACGATTACTCACAGCTATAATTATTAGTACTAAGGTCTTACTAGGCTGCTCTGCTTCGACTGCGTCAGCTTGGTCCGTGTAATCTGGATTGAGTATATTGAGTAGGAAGAATCAAGTGTTCAGATGGTAGTGCATGTTGTTCAGTGGCGCATGGGCAATAGCCGGAACTTGTGTGATAAGTTTTCCTCATATAGTGCCGGGACTCCCATAAAAGATGAAATTTAATAGGACTCACCAGCAGCAACAGTTGTTTAGACATCGCAGTAGGCTTTGAGAGAGGAAGGCTTTTTGAAAATTCGTGCTTTGACAAATTTGAAGTTGGGTGAAAATTCCTGCGCTACATTAGCGTAATTAGTGTACATTAGTGTACATCCAGTCTCATCGCCAATTGACAATACGTAGTGCTAGGTAGGTAGGCAAACTCCTCAGTCCTCCTAATGATTCGGCGCCCCAATTGAATTACCATGATTGTTGACACACGACTAGGACACTTCTGAGCGTACATCGCCGTCATGACGGACAGAAGACGTGTTAACGGACCGCCTGGGGGTACTGCAAGGCCAGTATTTGCTTCTTCTCTAACCATTACGAATGGCGCTTTAGCAGAACGCAAAGGCCGCACCAGGGGACAAGATGAGCCCAGAAAGATTTGTAGGTACTGCATATCCTATTAATTAATTTTACCTTCTTTGCTATATTCAGAAAGCACTTTCTAATTTAGATTACTGTAGTTCTTAAAACTGGCCTTACGCCGTCGGCGTCAGGCTCAGCATACTTCGAGCTCGAACCTTCTCCAATGATTATCGAGCGACCTACTTCCCTTGCAAACGCCCCATCAGGTCTGAAGCTTACGTGTACTGTACACGGTCCCCGGCCTCTCCCAAAATCAGCACCTTTTACTCCAAACCTTCTTCTCTCGACTCACGTCAAGTTTGCACCTTTCGCAGCACAACAGAGAAGAGGCTACATTCGGGACGCTAGCGAACGAGACCTTGGCGCGCACCTTGAGACTGCCCTACGTGGAGTTCTCATTGGCGAAAGATGGCCAAAGAGTGGTCTAGAAGTCATCATTACTGTTCTCGAGGGAGAAGAAGATCACTTAGAAGACAGTAGAAATGGCGAAGTAAATGATGGAAAAGGGCGAGCGAATGGATGGAGCTTGATGTCGATCCTGGCTGGATGTATCACGATAGCCTCTGCTGCTATCGCAGACGCGGGCATTGACTGCGTTGATCTTATCTCTGGTGGAGTAGCAGCAATGATTCGCCAGCCCAACCATGTATCCGATCGGCTAGAGCACAGACGGAGTGCCAAACTTGGGGAGGCTGGTGATTCTCTCGAAATCGTAACAAATCCTTGTCTGTCAGAACATCAGGGGGTGATAGCTGCATGTGTAGTGGGATATCTGCAATCTCGTGATGAGGTTACTGAGATCTGGGCAAGAGGTGAACTTTCAAGACCATCAAGTTCAACAGGCTCGGGGCAAAGCGGAATTGAATCACTTATAAACCAAGCCGTGGAAGCTGCTTCCTCAGCAAGACTCGTACTAACAGAGGCTGCCAAAGAGTCTGCAGAGCTCAAATTACAAAGATGTAAGGTGAACTCACAAGAGCTAACAGACTCGAAAATGAAGCAGAGCGCGGTCAACCTATAAAGTGCCAATAAGTAATTTTTTGCATACCCATAATGCTTTTTTAGCATAGCGTTGGAGTACCAGAGGTTACCTAGGCTGCTGAGATTTACATTTATCCACATATTCTTAGCATATGTGCAAGTAAGTAGCTGTAAAATGTTTTACTCTTTTTTCAATATCAGTGTCACCAGTCCCAGATATTCGCTTTCACCCAGGTCTTACCTGATTGTTCGATGTCTCTTCTGGAAGCGTTATTAACTCTTCAACGGTCTCATCCATCTGTTCACTGAAGTGGAGATGCTGAGACTACTTTCAAGGTATAGACAAGCTAAGAATTTCCTTCTTTCAGATCTTTAACAAAGACCATGAACTACTTGCATAGCCAAACGCTTTACAAAGCTCAATTGGACGAGAACTTCTGGTTTCTTTACATTTGCCTCCAGAGCTCTGACTTCAAATCTGTAGGCCATTGATTCCTGCTCACAGTGAGATCCTCTGCCGCTGACTTATACAGATTAACTTCAATGCCTTGAGCGAATCGACAAAGCCCAAACCTCCCGCCGTTCGCATGCGGGCCACCAGACTCAAACGTGCCTTCAAAACTAGTAATATAATCAGTAGTCATGATACACCCTTCCAGCAGATTACTCGATCTCTCAAAACGCAAGTGGAGAATGTTTGGGATGAAGACGAGGGTGATCTTCTTTCGCCGCACACAACGAAGAAGTCTTTGTTATTTGGAGAAGCCCGGAGTTATGGTTGGATCATCTCCCAGCAACAGAGTCAAGGAAGCAAATGATGCAGAGGACGTCCCATTGTCGAAATAGGCGTACGAAGGCCTCAGATATCAACTCAGCGACAGTCTGTTTCAAAAATCCAGGGTCATATGAGATGCAATCAAGGC
>JAABUO010006923.1_pt1 | contig 12979 bp, 14 predicted proteins | sample 5559291 | NCBI WGS metagenome assembly JAABUO01 (sample SAMN10711878, study PRJNA513372) | rock metagenome | isolation source: Antarctica rocks | place: Antarctica: Victoria Land, Finger Mt sud
AGGGCACGGTCAACAGAGCGCGCGTGACCTGATGCGTCTTGCCGTCTAGCTCCACTTCATAGGATTCCATGACTTCTTGCACAGCAGCGCCAATGTCCCCTAGCCGCGCATCAACTCCAGCATGCTGAATGCCTGCATGCAATCACTGCTTGGCGCATCTTCCCAGCGATGCTAGTTTGAATTGCTGTCGTGCATGCCAGCAACACACAGCCCACAACTGCAAACTGCTGCTGAACCAGGACAGCAGAGGACTGTTGGTGTGATGTCCTGCAATGTTTGGAGTCACCCCCTAGATGAGACAGCGGTATGTACATCAGGACCATCACAGACTGCAAATTGTGTTGGCCGTCCAGCTGCACATACATTGAACCGTGCAACTTGCAGTCAGCAGGCAGTGCCTGGCTACTTGGAAGGCTGATCTGGCAGGCTGCCTCAGTAGCAGCAAGACTGTGGTGTGAAGCAGGCATGGCAGCACATACCAGTGTTGGTGGCAGCCTTGACGGCGTCTAGCAGTGGGTTGTACTTGGGGTTGAAAGCCACAGTGAAGGCACAATCCACAATGTGCCCATTGATCTGCGTCCCAAAATCTGCAATGAGAGCAGGTCGGTCAGGCCAAACTACTTGTAACTCATCCTTGTGCATGTGTTGCACGACTAGCTGCCCTATTGGAGACCGTGGTTCTGATATCGCTGCTGAAAAGAGATCCGATTAGGGAAATCAGTGCTCACACTGTGTGGCTGGCTGCCATGTCAGGAGGATGACTGAGGCTGCATGGCAATACTTGCACAAAGAAGTTGTTGGCAGGTGCAGCCATGCACTGACCATTGTAATCTGTGAGAAGGTTGGCTTGTGCAGCGCACAAGCGCACTAACAGGTGCTGATTGCTTGCACAGATGCAACTCTGAATCAACATTCAGCATGGAACCCTCTCCTACCTAGCTTCATGACATCATCATATTGCAAAACCGTTTTGTCACCAGCATTGGGCGTCCAATGCGCTGCGATGTGATTCAGACTGCAGCCGGTTGGAAAAGCAATGCCAGCCTCCAGCCCGTTGGCTTGGATGAGCTTGCGCACTGTGTCCTCTAGGGTCTCACACATGTAGGTCATGTCTATGCCAGGCTTGATGATGCTGCGCATGTAGGTTCGCACCTGCACATGCAGAAGGCATACAGAAGTGAGCAAGTACATGGGCCAACCAGTGTTGAATGTTCAACCATCAGGACTTGGACCGCGTGTCAATGCATGTGTGCAACATCATGCTGAGCCAGTAGACGGTAGGGCCATCTTGCAAGACTGCATGCACAATGGGATGGTGGTTGCAAGGACATCACAAAGCTTGTGTTTCTGCAACAGGCTGCAATGTCATGAGTGATGAATGCAAGCTCAGTTCCTGGCAGAGATGCCTTGCCTGCCGGTGAACTTCTGCTGCTTGGCGCACTTCATTGATCATTTGATCCTGTAGGCGTGCTTGTGCTCGTTTCTCCTCTGAAGTCTCACGCCACCGTTGACTGCAACAACGCAAGTCTGTATGCATGCAGAGCCAAGCAGATAACAGGAGCATAGCATACAGCAAAACGAGCACTGCTAGCTGAGATAAGTTCAAGCAAACCAAATGCGCAACCAAGTTCAAGGCAGCAACATATCAAGCTCGACAAGAAACCTACTCATCCTTGTATGATTGCCATTCTCCCTCTGGCGCAACGCCTCCAGGAAGCAATTCTGCAACAGGTATTGTTGGAGGGTATGTCTGCACTTTTTTCTTCTTTCCTACAATTGCAATAATAGAATCAGGCACAATACAAGGGTACTGCAGACTTGATTGCTACAGACGACCTGTACATGCACAAACACTGAGTGCTTGCGCGCTGAAGCTGAAGGCACATGCCTTTGCTTTTTTTCTTTTTGCTAGCAGTGCCATTACTGTCCCCTGGCTCTGCGCCATGTGCCTCAGGGCTGTCCTCCACCCCTCCATTTGTGCCTGCCGCCTCAAGCCCGTCGGCTTCCCCGTTTTCAGTACCATCGCCTTTTCTTGCTGCTGCTGCCTTTTTCTTGGCCTTCTTTTTGGCAGATTTGGAAGGTCCTGAAGCTACCTAAGGACGGACACTGCTTTCTCCAACGTACATAGCAACGCCTGACCGATGCTGCTAATTCAGAGCAAGATCTTACTTCTGTCTGGCCGTCGATCTCGTCTTCGGGCTTTGGTTCAAGACCCATTGCAGCAACCTCGTCTTGCAGCTCTTCAGTAGCAGCAGGGCTGTCCTCGTCTGCCATGATCATGCCGGATTGCCCACGTATAGAAAAACTGTCGCCTGAACAAAGCATGAAGCATGCAGCCAAACCCTAGCTAGGGGGCAGGAGTCTTGTATCCAGCCAGGTTCCAGTCATTGCCAAGCACCAACAAGCAGGTTGGTCAATTTGCACATCATGCATTGTGCATTCGGATGAAACTTGCACCTCACAGACACTGTTGCTTGATTCATGTGCTGTAGTGAATCGGGCGACTGGATACAACATCCACATGATGCTCATGCTCAACAGGGCATGCTGTAATAGCCATGACTGAAGCCAGCTTACTTTGATTAGTATCTGGCATGAGAAAGTCTTCACGACTGCAGTCGGCAAGGGGTTGAGTCTGATCTGTGAGTCAGAGCCGTGGCTAAACTTGTGTCTCAACCGTGTTCACTCCAGTTTGCAGACATAGCTGCCACAAGCGACTCATCATTCAGACATGAACAATCACTTTCTGTTTGCACTTGAATAATGATGAGCGAACTTGAATCCCTTCAGCTAAAAAAAGAAAGGAAAATTGTTTGACTCAATGGGTCCGTTGCTGTGAGATAAAACCCCCTGACATTTGTCCATTGTCCCCAGCTTGACCACTACCATTTTGCTGAGCATCATCTGGTGATGAGACCTTATCAATTGCCCTGTCTGACAGCTGCTGAGTCATGCGTTTGGACCTGCCACTTCTCAGGAGCTCTAGCTGCACACTGGTCATCCATTCCACCACGGCCTGAGTGGACCAGGGAGCCCCTGCAGAAAGGGGGGGGGGGTCACAAAGACATTATTGCAAGTGGTGCCACAATGTCAAGGCTCAGCACACACTTGGTCCTGTACATGGTGAAATTGCATTTTCTCAGGTGAGCAAGCAGACAACCTATTGATTGCAAGAGGCCAGCTTGCAGCATACGCACCAAAAATGCAATGTCTGCCTGTTGACTGCCACATTTGGAATCACATGAAGCCAATGGTTAGCCAAAGACATGTGCAACTTGTATGAACATTGACAGGTACACATGCAGCCAATGAGTAGCAAAGCCATGTGCACGCTGTATGACTTTCGTAGGCCGGAGCAAAGCACAATAAATCACCAAAATTTGGCGATACAGCAAGAACACAGAACGATGCACCTCGTATGATTGTGACAGGGGTGTGCAAGCGTGCAAAGGGACATCTGTGCATGACAACACAACAACAGGGAAGAGAGAGAAGGGTACAAGCTGACCTAGGGGGGCGCCCGGGCCTGAGACCCAGCCCAGGTGGCCGCCACAAGGGGTGACCACCAGAATGCAGTCAGGGTTGTCCTGCATGGCCTGCCTGGGAATGGCTTTGGCGGGCGCTATGGGATCATTTGCTGCCTGCCATCAAGCACAGAAGACTAGTGTACGCTGTGTCACACATCTGTCACAAGACTGGATGCCAGAGGAGATTCCAAACCGACTACTGATAGCTGAACAGGAGCTGCTATGCATGAGAAGTTGCAGCTGACTGCTCCATGTGCTGCGTTTCTGGTGATGCTCCAAGTGCAAGACTTGTGTCTTGTGACACAGCAAGGCACACATCGTTCATCTGTGTTGCCATGGTGGGTGCACACACAAGCGCACAAGTCCATCCTTGCAGACAAGGGATGGGCATGCAGCAGGCCAACAACAGGGAGTAGGCATGCAGCAGGCCAACAACAGGGAGTAGGCATGCAGCAGGCCAACAACAGCTGGCCATAACCCACAGACAGACTGACTTGCCTGTATACATAGAAGCGGTATCTTGACATTGGGAATGGAGTGGGAGCTGCTGGAGCCATAGTAGTATGCATCCACACTTGGCCAATCTGCACAACCATAGGCATAGCCATCACACTAAGTATCAGAACATGTGCTGGCTCCCAATGTGGTGTTTTCTCGATATCATGGCCATGAGGAAGAGGTAAGTGTGTGCAAGAGCAGGCTTGCCCCTCTGGAATGCAGGCTGTCAGGGTCTGTACACTACCCCAGCATATCTTGGCCATGAGACATGATGATCATAGGAGACAGCTCTCTCATGAAAACTCCGCAACAAGTGACATAGAGCTGACACTCATCGTGGCATCTGGTTGCTGCTAAGTTACGCTGTACCTTATACGATGTGTGGATGCCAAAGGTGAGTTATGTCACATGCTGCCATACAGGCTGGTGCATGCTGGTCATGACACACAAAGTGCTGCGCAGCAGCAACAACACACATGACAGCGTATACAGATGTGACAGTGTTGTGCCAGTGGCACTGATTCTGCGTCAGCATTGAAGATAGGATGTTACTGCCAGCAACAGTGTACTGCAAGAGAGCTTCCTACCAAAGGTTCGGCGGGTGATGGCATCATCAAAGCCTCGGATGGTTGTGCAGTTAGCAGCCAGGTCCAAGTCATACTTGTCCTCTAGGCCCTTGAACAGGTGCGCATGCCTCTTGAAGATGTTGCGCAGGGACCTGGCTAGGTTCTTATCATAGATATTGTTGAAGCCCACATGGAAATTGTCGTCAGAAATTGCCTGCACGGTGCATTTTTGGGCTGCTCAAAAAACAGCAAAACAGGGCGGACATGCAGAAGACTTGTTGTTATGTGAGTCTACTGAACAACATGGCTAGGTTGACCAAGGACTCATCTACACGCTTTTTGGGTATGCATTGCAGGTGAAGAACTATCTACACACAAATATATTGTCGCTATGTTGAAATGCAAGCACCAACACATGTATTGCCCTTTAATTTATATACTGACGTTCAGCCTTGCAATTGGCCCTGACACAGTGTGGGAAGTATGGGGCCTCATGATGCGACGTGTTCAGCTAAGCGATGTCATTGAGCATATCTGCCACCGAGCTGTCATAGAATGAGCTTTACAGCATTCTGTCAAACGCACAGCTATGCACCGTTGTTGTTGCTGATACTTAAGCCAGTGATGCACTGTTTGCAGCAGAGGGCAAAAGGGTGCGGCACCTAAAGCTATGGGCTTGTGGCCATCCATGATGTAGGTCATGAATGCTGACAAGTCGTGCTGCACAGTGACACAACAGTCACAAGCTGTACACAAGCAGCTCACCAAGTCTAGGGGATTGCACAGGGAGGCAGCAGCTGAGATGGGGCACTGATCTCCCTCTTCACCCACATAGCGCACCAGTATGTTTCCCCCCAGAGACCAGCCTGCTGCCAGCAACTCTGAGGAAGGGTACCGCTCCTGAACCATCTTCACCACCCGCCTACACTTTGCATCACAGCTTTTGAAGAAGCAGCATCACTGCTGATAGACATGGGACACGTCCAATCTGCAATACAAGCTGTGTATAGTGACACATACCCTTGCCATGATGGTTGCTTTTTGGCGGCCACACAGCTGCATACACTCAAACTCGCATGCCTGGAGTGCAAGTCTGTTGTGGCTTCAGTGATTGAAGTTGCATGCCTGGAGTGAGAATTTGTTGCAACTTCCATGATCACAAGTATTGTGACAATTGTGGCTGTTTACAAAGAGATGACACTGTGCACAACACATGCATGCTCTACATGGCTGCCATGCAATCAAGGGCAAGCTGGATCTGCTGATACTGGTATGCTTCCGCTGACAAGATTGTTTGGCTGACACGTGGATGCTATGCTGCTTGGATGGTGAGATATTGCAGGGGATTGGTCACTGCTTGGCAGCAACAAAGCCATCTGATCAGAGCCAAGTGACAAGGAAAGGCGCAGGAATGATACAAATGTGCAAAGCTACCTCATGTCTCCAGTGTAGGAAGCAGAGTAGAACTGTGGTGACGTGACAGGCCCATCGCTCGTCCCTCTGCTGTTGAAGACGACTGACCTCATGCCATTCATGGAGGCAGCTCCCACCATGTGGCGAACATAGCTGTCATGGCTGCCCCCCGTCAAACCAGGAAGCAAGATCAGTACCGGTGCATCTGCTGGCAAGTCCTGAAGCAATACAGCAATTTGCAGTACAAGGGACAGATCCGATGCTGTTGAGGTGTTACACCCTGGCAGAGCTGTCGGATGCTACGTACAATGCTGCTGGGAAGTCTGTGAAAGTCTAAATGAACAGTCCCCCCATCCGGACATCCGAAGGAGTATCTGTCGTACTCGACAGGCGGGCTTCTACGCGTTTTGGAGGCAAAGATTGTCTCAACATGACCATTGGTCAGGAATGGCCAGGCTTGATATGGGGCATTGATTGTAGGGCACCTGCTGAGTACGCCCTTATTGAATTCGTTTGGCTGCGTGGTGATTTCGGACAAGCGTGTCTTTCGCCTTGCGCTGGTCCACGCTGATATTGCAACCGTTGACAATATAGTGAAGGCCAAGGCAGCTGGTGAAAGTAAGGCTTGCAGCATGGAGGGCAGCTGTGAAGCACTGAAAATTGAGGTGGCGGACGCCTGTGGCACAGTCCTAAAGCTGCGTCGATGAATGTCAGCACGACGTCGCCTGTACTTTACACAGCTGAACCGTTTCGCGCACAAAGGCTCGTGCACTTGCAAGACAGTGTTGCTATGGTGCCCTAGCTGTTTGACCAACGATTCAGTCACACAGCAGCCGGCACGGACAGCAATTCGCATCCTACAATGAATCGCACATGAGCTGCGCCAATCAACAGTTCTGTTTCTCATCTGTTGTCATTCCTTGTGGTTTCGTTTGCTGTGAGCGTTACATGTGGTTTCGGAGCTGTCCGCCTTTGAAATCGTGGTTGCAGATTCGCCACAGGTGCAACTCTGGCTGCTCTGGGTGAGGTGAAGCAGAGTGCAAGCGGTGTGCACACCGGCATTTTGAGGCTTGTCATGGCGTTGTGTCTCATCCTGAAGGAATCCTGATACAGCATACCAGTAGTGCACAGAGCTCCGTTACAATAGATTATACTGAAAATATAAAGATCTCACGCAAGCCTGCAATGCATTTGAGAGCACATCGCAAAATTTAATCGCCCATTGCGCCCTGCCTAATTTTCTCATAGGCAAAGGCTTACTTCAAGTTTCAACAGGCGAATCATTATCATCATCCAGTGCAGACTGTTTGACGTCCAGGCTCTGAAAGTGATTGCAAGTGGTACCTAATGATTCATGAATGAGGTCAGTGCCTTTTTCAGAAGGTCAGGACTGAGTCAGGGCCAATGTCAGGCAGGCAGTCAAGATATGATAGATTGGCACGTCTCCATGCAGCTATGCCGCGTATGGGCAAAACTAGGCAGATCACCAGAGCTGTGACAGAACAGATGCTCTCCTCTTGTCCTGTGTTGCAAAGTTTGTGTCTGCCGGCCAATCTGGGACCAGTATACCAAATCACATTGCAATTTCAGAGTATACCACAGAGCAGCTGAAGCAGCATCCATTCCAGGCAGCAGGTGTTGAAGCGCTGAGGTTCTTCTTCAAAGAGCAAACCTGGTGCAGTGTTTGACCTTTGCATCCGTGCACTGCGCATCAGCCTGTATGTCTTTCTGCTTTGCGCCTTCTTCACCATAACAGATGTGTGTCACAACTTTTGCTTGGCCTCCTTGCCAATACACCCCTCTGTTAGCATTTGTGTGATTTACCTGCCAGGGCATGATTTTTTGAGCTGTCTGAGTGAGCTTGATGCATGTATATGTGATGCATTGTACAGCTCTTTGCCTTAACCAATTGAGCCGAGCATGGCATTGGCACAAGTGCTATAGCGTTGCGGTGAGCTGATCAAGATTCTGCCCAAAGCTTTTCCTGAGGTATGCCGTATGCATGCAACAGCTTTGTGTTCTGTGAAGCACTCTGCACTCCACAGAATCTGTCCTGAGCTGACAACAAGGTAGACTGCTAGTATGTGCACAGCTACTACACCTCTGTACAGCTGCTGCACGAATGTACTGCCACTTATGTAAATCGAGCACATGAAGCATTTGATTACAGTTTGCATGTGATCAGTTGCATGCGCTGTAATGAGGCATGGCATACCCTCTAACCCTCCATAATTGTACAGCAGCCATGCAGGACTTCTTGAAGCTAACAATCCCAGTCATCCTTGTGAATGTAACAACTGTCAGTCACCTTGTTGGCGTCCAAATCATATGCGCTCAATGCACGTCCTTGCGTAATATAGGAAACACTTTAGGTTGGTTCTTCGTTCATTCATGCATGCGCACATTCTTTCATACATGCATTCATGTATATGCTTGCATGCTCAGCCAATGCATGGCAGCTTGGTTCATGTTGGTCAGGCTTATCACAAAGCTTCAGGCTTGCCGTCTCTCACATGCAGCTTGTGATCAACACATCTGCTCAGCATCCACAAAGTCAAACCTTTTACACACTGCCGCACCTACCTCCTAACAAAGAAGAGGTTTGTCCATCAAGTTTCCAGCCAGCCTCTTTCAGTGCAGGTTTCTTCAGCAGATTGCAGCCACGGGACCACTTGCCAATCTATATGCAGATGGCTGCTCACGCTCTGCTGCAATCCTTGTTCATGCTGGTCAGAGTGCTGGAGGAGATGCAGACTACGGTTGTGAAGAACAGGTTGGTGTTGCAGCAGCGCACTGTAGATGTGGACACCATGCTCAGCCTGGGTATCCCCCTTGACAGCCTGGGTATCCCCCTTGACAGCCTGGGTATCCCCCTTGACAGCCTGGGTATCCCCCTTGACAGCCTGGGTGTCCCCCTTGACAGCCTGGGTATCCCCCTTGACAGCCTGGGTATCCCCCTTGACAGCCTGGGTATCCCCCTTGACAGCCTGGGTATCCCCCTTGACAGCCTGGGTATCCCCCTTGACAGCCTGGGTGTCCCCCTTGACAGCCTGGGTATCCCCCTTGACAGCGTCAGCATGACAGCCATGAGCAACCGAGTTTGGTACGCACAGACCTTTGTTGAGTACTAGGATACGCTGATGGGCAAGACCCTTGTGCCTGCTGTTGGCGAGCCATTTGTTGCACATTACAAATGCTCACTTTTTGGTACAACTTCACATTGCTATTGCAGTAGTGCACAACATAGTGATTGCTCTGTTGCTGCTGCACTCATTCACAGAATCTGATCATGCTATGTCAAGGCAGGTCGCTGCAGCGTCTGCAAAATAAATTAAAAACAACCCGGGTGATATGCAGCTTGGGTTAAATTATTCAGGAACAGTGGGACATGGCATTGCCTCGCCAATTTGTGAAATGTCTAGGGGTCGCCTTTGGTGTGGTGAGGTCTGCCTGATTTATGTTTTAGCTGCAGCAGCTTCCAAACATGATGACATCATATAAGCATGACACTTAAGAGATGATTGGTAGTATACATTCTCAGGACACACAATGTTGTTATATAGCCGCATAGCAGAAGAGACCGAGAGACATGCCAATGGCTTTTGGGACCTTCGATTTGCTGATCATCCTTGGCATCACGCATTAGAACATATATGTATATAGAGATAGATGATGTCATGCTGGCCCTTTTTCCCACACCAGAATGAAAGGCTCAAATGCAAAAGCAGCATAACAATACAATGAATGCTGAATACAGGAATATTCATTAGTCTACCCTCTGTCTTTGGGTCGCACCTTATTTCTGCTGCGATATTTCAACTGTATGCACAACGCCATGCATTATGAAGTACTTGAGTGTTGCTAAGATTTTACATAAATGCCACAGAACCATTGTTCGCTGAACTTGGGTAACATCATTGCACAGCTGTGCAGCGTTTTGTGCCTGCTGCCTGCCCCTATGTAAGCAGTAGCAGCCATTTACATGCCAACACTCAACAAAATGCTCAATGCAGCAACTGGCACAAGACTTAGCAGTGTCTCTTGACTGTCACATATGTCTGACGTGGCACTGCCTCACATGTGCACAGCAAAACTAGCTCGTCACCTAGATACTCCCGGAGTCCATTTCTCGCAAGCACTGTTCGCGTGCCACGCTGGTCACACAAACAGTCATGTAATTCAAGTCAGGATGCCCTGCGTTGCATTGTGGCAAACACAGACGAAAAATGTGTACACAGCTGATCTGAATCTTCATCAGCGCCACCCTTCTACAAGGTTTGTTTAACAGGAACTCACTATAAACAGCAAGCAGGAACAGACAGAGATGTGTAGCAGTGAGCTGCACAAATCTCTATCTGTGGCAGGCAGGAAAGAGAATGCAGACAGGCAAGGGTCTTGGGCAATAAAAGTGCCTCCAGGTCTTCTACTGTGTGTTGTGTTCATGCCTCTCATTTTGCACAATAGAAGCTATACTTCTGGCTAGCAACTGCAGGCCACCAGTATTGCTGTGCGCAATGCAAGTGCCCTGTGGTGGCTGCACTAAAAACGATCCACAATGACAAGCTTGTCTGTTCTACATCTACGCCAGCACAAAAAGCAAAACAGATCTTTAGCAACACGACAAACGATGGAACAACGAAAAAATTCAACTTGGCCACTTGGCAACTTGAGAGATGTGTCTCTGCAGCCTGCTTACTGCAGCTGCATATAGTAATGAACAAACATGCAGCTTGGCCTGAAGTTGCTGGCCATGCCCTACCAACTGCCTGATGCCCCATGTTTCCACGTGCCGGCAAACATGTGCTTGACATATATTTGGTTGGCATCAGCATTGGCTGTCCCGTAACCTCCCACTGACACTGCTGTCCTTGGCAACACTAGCAGATCCGCAACCATCTGTGGATCTTCAATGGCAATGTCAAGTGAGTAGGCATCATACAATGCTAGGAAGTGCTCCACGGCTTTGGTGAGCATGCCTGGCCCTGTTGTCATGACTGGGTTGTCTATCTGCTGGCCTGGTGCGCTGTTGGGGTCTGCTGCTGCAATGGCTTGCAGGTCCAGCATGAGATCAACAACGTGAGCGTACAGTATATGGCCAGGTGCGCTGCCCATGACCCAATGAACATATTGCACAGGACAACAGAAGCCAATTGCATTTCTATTGCCTTCAGGAATTACAACTTCAACCCCAACAACAGCATTTGCTGTGCCGTTGAACTTGGCTGTCCATTCGTCAAAAGGCTTGTAGCAGTGGACATCATGGTCAATGTACCATCCGCCAAACAGATATAGCATCTGCAAGGTCCAAGAATTGACATCACTGCTTAATGCAGGGGGCTTGCATAGGATATAACTTCAAAATATGCAGATGAAACAGTTGCACTGTGTCAAACGGAAACGCTGCATTGCATGCATGTGAACTGAGTTTGTGCTTGACTGCTTACCAGGTAGCTCCAGAAATCGTTCCTTTCTGTTGGCTTCAGTTTGTTGTACACAGGTAGCAGGCTTGGTGCATATTGCTGAACAGTGCTGTTCCTTTCTGCGTCTCCCATGATTTCCACTGTATACCCAGGATTGAGGCTTGCACATTGATCTATGCTGGACTGTACATCCCACTGGACGTTCGCCTTGTCCTTAACCGACACATACAAGACCTTGGGAAAAACCCCGGGCGCGCCGCGGCGATTCCCGACCCTATGCTTCCATGGGTTGCCATGAACGAGACCGGCGAGCCTGCTTTCGTTGCTGGCAGCATCCGATGTTGCGAAAACCGGTAGGGCTTCCCTGTATCCGAAAATTGCCTTCGAGCCATCTGCTGCTCCTCTAGTTTTGAAAGCAACATATAGTAACAAAATAACGGCGATGGCTGCAGTCAGAACAAGTCTGCCCCAGAATGGATTGCGAAGGGTCGGAACTCCAAGCCGCTGCAACTGCGTGCCCAACATCGCCACAAAGCATTAGGATCAACGTGAGTATAACTTGTAGTGAGAGCCGTTCTGACAGGTAAAACAGTGTGCAAATGTAGCTCGTGCGTGTAGCATGGACGAAGCAGTTGCGAATTCGTCGTCGGAGCTGCGAGGCCGAACCGGCTGACACAGAGTTCTTGGAAGCTGTCTTGGAAGAGCAAGAAGTGAAAATTTGCAAATAAAGTTAACGGAGGTCGCGTCGCGTCGCAGGTCGCGTCGCGACACATTGCATCCCTGTGTCGCTCTGTGTAGCGCTGTCATTTCGCGAGCTATGTCGATCGTCACCATCTCATCGTTGGTAGATATTACCAATTCTTGCTAGTGGGGCTTTAAACAACTGTCACCTACCAGGTTCTTCGGTGTGATCTCTACACAAACTATACACTCATAACTTGTGCCCCACCACGGCCACTTTGTTAAATCCTATTACCTGAGCCCACTCAGCCCCTCAAAAGTACAGCTCAAGGTTGCTCGCGTCAGCTGCAACCCCTATCATTCCCCAGCACAATGCTGGACTCAGGTTTCGCAAACCTCCGTTCACACCCTGTCCGTACTTCAAGCTACGCCTTTTCAAATTGCAAACAGCCATGGCTAAAAGCACATGCTGGCAGGCAAGCAAACAATAGAGTTTGCGGCTTTAGACAGCGCTGCAGAGCCAGCACTCCACACTACTCTGACAGCGATATTGCCTCAGAGCCAGCAGCTGAGGAGTCAGCATTTGCCAGAGAGCGAACAAGCCTCAACTCATTTGCAGATTCTCTCAGAGGCCAGCATTCAGGCAATAATGGCAGCCGGCTTGAAGCAGTCGAAACCCAAACTGGTCCAGTAGTGGAGAGAGCCTTTTTGGTCGGCGTGGCACAGAAAGGGCACAGAGACAGATTTGCTTACAACATTCATGAGTCCTTGGAGGAACTTGGGTGGCTTGCAGAAACTGCTGGGCTTGAGGTACAGGGCTTTACATTTGCATCTGAGAACATCCAGTGCCAGCACTAATTGTACGGTACAGCAT
>JAABUO010006925.1_pt1 | contig 12976 bp, 13 predicted proteins | sample 5559291 | NCBI WGS metagenome assembly JAABUO01 (sample SAMN10711878, study PRJNA513372) | rock metagenome | isolation source: Antarctica rocks | place: Antarctica: Victoria Land, Finger Mt sud
CGACGGCGCTCAGTAGGGGCGCAAACTGGTCACTGCCCGACCCGTTGGCTAGTCGACGGCGGCGCCTGGGCTGCGTGCTGCATCGATATGGTCAGCGCGGAAGGACATTCCGCACCGGTCGCCCATCGCCCACTGCGTTGCTACGAGTCCGGCAACTGTTACAGGCATGCCTTGTTCCAGCTGGCTCGACGGTGAACCCGACAGCCGGACGGGGAGAATTTCCGCCCCGCCGTTGTGCAGCACCACTAGTTGCACGCTGAACAGCGGCCTCCCGTTCTCGTCCGCCTTCGGCCGCTTGGACTCGAAGTCCACCACCGCTACCGGCGTCGCAGCGCACAGCAACGTCATCCCTGAGGTGTCGATCGGCAGGTTCTTCATCCTGGTCTCCGCTGTCTGTGGGGGTTCGCATCCGTCCAGGCAGAGATTCAGGTAGCCACCGGGGACGGCTCTACCCCGTTCAGTGGAAATTTGAAGACGTCCCCTACTGTGGAGACGTCCTGGAACGTCCCTAGGCGTCCGTGAGGTGCAATGGGAAACGACCGACTACGTAGTGCCATGGCCCGCAAGATGCGCTCGACCCGCGACCTTTCCGAGGCGATCGGGGTCGACCCTAAGACGATTGAGCGATGGCTGTCCGGACGGACTCCGCACTTGCGACATCGCGAGGCGCTAGCCCGGCACCTCGAAGTGCGCAGCGACTACCTTTGGCCCACCGCTGCAGCCGGCAAGGGTGCAGGAGACGCGGCCACAGCGGACGCCGAAGTCATCGCGATCTACCCGCATCGGGCGAGCGTGCCAGTCGACCTGTGGCGCGACCTCGCAGGGTCGGCATCGGAACGCGTGGACGTCCTGGCCTACGCCGCCCTGTTCCTGCCTGAGCAGGACCCCGGACTCGTGCCGTCGCTCGTCCGCAAGGCCACAGATGGGTGCCAGGTCCGCATCCTGCTGGGTGATGCCGACAGCCCTGTGGTACGCCTTCGAGGTGAAGAGGAGGGCATCGGGGACGGCATGGCAGCTCGAGTGCGCATGGCCCTCGGTCACTACCAGCCGCTGCTCATCGAGCACGACAACGCCGTGCGCCTACACGCGACGACCCTCTACAACTCAATCTTTCGCTTCGACGACGACATGCTCGTCAACACCCACGCGTGGGGTAGCAACGCCTACAAGAGTCCGGTCCTGCATCTTCACCAGGTGAGCGGGGGAAGCATGTTCGACACCTACGCAACGAGTTTCGATTCCGTCTGGAGAACCGCGACTATCTACGAGGGCTGAGCAACCGCTAGTAGTCGCTCCGTTTCCTCGACAGCGTCCTCAAGGCACGGCCGAGCGCGCCCAACGGAGCTGACGACCACGTGCCCGGAGCCGTATCGCGACTCGATCTCCTCAAGCCGCTGCTCGAGGGTGACTGCCTCTCCAGCCGGCCCGGTAGTCATGTCGCAATAGGTCAAGGCTCGAGCCACGGGTGGAGGTCCTTCGAGGAAGGGAGCGAGCCGCCTGCTCAGCCCCCGCTCCTCGGCCTCGATGTGCGAGCAGGAGTGATGTGCAACCAGCCCAGCAAGGTCAGCCGGCTCCTGCCCGAGCAGATACTGGCCGCCGTCGATCGGGTGGAACCCGCTGTCCACGAGCCGCGGCGCGTAACCCAGGTCGTGCAGCCATGCAGCGGCGACAAGCAGACCCCGCCTCTCCCGAGGCAAAACCAGCGCAACGCCGGCGGCCCGAGCCGCCACAGCCTGCACGTGTAACCATCGATCCCCGAGGGGGGCAAGCAGGTCAGCAGCGACGTCCCGCGCCCACTCGACGGACTCCACGTACTGAACGCTAGCCGCCTGTCGCCGGCGGCCGAACCGGCCCCGGCAACCTGCGACTCTGGAAGCATGCAACACATGGACCGCGATTGCAGTTGCCGTGTGGGGTTCGGCCACGACATTCACCGACTCGTCGCAGGTAAGCGCTTGGTCCTTGGCGGAGTCCATATCGAGGGGGCAACAGCTGGCTTCGACACCCACTCGGATGGCGACGTGCTCTCTCACGCCCTGGTGGACGCACTGGCGGGCGCACTAGCAGACGGCGACCTAGGCACACACTTCCCCGAGGACGACCCTGACGCCGAGGATGCCCGAAGCCTGGACTTCGTCGTGGACTTCGCCAGGACCGTGCAAGCGGCGAACATGGAGGTCGCCAACGTCGACAGCTTTGTTGTGCTCGGGTCTACACGTCTGCGTCCGCACGTCGAACAGATGCGCAGCAACCTCGCCAACGCCCTCGGCGTCGAACCCGAGCGCGTCTCCGTCAAGGCTCGCTCCAACGACGGCATCGGACCAGAGGGCGAAGGCACCGCAGCAAGTGCCAGCGTCGCCGTGCTTTTGCGCCCGCGGTCAACCACGACCTGATGACCTACCAGCGCTACCTGCTCTGCCGCGGAGGCGTAGCGCCCTTGCCACCGACATCGTGGTCGCCACGCGATCTGGTCGCCGTGGTCGTCTGTGTGAGAAACGTCTGTACGGGTTCAAGAGCGGCCTGCGGGCGGCGCTTCGCGCCGTACTCGGCCGCCACGGTGGTTGGCTGCGCAAGTCCGACCATCAGGAGCCAGCGTTCCGCGTTGTTGTCCGGGCTGCGCGTGAGCGCCCACTCCACATGGTGAACCAGCCCGGCGCGGAGTATCGCGACAGTGCTGCTCGCACGCATTGGCGATGTCTATCGGGGCGTCCTGTGGATGCCGCAGTCGCCTGTGGACAGTCCTCCGAATCGGTGGCGTTTGTCGTGTGCCCCGCGCTGGGCATCGATAGCAGGGACTACGCCTTCGGGTACGTCGCGGGCTGGTCCGGTGGCGGCGACAAGGCCATCTCCCGAATCAAGAGCGCGGGCTCCTGCATCCAGGGAGCAGCGACCACATCCTCACGGGACTGGCGTCCGACACCGAGGAGGTCGCGGCATGAGGTCAGAGCTACCGCAGGGTGCCGACGACCGTGACCCGTCGCGGCGCCTGAAGCCGTCGCTTGGCGGGCACCCACAGGAGGACGAAGCTCTTGTACGGCGTTTGCAGCATGTCGACTCGAATTTCGGTAACTTCGCCGTCGACGTTTGGGAATAACAATGGTGTCGAGCTCAGCGTGATCGAGCACGGCAAGGAACGGAAAGTGGTCCGTCTGCATTATCTTCGGCCAGGCGGGGGCGCCGAACCTCGACACCCAGCGCTCCGTGCACATGAACTCCTCCCGGCGCCAGGTCGGGGGCGACATCGACCGGGCTGTGCGCTCCAGGACGATGGCCGCTACAGCCGCGTCGTGCGTCTCCGCGTAGCGGCGCAGGGATGAGTGGATGGAGGACCCGTAGCGGTCCGCCAGAAGGCAGACGGTCGCGGTTGAGATTTCGAGATCCCCGGCGTCTCGCGCGAAGCGGTCGCGCTGGAATAGCAGCTCCGCTGCACCCTGATTTGCCTCGCGCTCGAACAGTCGGGTGGTCGACAGCGCGAGGGTCTCGTGATCGTCGGCGTACAGGAGGTCCTGCTGGTGCGGCAGGATGTGATGGACCGTCTCGTGCAGCTTGACGAACCGCTTCTTCCCCTCGTTCTCAATCTCGGGGGAGATGTGGATCACTCGAGCCCGACGATCGACGAGCCCTTGGATCTTCTTCGCGGCGCTGCGGAGCAAGCCGCGGAGGTATGCCGGAGCCTTCTTGATGAGGGACTCATCGAGGACGTAGTCCATCGCCTCGACAAGGTCAGCCTGCGCGATGATGTCCTCGACCGGCGTGGGGAACCTGCCGTATGCATTTGCAGCGCGCAGCAGGCGGTCTACACGCTCATTGATCTCGCTGCTGGACTCCAGCTCGTGCGCCATAGATGCATCACTCGCTCTTGCTCGTGTTGCGGTACATCTTGAGGAAGGCAGCCACGGCCCTGGCTTCGTCCTCGGTCATGTCCTGCGAACTCAGCGCCAGCGCCATTGCGCCAACAGGCGCCGCAGAGGTATCGGGCACGACGTATCCCGCGAGTCGCATTAGCACCATGTACGGGGTATCGAGCTGCTCGGCGAGCCGGTGTAGAACATGCGGTGACGGGGTTGTGACCTGATCCTTCTCCAACTTGAGGAGGTAGGCAGTCGACATGTCTGCCGGTTCGGCGACGGCCTTGAGCGACTTGTCCTTCATCTCTCGAAGCGATCGCAAGGTCTCACCCAACGTGGTTCCGGACGTCTCACTCATGCCAGCACCGGGTCCGAAGTTCGTGGGGGCTCATCGCGCACCATGGTAGACGGTGTGCACTGGAGTTGACAAGGGTCGGCTCCGCCGTGCACTATGGTGTACGTGGCGCACTGAAGTGTGCGACGTCGTTGGTGCCCGACCACAGGCGCCGTAGAAGGGCAGGGCCATGGAAGAGCACGAACACCACCACGAGCACCGCTTGACCTACTTCGTGAACGGCGAGCGGCAGGAGACGCACAAGAAGGAGCTGACCGTCCACGTGATCCTCGCGGACGCGGGGTTCGATCGGCCGAAGGACTACCGCCTCACCCGCGACGAGGGCAACCACGTCTACGAGCACTACGAGCAGGAAGTGCACCTGCACGAGGGCGAGCGGTTCACGGCCACCTACGTCGGCCCGACCCCCACGTCCGGACCGTGACCGACCCTGATCTGGAGCAGTACCTGCGGGGCCTCGGCTATGTGGTCGAGGCCGCGCAGGACTCCAACGGTGCCCCATACGTTGTGATCCGCGGCGTTTGCCTGCCGACAGGCAGACTCGCGGGCACCATCTGTGACATCGCGCTGGCACGCTGCCGAACCATCCCGTACGTCGTGCCGCCGTCGATCCACACCCGACCAGTCCTCGCACGCATGGACATGGGCGGCCCGCTCAAGACCCAGGCCAGCCCCTTGGGCACGGATTGGCAGTACTGGTCGCGCCGATTCGATCGCGCCCCGACCCCTCAGGCCGTGTGGACACACATCCTGACCGTCTTCAACGAGGTGGTGCTCCCGTGATCACGCACGAGATCGACGAGATCAAGAAGTGGGAGCTGGCCGTCGCCATGACCGGCGACGTAGACGCGACACTGCGCGCGCACTTCGACCATGTCGGACGGCAAGAGGATCTGACCTTCGCCTACTGGCGCCCGAGCCTGGGGTCACGAAGGTGCTCGATGATCTTGGGGAAGCTCCTGCTGCCCGCGGAGCACGAGCGCATCCTCGACGGCAACGTCGCCTTCACATCGGACTACCTCAGTCGCGCGCTTGCGGACCTTGAGCCCGGCTGGGGTCTCGCTCTCATCCACTCGCACCTGAGCCCGGGATGGCAAGACATGAGCCTCGACGACATCGCAGCCGAGCGCGACCGACTGGCCGGAGCAGCGTCGGGCAGGAGCGGTCTGCCTCTGCTGGGCATGACCTGGGGGACCGATGGCACCTGGAGCGCACGCGTCTGGGGAAGGTCGGCACCGTTCCGCTACGATCGAATCGACGTGCCGTGCATCCGGGTCGCGGACTCCTCACGGCTGTCGCTGAGCTTCCACCCAGACCTGCGGCCCGAGCCACCGGCCCTGCCCTCGCAGGTCGCCACCCTCAGCGTGTGGGGATCAGGTACCCAATCCGATATCGCACGGGCGCGGGTCTGCGTCATCGGCCTGGGCTCCGTCGGAAGCATCGTGGCGGAGGGCCTCTCCCGGGTCGGGTTCAGCGACATCGTGCTCATTGATCACGACCACATCGAGGTGCGAAACCTCGACCGCACCCTTCACGCGACGTGGAACGACGCCGCTGAGGCGACACCCAAGGTGACGGTGGCGGCTCGAAGCCTCGACGAGAGTCACACGGCCGCAGCGCAGGACGTGACAGCGTTGCCCATCACGCTCCTGTCCCGTGACGGCATCCTCGCCGCCCTCGACTGTGACGCGATCGTCTGCTGCGTAGATCGGCCCTGGCCCCGCTGGACCATCAACGCGCTGGCGTACGGCCACCTCATCCCCGCCGTTGACGGCGGCATCCTCGCGCGAACCACCGATGACGGTCGCCCGTTGCACATCGACTGGCGCATCCACACCGTCGGGCCGGGAAGGGCTTGCCTGGTCTGCCTTGGTGCCCTGCTACGCAGCGACGTCGGCCTTGACCGCGATGGCCTTCTGGATGACCCCGACTACATCGCGGGTCTCAGCCGCGCCGAGCGGGAGCGCTACGGCCGTCGGAACGTCTTCCCGTTCAGCCTCGCCGTGGCGGCTCACGAAGTCCTACAACTCGTGGGCACGATCGCCGGAAGTGCACGTGTGGCGGGGATCGGCCCACAGCACTATCAGGCGTACCCCGGCGTCATGGTCGCCTCAGCGACCACCGAGTGCGAAGCCGATTGCGAGTTCCGGGCACTTACTGGGACGGCGCCTGATCTTGGCGCGCAGTTCAACGACTGAGGAGCCGCCCAGCTCGGTGCTGCGAACCTGCCGCAATCGGAACCGGCGCACTCGCTCGTCCCCGGCCGACGTCCGGGGCCGAACCCCCGACCCCGAGGTCGTTCGGCCGGGCTCTGCCGCGGGCGCCCCTTGACCGCGGGGACCCAATGGCATCCGCATCGGAGCCGCTAGCAGAACTTCGCCCACCCGCTTCGTGACGTCCGGCGCCGACCTCGTCTTCTACGGTCACCTGGCGTGCTTCTACGCCACAATGCTCAGGAGCATGACGAGCCCGACTACTCCCGATCTGAAGGTCCTCCTGATGGCAAAGCACAAGGCGTCCCCAGTCGTGGACATCTACAACATCGCCAACCGGCTGTGGGAGACCGCCGACGAGCTGCGGGCCAACTCTCACCTCAAGGCAGCCGAGTACTCGATCCCCGTCCTCGGGCTCATCTTCCTCAAGTTCGCTGACAGCCGGTTCACGCAGGCAGAGGCCGACATGGTCGGCAGTACCACCGGGCGCCGAACCATCGGCAAGGCCAACTTCCAGGCGCGAGGTGTGCTCTACCTCCCCGAGCAGGCCCGGTTCGCCAAACTTCTCACCCTCAAGGAGGGGGACAACCTCGGCAAGGCGATCAACGACGCGATCGCCGCGATCGAAGTGGAGAATCCGGCCCTCAAAGGCGTCCTGCCGCGTTCCTACCAGGCTCTAACCAACGACACGCTCGTGAGCTTGCTGCGGTCCGTCAACGCCATCCTCGGCGACATCGAGGGCGACGCCTTCGGGAAGGTCTACGAATACTTCCTAGGGAAGTTCGCCGTCGCGGAGGGCTCTAAGGGCGGTGAATACTTCACGCCGACGTCGATCGTGCGACTGATCGTCGAGATCATTGAACCCTTCAATGGGAAGATCCTTGACCCGGCCTGCGGGTCTGGCGGAATGTTCGTGCAGAGCGCTCGCTTTGTTGAAAAGCAACGCGTAGGCAAGTCTGGCCGTCTTTCGATCTACGGTCAGGAGCGAGTCGATGAAACGATTCGCCTGTGCAAGATGAACCTGGCCGTCCATGGACTCGAAGGCAAGGTCAGCCAGGCCAACACCTACTACGAAGATCCGTTCAAGTCGGTGGGTCAGTTCGACTACGTCATGGCCAATCCGCCGTTCAACGTGGACAAGATCGATAAAGCCAAGCTAGAGGGTGACAACCGTTTCCCCTTTGGGCTACCAAAGACAGACAACGGCAACTACATTTGGATACAGGCGTTCTACTCCGCCCTCAACGACCAAGGTCGTGCCGGGTTTGTAATGGCCAACTCTGCAGGCGACGTAGGTGGTAGCGAGCTCGAGATTCGCAAGAAGCTATTAACCGAGGGGGTGGTGGACGTAATTGTCTCCGTAGGTCCGAACTTCTTTTACACCGTGACACTTCCAGTCACATTGTGGTTTCTGGACAGAGGAAAGCGGGCCACTGACCGCGGCAACAGAGTGCTATTTGTCGATGCGCGCAATCTATATCGCCAAATCGATCGCACGCATCGTGATTGGACGCCCGAACAGATAGATCACATTGCCGAAATTGTTCGCCGCTATCGGGACGAGAGGCAGGACTACAAGGACATAGCGGGCCTCTGCAAAGTGGCCACACTCGACGAGATCGAGGCGTATGGCTGGAGCCTCAGCCCGGGGCGCTATGTAGAGGTTCCTGCGGCAGATTATGACGAGGTCGACCTCCGCGATCGTCTCCTCGCACTCAACAGCGAATTGGGCGTGCTGAACGCGGAGGCAAACGAGCTGCAGCACCGTGTCGCTGCCAACGCGACTGAGCTTCTCAAATGAGTGAGTGGCGAACCCTTAGCATTGAAGAAGTCCGAGCTGAAACACGATCATCAATTGCTATCGGGCCCTTCGGATCGAGGATGAGAAGCGATAAATATACGGATTCCGGGATACCCGTGCTTCGCGGTAACAATATTTCGGGCGACCGCTCCCTGACCGGAGACCTTGTGTACGTCTCCGAGGAGACAGCAGACGATCTACGCTCTAGCAATCTTAAAGCCGGCGACCTGTTTTTCCCCCACCGTGGAGCAATCGGTGCGGTCGGCCTCGTACCGGAAGAACCAGTGGACCAACGCTGGATGATGTCCACAAGCCTCATGAAGCTCACATGCAATGAGGCCTTAGTCCTTCCTGCCTTTGTGTACTACTTCTTCAGGTCTCCCCAAGGCAGGGCGGCCCTGCTGCGATACTCCTCAAATGTGGGCACGCCCGGGATCGTTCAGCCACTCACTTCGCTCAAGTCCATCAGGTTTGCCGTACCGGCGCTAGGCACTCAGCGTAGGATCGTAGCCATCCTTTCGACATATGATGACCTTATCGAGAACACCAGGCGGAGGATGGCGCTTCTCGAAGAGATGGCACAGGGAATCTACCGAGAATGGTTCGTGCGGTTTCGGCACCCAAAACATGAGGCGTCGGCCCCGAACAATCCCGAGCCCCGACTCCCTCGCTCGTGGTCGTTGCTGCCAGCTGCAGAGGCACTGAGCATCAACCCAAGGTTGGCGATCAAGCGTGATGAGAGCCGACCGTTCGTCCCGATGGCAAGCATCTCAGAACACGATATGCACATCTTTCCGATTGAGCGGCGGGTCGGTTCGTCTGGGCCAAGGTTCGAGAATGGTGACACGCTCTTCGCGCGCATCACACCGTGCTTAGAGAATGGAAAGACTGCGTTCGTGCAGGGCCTTGCAGACTGCGTGGTTGCGAGCGGCTCGACGGAGCTAATCGTTCTGCGCTCGAAGCGCCTTTCGCCGGAGTACGTCTACCTCCTTGCCCGTAGTGAGCCTTTTCGTGCGCACGCGATCGCGAGCATGTCAGGAGCGACCGGCAGACAAAGAGTGCGCGAGGACTGCTTCAGCTCGTATGACATTGCGGTTCCCGATGGCGCAACCCTTGCGGCGTTCACGGCGTGCACCCGGCCGATGTTTGAACTATCGCACTCGCTCTTCAAGGCGAACGAAGCGCTCCGCAAGAGTCGCGACGTTCTGCTTCCACGTCTGATATCTGGAAGCCTCGACGTGGCTGGTCTGAACATTGCTATCCCCGAGAAGGCGAAGTGACACCTGCCGGCCGCTACACGGAGGATCAGCTTGTCGAGCAGCCGGCTATCGAGCTCTTTAGGGAGCTCGGGTGGCAGACGATCAACGCCTATCACGAAACGCTTGGACTCGATGGCACCCTTGGACGCGACAACAAGTCCGAGGTGTTTCTGACTCGACGTCTGCGCGAAGCGGTCGAGCGATTCAATCCCGGCGCGCAGAGCGAAGCAGTTGAGCAAGCGGTCCAAGCGGTTGTCCGCCCCCGCACCGCCATGCAGGTCGTCCGCGCCAATGACGAGATCTATCGCTTCCTGAAGGACAGAGTCGAGGTCGCGGTGCGCCAGCCAGACGGCACCACGATGCCCGAGAGACTGACGGTGATCGACTGGGAGCACCCCGAGAACAACGACTTCCTGCTCGTCTCCCAACTCTGGGTGCACTCGGACCTCTACCGGCGCCGCACCGACCTCGTCGGCTTCGTCAACGGTGTCCCACTCGTGTTCATCGAGCTGAAGGGGTCACACCGCAACCTGAAGCACGCGTACGACGACAACCTCCGTGACTACCGCGACGCCATCCCTCACCTGTTCACGCCCAATGGGTTCATCGTCCTGTCCAATGGTGCGGAGACGAAGGTCGGCAGCATCACCGCCGACTGGGACTTCTTCTCCGAGTGGAAGAAGATCGACTCAGAGGGTGAACAAGGCTACGTGTCCTTGGAGACAGTCATCCGGGGCATGTGCACGAAGGACCGACTGCTCGACATCGTCGAGAACTTCACTGCGTTCCAAGACTTACCGAACCTCGGCTTCGTCAAGTTGTTGGCGCGCAACCATCAGTACCTCGGGGTCAACAACGCCATGGCCCGAATGGAGGAGTTGCGCGGCGCTCCGGAGGATGAACGCGGCAAGCTCGGGGTGTTCTGGCATACGCAGGGCTCGGGCAAGACGATGTCGATGCTGTTCTACTCCCAGAAGGTGCTACGCAAGCTGCCGGGCAACTGGTCGTTCGTCATCGTCACCGACCGCGATGACCTAGACGAGCAGGCATACAAGGAGTTTCTCTACTCCGGTGTGCTGACGGAGAAGCACCTGCGCGCGTCGAGTTCTGGCCACCTTCGGCGGTTACTCAGCGAGGATCATCGCTACGTCTTCACGCTGATACACAAGTTCCGCACTCACGGCAAGGGCGAAACCCACCCGGTCATCTCTGTTCGCAGCGACGTCATCGTCATCACCGACGAGGCGCACCGAACGCAGTACGACACCCTCGCGTTGAACATGCGAAACGCGCTACCGAACGCCAGCTTCCTGGGCTTCACAGGAACGCCGCTCATCGCTGGCGAAGAGCGCACGCGGGAGGTGTTCGGTGACTACGTGTCCGTTTACAACTTCGCAGCGTCGGCTGCGGACCGCGCAACAGTCCCGTTGTACTACGAGAACCGCATCCCGCACCTCGCCATGGCGAACCCCACGTTCGGCGACGACCTCATGGCGATCGTTGAGGAGGCGGACCTTGACGAGGAGCAGGAGCGCAGGCTCGGGCGGATGTTGGGCCAGCAGTACGAACTCATCACGCGTGACGACCGGCTCGACGCTGTTGCCAAAGACATCGTCGACCACTTCCTGGGGCGCGGCTTCGCTGGCAAGGCCATGGTGGTGTCGATCGACAAGGTCACAGCAGTGCGCACCTACGACAAGGTCCAGCAGTTCTGGTTCGAACGGTTAGCGCGCGATGAGCAGGCCCTGCAAGACCCAAAGCTGCCCGCGGAGCAGCGAGACCTTCTCTCGCGCGAGGTCGACGTCATGCGCAGGACCGATATGGCTGTCGTCATCTCGCAGTCTCAGAACGAGATCGCTGAGATGTCGGCCCGCGGCCTCGACATCAAGCCGCACCGCAAGCGCATAATCGAAGAGAAGCTGCAGGACAAGTTCAAGGACCCGAACGACCCGTTGCGCATCGCGTTCGTCTGCTCGATGTGGACAACGGGCTTCGATGTGCCCTCGCTTTCGACCGTCTACCTGGACAAGCCGCTGCGCAACCACACGCTGATGCAGACGATCACACGTGCCAACCGGGTCTTCCCGGCCAAGAACAACGGGTTGATCGTCGCCTACGTCGATGTGTTCAGCAACCTCCAGAAGGCGCTGGCCATCTACGCCGTCGGGGGCAAGCCCGGCGAGGTTCCGGTCGAGGAGAAGGGCGCGCTCGTCGACGCTCTGCGTGCCGCCGCTGACGACCTTCGGGCCTTCGCCGCCGAACGTGACGTCGACCTCGACGCGCTGGGACGCCTCAAGGGCTTCGAGCTTGTCGCAGCCGGAAAGCACACGGTCGAGATGCTGATGGTGGACGACGAGGAGAAGGTCGCGTTCCTCTCCCGAGCAGCGCTAGTCGGCCGGATCTTCAAGGCGATCCTCCCTGACACCCGAGCCAACGAGTTCAGCCGCATCCGTGCCGTCTCGAAGTTCCTGGCCGACGGCATCGCCGCGTACACCGAACGCCCCGACGTCTCTGGCGTGCTCGGTGAGGTACAGGGACTCCTCGATGAGTCGGTCGCCGCCGAGGAGTACGTCATCCCTCACGCTGAAGCGGAGGCACTGTTTGATCTCGGCACGGTCGACTGGGACGGCCTGGAGGATGCCTTCAGGCAGGGTCGCCCGCGGACGGCGGCACAGCGCCTCCGCACCCTGCTCTCCGCCCGGATCGCCGCCTTGGTCCGGCTGAACCCGTCCCGCGTCGACCTGGTTGAGCGCTTCGAGCAGCTCGTCGCCAACTACAACGCGGGCAGCATGAACACCGAGACGTTCTTCCAGGAGCTTCTGAAGTTCGGCAAAACACTCTCCGACGAGGAGGCGCGCGCCCTGGCCGAGAGCCTGTCGGAGGAGCAGCTCGCCGTCTTTGACCTCCTTATGCGACCCGCCCCAGAGCTGTCCGACGCAGAGCGCACACAGGTAAAGGCGGTCGCGGAAGAGCTACTTGGGGTCCTGAAGCAAAACAAGATCGTCCTCGACTGGCGCAAGGAGCAAGCCACGCGCGCTGCGGTGCGCGTCGCAGTTGAGGAGACCCTCGACCGCCTCCCCGAGAAGTTCACCCGTCAGATCTACGCACAGAAGTGCGACGCGGTGTACCAGCACGTCTTCGATAGCTACTGGGACGACGGCCACTCTGTTTTCGAGACGGCCGCGTAGCTCCGTCCGGTTCTCTACATTCTCTCTACATGCATCCCGCAGACGGCTCGTGCGGTTGGACGCAGGTGACCGTGCGGCCTATTTGGTCAGGGGAACATCGGCGAGATTGCCCTCCTGCGTAGTCAAGGTTCCAGGGGAAACTAAACGGGCTCTTCGCGGTGAAAGGTGATTGATCTTGGTGGGCGTGTCGTAGCGAGCTGACAGGCTCGCGGCCTCCGAGGGTGGTTGGTGTCGAATCACCCAGCCCCGAAGGGCCGCGAGCATGGAGCAGGCTACGTCGCTGTTGTACGACCTGGATGGATTTCGAGCTCG
>JAABUO010006926.1_pt1 | contig 12974 bp, 10 predicted proteins | sample 5559291 | NCBI WGS metagenome assembly JAABUO01 (sample SAMN10711878, study PRJNA513372) | rock metagenome | isolation source: Antarctica rocks | place: Antarctica: Victoria Land, Finger Mt sud
TTTCTGGCCCTAGGGTTTCCTTGAAGTCACAACCAAAATCAAACCAACCAACCAACCACCATGCCTGCGAAGAAGAGAGCCGAGCAGCCCAAGGAGGTCATTGCACTGGGGCCCCAGGTCAGAGAGGGCGAGCTGGTCTTTGGTGTCGCCAGGATCTACGCCACGTTCAACGACACGTTCGTGCACATCACAGATCTTACCGGCCGGGAGACGCTGTGTCGGGTGACTGGCGGCATGAAGGTGAAGGCTGATCGCGATGAGAGTTCTCCATATGCCGCAATGCTTGCTGCCCAGGATGTCGCTGTGCGCTGCAAGGAACTTGGAATCACCGCCCTGCACATCAAGATCAAGGCTAGGGGTGGCACGGGCACGAAGACGCCGGGCCCTGGAGCACAGTCGGCGTTGCGAGCATTGGCTCGGGCAGGCATGCGAATCGGGAGAATCGAGGACGTCACTGCTGTGCCGTCCGACTCGACGAGAAGAAAGGGCGGTCGCAGAGGTCGCAGATTGTAGTGGACGAAGAGAATTGCCAACGGAGCTTTGCACTGTTCACTAGTGTGATATATTCCTAACAAATGTCATATGCTCTATTTGCCCACCAAATCTTCTGCCCAATTAACCGTTTTACAGGAACATGCCAATGCCACCTGCTATGAAACAGAACATCATCACCCACATTGTCACCTTTGAGTCTATCCGTGCTCCTTCAGCAGTTTGACGGTTTTGCGAGAACCCATGCGTGCCAACACTTCCCAAACTTATCGTTCTAGACACGGACCGATTTGGCTCAGTGCTACTCTGCGTTATGCCATTGAAGCTTGTCGTGGAAGCAAGCGACGAATTTCGATAGCTCACGCTCGTAGTATTGACGTAGTACGAGGAAGTAAAGAAGCTCGAGTAGGTAGAAAAGAATGAAGTACTGAATACAGCAGTGTGGGTGAGTGGGTCGGTCATAGAAGGCATGAAGGACACGGGAGGTGAAGTCACCGAAGCATGTTGAGCCGGAGTCGGGTTGTATCCGTTAGCATAAGACGTCGAGATTTGTACATATCCTCCCACATTCGCATACGTTGGCCAGGCTGTTAAAACCGAGGAATCCTGAGGTCTCAGTGTAGGTCGGTCAGGCAGACGATGACCACACACGCCATTGAAACAGTACAATCCCGTCGAAGACTTACTGGCTACAGTCTGCGTTGGTGTTGCTGTCGAGCCATGAAATGAAGAGACGCGCGCCACATTGCGGGTGGCAATGCACGATGTGTCGGATTTGCATTTCACAACCCACGTGGCGCAAGTACTGTCTGTACATGCCCAGCAATTCCCTCTTGGGCACACTGTACAACTGCCATCCGAGCATATGACGATGCTGATACCTTTGTGTAGTACAATATTGGTGGGGTCAAAGATGACTGTAGTTCCATCCGTGCACACAGTTGTTCCTCCCACAGTGATACATTCGACACCTGGGCGGACGTGGATCCCGTGAATAACTGACGTCGTAGATGGGGAGGAAGTTGGGGCTTGTTGAGGGCTTTCAGATGGTGGCGCACTAGTGAAAGTGAATGAGTCTCCAGGTGAGTGCATAGCAGGAAGGGAAATCGAAGTGCTAGTTGCTGAAGAAGACATCAAACCTGACGAAATAGAATTGCTTGAAATGGTGGAAACCGACATGCCAGAGCTCTCGGTCGCTAGGGATTTGCTTACCACTGGCACAGTCATCGAGGATGAAGCAGTGAGTCTTGACGAAAGAGTGGTCGGACTTGTAGACGACAGGACAGACGAGGAACTTAAGTCCGGAGCTCCAATTACCCGACTCAATCGTAAAGTCGAAAGAAATGTCTGCAAAACTTCATTTGGTCTTTGTCGTGCAACTGTATGGCCAGCACCAGCCATGACTACCCAGGCCAGATTCAGATGTTCATAGCCAAAGCCTGCCACTGCACCATTATACGTGAAATCAACAAAACTGGAAGTCGGAGCCTGGCGTGCTTTAAGATGTTTTCGAGCTATCAGCGAACCTCCAAACGGATGCACCACTCGCTTGGAAAGTTTCTGTGCACCACGCCACTGCAGTGTTGACAGAACTCGTTCCGTACCTATCCAATTGCAAGTAAAGTCCGCATCCCCAGAGACGATAGTGACCTGGATTCCAGCATCAAGTATCGACGCCACAAGAGGCGCAAAATTCCTAGAATAGTCACCGGCACTAATGAAATTTTGCGTCACCACAATCGTTTGCAGAGTGATATTACGTTGCAGCCCTAGCTTTTGCTGGACATTTTGCATGTTGAAGAACTGAACGAGCAATGGTGAGATGGACTGAGTATCGTACTCATCAGCACTTATGCGGATGTCGTAAATGGAGTAGTTGGAACTCATCAATGGAGTTTGTACATTCGTAAAGCAGTAATCATCAGCTTCGAAACATGCCGTGTTGTTCCCCGCCAGATATTTACATGCCTCACTGGTTTGCTGGAAGCAACCCCCAGCTCCGCTGTAGGCTTTGGTTGCTGCGTCAATCGTCCCCTTGTCAGCCAACTGAATGCCATAGGTATTGTTGCTGGCAAAACTTGGATACGAACCATACTCCAATTGTAAGTCAAAAGAAGGGGCAATCAAATGCATTCCTTTAAATGGCAACTTTAGAAAACTTGTGCCGTTATTCTGCTTCAAGATATAGCTAGCAAGCGCCGGAGCATAATGACCTCCATATGAAGTCGATGAGATAAAAAAGCCAGCATCTGATGACGGAGCGTATTTGGGGAAACTGCCGAGAAAGGACTGTAGGGCAAACCACAGTGGCTGAGCTGCAGTTACGCTAAGACTAGGCGAACTTGATGCGGTTCCTACAGCCCATGTTCCTAGCAGACCACCTGGAGTGGAGGCATTCAAGGACGCAGAAGTATTGACTGGTGTCACTTGGCCGGTATATGGACTGTAGTATCCTCTCACGAGTGTATCGTAACTTGCTCCTACAAGATTGGGGTTATCTATGTAGATAATATTGGAGTATTTATTGAACGATGTGTCCGGGGTAGCTGTCGTTGTCGAGCCGTCATTGTTGACCTTGCAAGGACCATTTGGTAGTACTGCCATCAAGATTGAAACTGCGCCCGGCCCACCATTGAAAGCGAGCGTTAGTGGAGCAGAAGAGGGGTTGTTTTGGGCTTCAAAAAACCAAAAAGACATATGCATATTGTCAGCAACATCGATTATACCGGAGTAACTTTTGCTGTTACCGCATAGTCCCGAAGCATCTGTATAGTGTACTCGACCAAGATTGGGCGCCGAGCGGGTAGTGAGATTGACTGGCAGCGGAAACTGAGCGTAGGCAGAAGGGAGAAGATAAAGCGACAGAAGAAACAGTGAGAAGTAGTGGGAGTGAAGACAAGTAAGGGACCAGCCCATCTGACCAGCAGAGAAGAGAAGAGAAGGTGGGAAAGGAACGAGTGAGAAAGAGACAGATGAGGTGAGGGTGAGATTTAAGAGCTGGCTTCCCGCTCTCGGCCGCACGCCTGCCCAGACAGACCATGTTGCTGTTGACCGGGATATATCACAACAATCTTGATTTTCCAGATCTCGGTTGCTGTCGAGGCAACCGACTAGCCTACCCCACGCGTCAACGATCACCGCTATATAAACAGGTTCTATATTATAATACTGTCCAACTGTGTTTTACACAGTCTGAAAGATTCATCTATATTGTGCGTATTTGGCTACGAAAGAGGAGGGCTTAGTGGAGGGCGCGGATATTGCAGCCGCCTTCGCACAGACGGCGACAGTTTTCCAGGCGTCAACAGACGTTCTTTCGCTCCGCTCCTGTCGCTTTTGACATCCTCTTCCAAAGCTGAAATGGTGCTCCCACTTGATCGACGACGTTTGTGTAGAGTAAGGGGAGAGTGTAATTGTGAGGAGTATGGTTCCTGATCCTCTCCATTCCCGGTGCCATTACCAGGGAACATGTTGACACCGGAAGAGCTATCCGGAGTTCTTTGACTAGACCTTTCCTCTTCAAGAACTTGACTTGCGAGCATCCCTAATGCGGTGAGTCCCCTGTCATCGTCGTCGCCAGGCGACCATTGCTCCTTTCGATGCGATCCATTGAGATAATAGCTATCGGTAGAGCGAACGCGCCTTAACCTATCGCGTAATCTCTCGTTCTCTTCGGTTTTCTCTTCCAGCTGCTGGCGCGTATCGAGAAAGCGCGCTTTGGCACGTTGTAACCGTCGCCGATAGACTTGCGCCAACGTCTGGTTCTGAGAGCGCTGTTGAAGATCGTTCCGAAAAATGTCAACTTCTTTCTGTAGCAGGTCCGCTTCCACAGTGCCTCGCTGAGTGGCTTCGCTTGCTGACATTTGTAGTAGTTGCAATTGGAAAAGCCGTTGATCGGAAGTGGTTTTCAGTGCATCAAGAGATGTTGTCAACTCTTTGACTTTTGCAAGTGCTTCTTTCAGTTCCTGCTCCATATTAATGCTATAAGGACAACAGATAAAGTATATTCCCTATATTTGTGAAGCGCTCCCAGTGTTGTTCAGTTTGCCCAGCCTTCCCAATTCATACTGGCGTCAGGGGGGAAATTCTGAATTCGGAAACAACGCGCCATTCTAATTGGCCGGTTTGAGATGCCCAATGCAAAGGTCCAATCTAATGCTTGGCTTTACTCCTACTGCTGCCATAGAGGCTCGCACTTGTACAGAATAAGATGCTCGGCCAGTTTATCTCAGACAGGACGCAAAGACGTTCGACGGGCTACTCGAACAGAAGTGTTAAAAGTACGGCAGTGAAGCTTTGGAAATCCAAGGTACTATGAGTAGCAAGACTGTGCCTATGTGTTATATGACGAATGAACCAAAGACGAGTGTTATACAAAAGGAGATTAATTACGCTATTCCAGACGAGAGAATGTTGAAACGATGTCGGGAAGAAAGATCTTGTAACATGCACCTACAACGAACTCAAAATTGTGCGAAAAAGTGTGAGTTTTGGGGTTTTGGGGGGAGACAGCAAGCAACCAGGGCGTTTGGTGTCAATTGGGAATAATTTGTTTAAGCCATTTGTACCTTGTTCATTGTATCGTGCTGCAATGTGATTCGTAAAGCATGACATCACTCGAAAGCAACAATCTGATGAAGGCTTTTGTCTATACTGTAATAAAACTAAGGAGCTTATCAATGCGACATTTATTAAAAAATTTGATTTTCATACTGTTTCAAATTTAAGGCTCGGTGGCTGGCGCACGTGGCCTGCGGAGCCGCAAATCCCTCCCTAGATTGGGAATAGAGATGAGCTTCGGGTGGAGTATTAAATCCGAAAGACTTCAAAGCTCGATGCATTTGACTTCACTAGGTAGTATCGGAAAGAAAGTCCAGCTGCAGCATGTAGTTGACATGCAAAGAGTGAACGAGTACATGGACGGTGCATCCAGGCTCAACCTGATTGGTCCCAGATCTATGAAAAACGCCGAATATCGCGTCACCTGCTCCCAACGTAGGCAATATCCCTCATGAAGGAAGTGCTGAATCGTCGGTCGTCGTGATGAACGATTGTGATTGGTTGGCGGAGGGAAGCGAATTTACCCAAAATGGCGCAACAAACCAATCAGCGAATCAACCAACGTTCCTGGCTTCCCTGCGCACCCACCCGACCAATGAGATGAGGCAACGGATGGGTCAGCTGGGACGAGTGCGAAGTCACGCTCCCGGCAAATCCTATGAAAGTCCCTCTGTCACCGCGCACTGGCCAATGAAAGAAAAGCCTTCTCTTTCCCCATGATATCGTTTGCGCTCTTTTACTGCTCCGACTCCAACTGCCTACTCCTATAAGTGACCACCCAGATCCGCCGGTCGGTCAACTTCTAGACGAAAAAAAGGACATACAACTCACGACATTTACATTCCTATCGATATTCTTTCTCTATGCCTGCCCGTCGTTTTTCAAAAATCAAAACCTCATGTGGAGCTTGTCTACGGGGCCACCGGACCTCGTCATGTACACACCGGGATCGCGAGCAAGTAGTCATTCGACCCAAAGGACGACCAGCAAAATTGTGTGGAGTCTGTGGAGGCAGTCTCAAGAAACGCGTGAAGAAGCAGCTGGAATGCACTTGTGATGGCTCTCTTTCCGGGCTTACCGGCTCCGATGGAATTGATGGATTGACGGATACTGGATCTACGAGCTGCCCATCCTGGTCCTCATCTCCAAACTACGACCCGCTTGATGTGAATGATCCCATCTTCTACACTGGAGACTGGCTCCCCAATTATTGTGCTGCTCCTTTTGCCGCGGATGTTGGACTCGACGGCTGGAGGGAAGACAACCTCGGTTTCGATGTCCCTTTCAAGCAACAGGACCAATCGGGGTCGCTCGATTGCGACTTCCTGTTTGATGACTTCCTCATGCCACCACCACAGTACCCCATGAAAAGCATCGACTCCTCCTGGTGGCAGCTCATGGCCTACCCCCCACCACAAATATCCTTTCAACGGGACCCTGCGCATTTGGGAATATGGGATCAACATTTTAATTAAGACCACCTCCATTGTACAACGTTTGACACATGATTTTGGAGACGATGGAAAGGCATGGAATAGTATTATTAATTATAATGATTAAGTCTTTTCGTCTTGCTGTTGTAGTCAGTAGTCTTGGTGGATTGCGGAATTGGTGCGCTCCGAATGCTCGTCTCACCATGGCTTCTGCAGTTGATTCTCTCGTCCCACGAATACCGAATACTCTATCCCAAGTTGCGCAGGAAGGAGCAGTGGCCTTCTGTGCAGGCAGTAGACAGATATGCTGATAGACGCGGAGATATAGTCGGGAGTGCAATTCGAACGTCATGGCGAGCTACAGTCGCAGCATATGGAGGGCAATCATTGTATGATATTACGAGAAGCTTGCTGCAAAGGAAAAGACCCAATGTAAGGCACAAGCGAAACTACAAATCGGCTGTGTCCTTGGGCATGATGATTCTCCTTAGTCGTCTATTCTACGCGTTCTTCGACAGAGTGCGGATGGGCCTGATCAGCGACAGAACTGCGCAAAAGAAACTGACTGGCGCATCTCGAATCGTCATACAGCCATTTTTCCCGGGTCTTGTAAGTGGATCGATCTCTGCTCTGGCTCTTGCAATGCATCCTCCTGACCCTCGACGAACAACCCTTGCCATTTTTGCCTTCACAAAGAGTCTAGAGTATACATACAACTTTCTCGAAGATTCTGGATTCATCCCAATTATGCCTTCCGTACGTCAATTTGGGCTTAATTACTAATCGCAGTGGTGGGGAAGCTGGCTTTTGTTCCCAGTGACTTCTGCGCAACTTCTCTATGCATTTCAGTTTCATCGGGACTGTTTTGAACCTGCTTATTCAAATCTTATTCTTAGGTTTAGTCACGAATATGTTCCTTCACGACCCGAAGCATACCCAGCGGGCCTTTCGTGGCCAGCACCTGATGTCGTTATTGACAACCTCGGAAAGGTCGCACAGCTACATTACCCGCCTTTCATTTCACCAATCCTACATCCAGACAGCCCCGCTATACCTCCAACTTTTCAAAACATTGCGGCAGTAACTTCTTCTGCGCACCCTGCCATAAGTAGGCTGTCATGCGCTCTTCTACATCCCAATGAGCCTTCGTGTTTGAAAAACTTTGGAAACTTCTCAATCCATGAGCTCACACGTGTTTTGAAGTATGTCTTGACCGCCTACAGTGTCAGTGCGCTGCTGCGACACAATCGGAAACAGCAGGCCCCTCAACTGATCTTAAACATTCTCAAAGACTCTTTACGTGCCACGCTATTCATCACCATGGCAATTGGAACGTCATGGGGCTCTATTTGTGGCCTTCAACGTATCTTGCCAACAAAGTTCCTCTCCACTCGGCGCTTTTTCATCTCTGGCTTTCTTGGAGGCCTCTGGGCAGTTGTTGACAGGGAGAATGGACGTGGAAGGTACTTGTATTCCCTACGACTGAGTCTTGAAAGTACATGGAAAGTGCTTGTCAAATTAAGATATGTGCGTCCTATACCGTATAGCTTGTTTTTGTGCCCACTGACAATAGGAATGGAGACGTTTACTTGTTTGCTTTCTCCATGGGCTTAATACAAATGCTTTTCTCAGCATCGAGCTCGGCCATTAGTGGGTCGGCCACGAGGAAGACACTGCATAGCCTCAAGGGGAAAGGATGGCATGACCCGATTCTTCAATCGACTGCGCCACCTCGTTTATAATGGAGCGCAAATGTCAACAATGACATAATTTAGCTTATACGTATGTACATACCTCACCAACGCCCCACCATCCATGTCATAATTTCGTAAAATGTCATACTACCCATCCTCCCATTTCTGGCACCAGCCCAGGAAATTCCGCTTCAAGCATTTCTTCTCCGGCTCTTTAGGAGCACCGGTCTGTGTTGGAGTTACATTCGACTTACTGGGCGTGGCTGTGGTCAAAGGGATTGACCGCGAAGACGATAATAATGTCGACTTTGGCGGGGGGTCGTAACCCTTGCTGAAATTCCAATTATAGCAGTCGACACAGTCGTCTTGTGCTACGCACGTTGGAACATTCGAGTACTGGCTGACGACCTCGTTGATCACATAACTTATCCCATGCTTGCGAAGACTTACACGCCATCCTTTGTCTGTCACAGTATCCCACACACACTCCAACCCTGTTTTGCACATACTCTCAAAGGCATATCCTCCCAGCCAGCATGGCGAAGATGGGCCATTGCACACACCCATAAAGATAGGATCCGCCGTATGACCAAAGTGCCATATTGCACTCTTGCTGGCTGGCATACCCGGTGGTAGCGGTAGATGCAGCCTCTCTGAAGGCAGTCTGTCACCGGGTGCCTCAAATGTGACGGCGGGGAGTCCGAACGTGAGCCCGACAAGACTGGCCATAGCCCCTCCAAGTGAGTGTCCTGACATCCAGATGTCCGCGTCGGGGTACATGGCGGATACATTGTAATAGATGTTGAGTGCCGCTTGGTAGTAACGATCCTCTTTTGTAACAGATTCTTCTAAGCAGGTCTGGTTGCACGAGTAAGTCCCAGTGTAACAATCACACACAGTCGGCCAGAGATAGGAGACCCGTGCACAGCAGCAAGAGAAGAGGAGATTGTCGTTCGTCTTGTCATTCGACCCAGTAGCAGAATTCCCAAAAAGCCCAAAGCTAGTCCCCTTGATTGTAATAATCACAGTCTCATTTTTCTGATCGGTATATACCCGACCACGTAGACCATCTTCCTCCCAACCGAATGCTCCGGTCGTGTTGTAAGGCCCAGTTGTCACATCATACCAATCTTCAGTGCCCGGAATTTCAATATATGCATTATTACACATCTGTGCAAGCGCAAGAACCGTACCAGCATCGCTGATATTAGGAGCTCGGATCTCCTCATTTGTCCATGCCACGCTCTGGCTTTGTAGCGGTGAGGTTCGCTGGGCTTGCAGATACGTGTCAATAGAGGCCTTGGTGCGATTCTCTAACCTCATAATGGAGTGGGGCCTCTCTGCAAGTCTGAAGGACTCCTCTGAAATTGCAAGCATACTCCCGTACTGCACGTCGAGCCTCTTCAACATATTTGGATACCTTGTAGCTCCGTGGTGGAGTACGTGTTGCAGAGAGAATGAGTTGAATTCTTGTGGCTCTCGGAAAGTCTGCTGGAAACCTGCCAGCACCAGTGACAGAAACAGCATCCATACAGAGACCATATCTCTCGTCGTGTTCTGGCTTCCTCTGCTTCTTCTGGCTCAAAATGGACCAATGATAAATGATGATTCGTCGGATTGGGATTGATCGACAATCCACGACCACGTGACCTTCCATGCCTCGAGCAAGAGCATCGTCGAGAGCAAAGGCCTCAGCTAAGGCAGCCGCTGAGGAGGTTGAGGAGCCGCAGCAGCCGGAGGAATATGAGGATGAGTCGATGGAGCAGGAAGAGGGAGAAAGCGATGGGCCTGCTGGAGGCCAGGAGCAGGCTGAGGAAGCAGAGGAGGTAGAGGCAGAGGAGCAGAAGGAGGTGGGTGCAGAAGCAGAGGACGCGGACGAAGCACTGGATACTACTATGGGCGATGATCCTGAAGTCACGATGGACGACCTCCCTCCTCTCCCGGAGGACCCCGACGGTTCGGTGTCAAACCTCTCTGGCATCGCGCCGCTGCCAACCATGCGAAAAGATCGCACGTTGCAGGAGTTTCTAGGGATGATGGATGAGTACGGCCCAATAATCCCCGACGCCGTGGCTGAATACTACCTCTCCACAGCCGGATTCGAATGCAAGGATGTGCGGCTAAAACGTCTTTTAGCCCTTGCTGCTCAAAAGTTCGTGGCGGATATTGCAACGGATGCGTATCAGTATAGTCGAGTACGAAGTGGTGGCTCTGCAGGGGCCGGCGGTGGATCGGGTCCTGGTGCACGCAGGGCGGGTGCGAAGGCAGTCTTGACCATGGAGGATCTTAGAGGAGCTATGGGTGAAATTGGAGGCGAACTACGAAGGCCCGAGTTTTATAGATAGCTTGTACATAAAGCATTAGTACATTTTACTCCACTACGCCATGCTGCCTGTGGTATTCATTCATGCGTCCTGCCAGTGCTTACACCAGCCAATGAAATTCCGATGCTTACACTTCTTGACTGGTTTGCTACCAGGATTTGTTGTACTTGGTCTGGAGCTCGCGCTAGTCATTGTATGCTTCGATGGCGACGTGCTCGAAGTTGTCGGCTTGGGCTCAGCATGGGTTGAATTATCGACAAAGTTCCAGTTGAAGCAGTCCACACATAAAGGCAGCGCTTCACATTTCGGAGGCTTCCCGTAGTCGCGAATGACATCGCTGATCACGAAATTTATGCGGTGGTTCGTCAGACTTACCCGCCAGCCTTTGTCGGTGACAGTATCCCAAGTGCACTCCAAACCACTCTTGCATGTGGTCTCCATAGCGTACCCTCCCAGCCAGCAGGACGAGGTAGGACCGTTGCATACACCCATGTAAATAGGATCCGCCGTGTGCCCAAAATGCCAGATGGCGCTCTCGTTCGCCGGCATGCCTGGTGGCAATGGCAGGTGCAGCCTCTGTGCCGCCAGCCTATCCCCCGGCGCCTCAAAAGTTATCGTAGGGAGGCCAAACGTGATTCCAACAAGACTGGCCATAGCACCTCCAAGCGAATGTCCAGACATCCAAATGTCGGAGTCGGGGTACATGGCGGACACGTTGTAGTACAAATTGATGGCTGCCAGGTAGTAGCGATCTTCCTTGGCGAGTGACTTTTCCAAGCAGGTCTGGTTGCACGAATAGGTGCCAGAGTAGCAATCGCATACAGTTTGCCAGAGATAGGAGACGCGGGCACAGCAGCAGGAGAAGAGGAGATTGTCATTCACCTTGTCATTTCCGCCCGTAGGCGAGTTGTCAAAAAAGGACGCACTGGTGCCCTTGACGCCGATAATGACCGTCTTGTTTGTTCTATCCGTGTAGACATGGCCACGCAAACCATCGTCCTCCCAGCCAAAGCCATCTGTGGTGTTGTATGGCTGGGGGGTAAGATCATACCAGTCCTCCGCGCCAGGAATCTCAATATAGGCGTTGCTACTGATTTGGGCAAACGCATGGATGGTTTCAATGTCGCCAATATCCGGCGCCCGTATCTCGTCTCTTGTCCAGTCCACTGCCATACTCTGCGCCCGCAAGGAGCGCTGCACTTGGAAGTAGGCATCTACATCCCGTTTTCCGCGCTTTGCAAGCCGTTGGACGAGTTGGCGTTTCTCCGAAATAAGGGAAAGCTGCCCGTCGTCACGCGCGAGAATACTCCCATGGTGCACGTCCAGTCTTTTGAGCAGCTTGGGATACCTATTGGCCCCATGATGAAGCACGTGTTGTAGTCGAAACGCGGCTGCCTCTTGCGGGGGTTTCAGCGTCTGTTGGAGGCCGCCGGCGAGCACAACAGCAGACCAGAGGAGGACCCACCAACGCAACAGGAGGAGCATATTAGACTTGAGACGGGGCCTCGCTCCTTCGTCTCCTTATAGCACGCTTCCCTCCCTTCCAGACTACCCCCCTTCTTCCAAGACCGCCAAGTCCTTTGGGTGTTGTGTGGTGTTTGTGGGTGAGGGGAGAAATGAGATGAGGCGATGACGATCGTTTCCGCTGTCGTCGAAAGCCATGCAGGACTTCCCCAGATTGGAGACAACGCGCTCGCTGGTCAGGCTGGAGGAGAAGCCCATTGAGGAGAAGGGCCGGGATCTGGCCAAAGGGGCCAAGGAGGAGGAGCTGCTCGACAGGCTGCGAGCCCTGCCCGAGGAGCTGCTGACCATGACCGAGGTGTTTGTGGAGAGCCTCTCGGAACCCATCCACCGCAACCCGCTCGGTCCAGAGGCTGTGGCAGCCTTGTACCAGAACTTCTACACTACGTCTGCCGAGCGAATGCATCTGCTGCTGCCGCATGACGGCGATGGACACCCCAAGGCAGAGACGCAAATGTTGACGTTTGACGAGATTGCTACGAGGAAGAGGAAACGCGAGCTCAATCTGCTGCAGCTGCAGGTGTGGGAGGACGGTGTAGAGCGGCTGGCCACAGAGGCGGTGTACGACCGGATCTTCTCCATCAAGACTAGCAACGACGCGCTACGAGATTCCAATTTACAGGAAAAGATGTCTTTTCTGAAAGAGCGGCCCACCACATTGCATCAGCTTGGGGTCACGAATCTTAATGAAGAAGCACTCAAGGAGGCATTCAAAGTCGCTGGATGCCTTTTAAAGTCCCTTGTCGACTGCCAGTGTCCAAAGGATAAACTCGACCGCATCATCGCTGCCCACAAGTCGCTTGTCGATGGTCTCTCCAGCAATGTGCCAGAGTCTTCCGCTCAGAGTTCCGGCGCAGATCTCATCCTCCCATGTCTCATCTACACCATCATCATCTATCAACCTACTTGTCTAGTCTCGAATCTTACCTACATCCAGAGGTTTCGTGCCA
>JAABUO010006927.1_pt1 | contig 12973 bp, 7 predicted proteins | sample 5559291 | NCBI WGS metagenome assembly JAABUO01 (sample SAMN10711878, study PRJNA513372) | rock metagenome | isolation source: Antarctica rocks | place: Antarctica: Victoria Land, Finger Mt sud
CCATTACCGTGCCAGCTGACTACACCGCGTTGCGTGCCCTCGCCCAGGACAGCGGCGGCCATCCCTACACCGCACAGAACCTTGTGCAGCTACGCCACGCGTTCGCCGACCTGACCCCGACCGCCACCACCGGCACCCGCCGCACCGAAATCACCGCCTGGCTGGCCGGGTTCGCCCTGGCACTGGTCCTGCTCGCAGTCGCCGCCCAACTCGCCTGGACCCCCGCCTTGCCCTAAGACCTGGTCTTTGAAGCTCGAGGCGTGTCGCTCTCGCTGGTAGGGGCGAGCGTGGTTGATCGTCTGCGGGTCATGTCGACGCGGGTCTGTTCCCCGCGCGGCGACTGGTCGACAACCGGCTCTGGGCGCTGCTCGAACCACTGATCCCACCACCGCCGGTGGGACGGGGTCCGCGGTGGGCGTCCCCGGATCCCCCGACTGGTTCGCCCTAGAGGGGATCAAGTTCGTTCTTGTGACCGGCTGCCGCTGGCGTGACCTTCCACCGCAGCTGGGGTGGGGTTCGGGGCACACCGCTTGGCGGCGGCTCAGGCAGTGGCACGATGCCGGCGTGTGGGACGGGCTGCACCGCCTCGTGCTCGACGAGTTGTCCGCCGCTGGGGTGCCGGCTGGTCGCGGGCCAGCATCGACGGGGTGTCGGTGCGCGCCACAAGGGGGTGAGCTGACCGGCCCGAATCCCACCGATAGGGGATCCCGGCGCAGGCCTGCAACCAGGGCGTCGGCGGGATGGCCGACGCGTCCGGTATCAGCGAAGACAGCCTCGCCTGGACCAGCCAGTGGTACCTGCGCGAACAAGCCCTGCGGAAGCCAACACTGTGCTGGTCAACCGTCACCTCTTCTTGCCGATAGCAGCCGCGGCGCCCGGCATCCCCCTCGGTGCAGCTGTGGGCGACTCCGGTCGAGCTGTGTTCGCTCAGCCGCTCGCCCGGCTCGTCCCGAAGGCCTCGTCGAGCGTGACCGGCGTGAGGTTGCGGGTCCGGATGAGCTCGACGAGCTGCTCGTAGAGGTGGGTGACCGTCGGATGGTTGGCATGTCCCAACATGATCGTCCCAGGCTGCAGGTAACGCTGCGCCTGCGCCAGCAACGTCTGCGGACTGATCGCGGAACTGTCGCCGAGCGTGCCGTTCCACAGCAGCGTGCGGGTGTAACCAAGCTCCCCAGTCACACCATCGACCCGCTGGTTGTGGAAGCCGTACGGCGGCCGGAACCACGGCCTGGTCGTGGTGCCGAACGTGCGTTGCACCCACTCGTCGTTGCGGGTGAGCTCACGAACGATCTTCGCGTTGCCGAGCCGGCGCAGGTCGGCGTGGCTGTAGGTGTGATTGACGATCTGCACCTGCCCCCGGACGATCAACGGCCGCAGCACCGCGGCGTGCGGCTCCCACACCGCGTGGTAGAAGCCGTTCGGGCTGAACGTCAGGTGGATGCCGGTGTCCAGGCAGAACTGCACATAGCCGGCCACGGTCTGCCGGTCGTAACCGTCGTCGATTGTGAGCACGATCCGGCGAGCCGGCCCCGGCACCTCGAACACGACGTGAGCCGGGCCCGGCCGGGCTGGCGGAACGGGCGGGAAGGACGGCGCCGCGGGTCCCGTCCGCGCCGGTGTGGAAGCACCGTTGTGGCCTCCACACCCGGTGAGAACATCCGCTACTCCCAGCGCGAGCAGGCCCAGCAGAGCACGCCTGTCCACCCGTCTCCTCGCTTCTCACCCCGACCGGCGCACGCCCGCTCACCGTGGGGGGGGGGTCCAGGCTAGTCCGACCGTATGTTCCCGGGGACGTCCCGCTCATTGTTCGTACCGGAGAGATCACCAGGCTGACGATCCTGCGGCCGTGCTCGGCAAGGCGGCCGGCCGGTACGCCGACGTCGGGCGGCGCGAGCCGACGACCTGTGATCCCACCGGCACAGTTGCCTGGCCGCTGGTTACCGGGCCTCGGTCATATCACCGGCTGCCGTCCCGACCCAGCCGTGTCCCTCGCCCTGGTGTCGGTCCGGCTGTCGCTACATCGGCAGCACTGCTCCTGCGTCTGACGGCGGTCAATCCGCCGCGGATGTAACGCACCCCGCCTGCCCAGTACTGCCCCTTCGCCCCCGGGGCCGACCTCCATGAACTGCACCGGCCGGGCCAGTCGGCCGGCGCCGGGACCGGGGCGGGGTTCAGGAGCTTTCGCGCGGGTGCTTACCACTTCCCGCGCGGCGCCGCTCCAGAACGGCACCGCTCTGACCGGCTTGCTGCCCGGTCCCCCTTGGCGTCGGCCCATACTGAGAAGGGTGGGTGTCGTCGGTGTCGGGCAGCTGCCGGCGCTCGGGGTCGGCACGGCGTTGCGCTCCTGGACGCCCGACCCTGCCGGGTCCGCACTCGTCGTCGTTCTGTCGGTGGCCTACTTGCTGGTGGTGCGGCGGGTCAGGCGAGGGGGCACCGCCTGGCCCGCGGCTCGCACGGCGGCGTGGCTCCTGGCCGGCGTGGGCTCGCTCGCCGTGACCACCAACGGCTTCGTCGGGGCCTACTCGTCCACTTTGCTGTGGGTACACGTCCTGCAGGTGGTCCTGCTGCTGCTCGTCGTGCCGATGCTGCTGGCCCTGGGCCAACCGGCCGGGCTCGTCCGCCAGTGGCGCCGGGCCCGCGGGGCCCCAGCACCGGCTGGTCCGCGTGGCACCCCACGACGGCTGCTCAATGCGGCTGCCAGCCCGCTGGTCGGACCGGCACTGGTGCCTGTGGTGCTGGGCCTGGTCCTGTTCACCGGCGTGCTGCCCGCCACCCTCACCTCATGGGCTGCGCACGACATCGCCGAAGTGGGACTGCTCGCAGTGGGCCTGCTGGTGACGTTGCCGCTCGCCGGTATCGGCGCCGCATCCTCGCTGGCGGTCGCCCTCGCCACATTCGTCGGATTCGTCGAGCTGCTACTCGATGCCGTCCCCGGCTTCCTGATGCGCACGCGCACGGACCTGCTCGCCCCGGCGTGGGCCGCCTCGCTCGGGCGGCGCTGGGGGCCGCATCCGCTGCAGGACCAGCAGACGGCCGGCGCGATCCTGTGGTCGCTTGGTGAGGTGCTAGACCTGCCATTCCTGGCCCTGCTCGTGGTGCAGTGGATCCGCGCGGACGAGCGGGAGGCCCGCACCGTCGATGGACAGCTCGATGCCCAGCTAGATGCGCAGCCACCCACCGACTCGCCCGGTGCCGTGGGCAGCTCGGAGCCGGCATCAGCGCCGGGGCGGGAGCTGCAGCGCCCCTGGTGGGAGACCGACGCCTCGGTATTGGGCAGCGAGCGGGCACGGAACCTGCAGCGGCCACGCCGGCAGTCGCCCCGTCGTTGACGGTCGAGGCGTGCGCCGAGGAGGGTTCGTACTTAAAGCCCGGACTGACCGGCGGTCTGGTTCACAGCGACGGCCCGAGCGGCGAGAAGACGGGGCGGTACCGCTGTGCTTGAAACGCTTCGCCTGCCAGAGCAGCCCGCAAAGACCCGGCCACCGACTGGGGCGGGACCGGGAGAGCCGTCATCCATCCGTCTCCCCCGGCCCCGGTCTAGGGGGCGCCGTCTGATCAGTGGGCGCCGCCGCTCTACCTCAGCCGCGCCATGCGTGTCGCGCTCAGCGGTGCTAACACTAACGGCCGGCGCCACCAGGACGTCGAACGGTTGCTGGTGCGCGGCCACCTGTCCTAGCCGATAGGAATTGTGCGGTAAGGGAGTTCCAGGTTGACGTGTGTGTTGCCGGAAGGTCACGCGCCGATAACTGTCGGCGCGGTTCAGGTGGGCGGCTGGCAACACCGCGTTATGGTGCCAGCACGGCGGCGGGCACATCCAGCCCTGCCCGGTTACCCCCAGGAGTGTCTGTGTATCAGCGTCGACTCGCCACAGCGGCTGTGCCGCTACTGATCGGCTCCCTTGCCCTGTCGGCGTGCGGCAGCAGCAGTAGCAGTAGCAAGAGCTCTGGCTCGCCTAGCTCGCCCAGCGCTGGTTCCTCCAGCGGCAGCAGCGCCGCGCCGGCCCCGAAGGCTAAAGATCAGTTGACCATCGGCACGCTGCTTCCCGAGACGGGCGACCTCGCCTTCCTCGGCCCACCCGAGATCGCAGGAACGAGCCTCGCGATCAACGACGTCAACGCGGCCGGGGGTGTGCTGGGCAAGCCGGTCAAGCTGGTCAAGGGCGACTCGGGTGACACCAGCACCAACATCGCCAGCCAGACAGTCGACCGCGAACTCGGCCAGGGCGTCGGTGCGATCATCGGTGCGGCCTCATCGGGTGTCACCCTGACCGTCATCGACAAGGTCGTCCAAAGCGGCACGATTTTGTTCTCGCCGGCGAACACGAGCCAGAAGCTGACCGATTATCCCAAGAAGGGGCTGTACTTCCGGACCGCTCCGCCGGACAACCTGCAGGGCCAGCTCGACGGTGACGTCATCACCGGCGACGGCCACCAGAAGATCGCCATCGTCGCGCGGCAGGACCCGTACGGCACGGGGCTTGCCAACTCGGCGCAGAAGTCCATCGAGGCAGCGGGCGGCCAGGTCGTCAAGAAGGTCGTCTATGACCCCAACGCGCAGTCATACGACAACGAGGTCGACCAGCTGGTGCAGGCCAAGCCTGACGCGATCCTCTACATCACGTTCGACGAGGGCGCCAAGATCCTGACCCGTGCGATCGAGAAGGGGATCGGCCCGGACAAGGTGCCTGCCTACTTCGTTGACGGCAACGTCGGCAACTCGCTCGGCGACAAGATCAAGAAGCCGGGTGTGCTCGGCGGCAGCAAGGGGACCCAGCCCGGTACCAAGAAGGGCCCGGACTTCATCGCCAAGCTCAAGGCCGTCGACCCCGCGCTGAAGGACTTCAACTACTCCGACTCGTCCTACGACGCCGTCATCATCACCGCACTGGCCGCTCAGGTGGCCAAGACAACTGACCCGGTTGAGGTAGCCAAGCAGATCAACGACGTCACCCGCGGGGGCGAGGTCTGCAAGACCTTCGCCGAGTGCCTGCCGCTCGCGAAGGCCGGCAAGGACCTGCACTACGAGGGCATCCTCGGCGACATCTCGTTCACCGACAAGGGCGAGCCGGCCAAGGGCTCGTATGAGATCCTGCAGTACGGCAAGGGCACCAACAAGATCAACGATGCCTTGACGAAGTACCAGGTCGTCAGCGCTCAGTGATCTGAGCGCGGGAGCTAAGCGGACCCTCGTCTCCGGATTCGCTTGACGTGGACGGCCGTCGTGCCCGGGCGCAGCCAAGCTTTGGTGAAGTGGAAGAGTTCTGAGCGCGGCGGGTCAGATGAGTGGGGCCTGACCGGTGGCTGGCAGCGTCCGCTCCGGGACTATCACTTCAAGACGTTGACGGCTCGGGCGATGACGAGCCCGACGGTGGACAGAGCGACCAAGCTTTGCAAGGCCATGAGCGTCTTGGCGGATCGGGTCAGCGGCATCGTGTCGGTAGGGGAAAAAGCGACGGCGTTGGTGAAGCTGACGTAGAGGTAGTCGACAAAGCGCGGCTCCCACTCGGGGTGAGCCACCTGCGGGGAAGCCATCTGCGGGAACAGGAAGTCGGGGTGGGCGCGGATCCCTTCGGCTCGGGTGAACGGGCCGCCGCGGTCGATCTCCCAGAACCACAAGCCGAACGCGATGATGTTCGTCAGGTAGATCGCCGCGCCGCTGGAGAGCAGCCCGACCGCGTCTTGGCTGGCTTTGCCGGTGATGATGTCGTAGTCGAGAAAGCCGGCGCTGGAGGCGTTGTCGATCGTGATGACCGCGACGACCAGTAGCGAGGTGTACTTGCCCAGCCGTGATGCCCGGGTCAGCCTGATCGGGTTCAGGGCGGTCAGGACGGTGAGCAGGACTAGTTCCAGGGCGGGCAGCAGCCACCGGGGGTGCAGCCCGTACTTGTTGGGGATCGTGAGCTGCATGACTACGGCGGCCACGATCGCCGCCGCTGCCGGCAGCCTGTTCTCGGCGCTGGTGGGTCGAAGCCACGCCGGGACCAGCTCGTCTTCCAGGCGCTGCAGCCCCCCCTGGCGCATGGCGTGTCCTGTCCCTTGTGTTCGGGTTGGTCGCGCAACCGCCCCGGCGACTGCGGCTTACCCCGTCGCCGTGAGCACCGCGGTGTCCGATAACAAGCACATCTTGCCCCAGCACCTGCAGGTCAGGTAGCGGGCTACATAGCCAGGCCCTCTGACGTAACGTTTCCGGCCTCACAAGAGGAGACGCCGATGCTGAAAAAGATTGCCGAGTTCCTGACCCTCAAGTGGCTCTGGGACCGCCGGTAGCTTCCTGCCGGACGAGCCAGAGCAAATTCAGGGTCGCCCCAAGAGCGGTCCTGCGCCTCGCTCACGACGCTGCTCGTCGGGCCAGGCGCTTCGCGGTAAGGGTGGCGCTGGCCAGTGTGGGCGGCTTAGTTTCCCCCTGCGGTCGGGGCGGCCGGCCCGCCAGAGCAGGGGTGCAGGCCGCTGCCGTGTGGCCGCCCCTTGGCCGGCCCTATCGACAACGCGGGGCCGCGGGTTACCGGTAGCGGACCGTGGTGGCGCCGGTGGCCGCGCGGCCAGGGCTGTGTGTGCGGTCAAACTTCTTCAGACTGTGTCGGTCTGGGCGCCTGGCGAGGCCACAGCCAGCCAGGAAAAGTAGTTGTCGACGCCAGCATCCAGGGCACCCACACAGGGGGGCTTGGGCCAGGTTGCACCATGCGGAGTAGCCAGATGAGACCACCGGTTGCCGCACTGCCCCGCCAGACACCACGAGGGGATGCCTCCGGCCTGTTGGCGTCTCGGGTCGCGGGAACCCCTCACGGTGGATGAACCTCGTCATCCTCACGGGGCGGCGACACTCGTGCTTGCCGTGCGCAGCGTGACCGTCATGGTGAGGCCGCCACCCGGCGTGCTGTCCGCCGCCAGCAGGCAGCCCATCGCGTCGACGAAGCCTCGTGCGACGGCGAGCCCCAGCCCTACCCCGCCGACGGACTGGTCACCCAGGCGTTGGAACGGCTCGAAGATGCGCTCCCGCTCGGCCTCGGGCACGCCCGGCCCGTGGTCGACGACGCGCAGGACCACTTCGCCGTCTTCATCGCGCGCACTGATCTCGACGGCCACACCGGCGGGGGAGAAGCGCACGGCGTTGGCCGCCAGGTTGGCGACGACCCGCTCAAGCAGACCGGGATCGGTGAGGACGAGCGGGAGCCCATTAGGCAGGTCGAGGTCGATTGCTGGACCGGCGTCAAGCCCCTCGATCGCGAGTGGGACGACCTCGTCGAGCGACGTCGGGCGCAGAAACGGTCGGAGGGCGCCGGCGTGCACCCTGCTCATGTCGAGCAGGTTGCCGACGAGCCAGTTCAGCCGGTCGGCTCCCTCCTCGACTGTGGCGAGCAGGTCCTGCTCATCTTGGGGGGACCAGCGCACGTCGGCCTGCCTCAGGCTCGAGACGGCCGCCTTGACCGACGCCAGGGGGGTGCGTAGGTCGTGGCTGACGGCGGTCAAGAGGGCGGTTCGCACTCGATTGGCCTCGCCGAGCACCTCGGCCTGGGCGGCTTGGGTGCGCAGCCGGTCGCGTTCGAGGGCGGCGACGATCTGCGCGGCGAAGCCGTCGAGCGTCCGCCGGCCCAGGGCGAGTACCTCGTCGCTGACGCGTAGCCGCAGGCGGGGGCTCGCCGGCAGAATGAGCCGGGGCGACGATGGGCCCTCGTGCGATGGAGCTGCCGGGCTGCCGGCGCTTGCGCGGCTCATCGCCACGGGGACCCAGTCCTCCCCTACGAGCTCGAGCAGGTCGGCCGCCCCGCCGCTGCGGGCGGTGAGCTGGTCGAGGATGGCGCGCGGGCTGTCGGCGCCGCCGAGCACGGTTTGCGCGAGGTCGAGCAGGGCGGCGGCCTCGGCCGAGCTGCGGGCCGCGTCGGCGGCGCGACGGGCGGCCAGGTGCACGACGCTGCTGACCGTGATGGCGACGCTGACGAACAGCGGCAGCGCAAGCAGGCTCTGCGGGGCGTCGATGGACAGGGTGTGCAACGGTTCGGTGAAGAACCAGTTGAGCAGCAGGCTCGCCGCCATTGCCGAGGCGACGGCTGGCCAGAAGCCGCCCACGACGGTGACCGCGACGACGAGCAGCAGGTACACCAGCAGGTCATCAGCCAAGGACAGGTGGCTGCGCGCCGCGACCAGGAGCACGGTGGTGAGCGGAACGGCCACAAGGGCGGTCGCTGCGCCGAGGTTGCGCCGCCGGGGCTCGACTGCTGTAGCGAGGTCGTGATCCTGGCGCCGGTCAGCTCGGAGAGACTGAACTGCCGAAAACGCTGGCGCTGCCGGTGTTCTGCTCAGACCCGCTGTCGTCCGTCGCCTACGCCACCGAGGCCATCCTCGCGATCCTCGCCTACGGCGGGCTGAGTTTTTACGGCGTCGCTCCCTGGCTCGCGGCGACGGTGGCCCTGCTGCTCATCGTCGTGGTCGCCTCCTATCGGCAGACGATCTTCGCCTACCCGAACGGCGGCGGCGCGTACACGGTCAGCCGGGACAACCTGGGCCTGACCGCCTCGCTGGTGGCGGCGGCGGCCCTGCTCGTCGACTACGTGATGACCGTGGCGGTGTCGGTCGCAGCGGGGGTCACCGCTTTGACGAGCCAGTTCTCCGGGCTGCTGCGGCACCAGACGCTGCTGGCAGTGGCGTTCACGCTGCTGCTGACGCTGGTCAACCTTCGCGGGGTGAAGGAGTCGGGCAAGGCGTTCGCCATCCCGACGTACGGCTTCGTCCTCGGCATCTACGTCATGTTCGGCTGGGCGTTATACAAGATCTACGTGGCAGGCGAGCCGTTCCGGGCGGTGTCGGCTGACTACCACGTGGTGCCCGGCCAGCTGGAGAAGACGGGCGGGTTGCTCACCCTGCTGCTGGTGCTGCGTGCGTTCGCCAACGGCTGCACGGCCCTCACCGGCGTGGAGGCGATCAGCAACGGCGTCCCGGCGTTCCGGCGGCCCAAGGCGGTCAACGCGGCGAACACCCTGGCGATCATGGCGTTCTTTTCCGTGACGATGTTCGTCGGCATCACGGTGCTGGCACTGCGGGCGCACGTCAAAATCGGTGAGACGCCGGCGGTGTTCGGTTTGGACAACGAGCCCTCAGCTCTGTCGCAGATCGCCAGGGCGACGTTCGGACCAGGCTCGCTCGCCTACAGCTACATCACGTTCTTCACCGCGGGGATCCTCATCCTTGCTGCTAACACGGCCTTCAACGGCTTCCCGCAGCTCGCCTCCATCCTCGCCCGCGACCGGTTCCTGCCGCGTCAGCTGCACAACCGCGGCGACCGCCTAGTGTTCTCCAACGGAATCCTGATCCTGTCGGCGGCCGCGATCGCGCTGCTCATTGGCTTCTCGGCCAACGTCGCCACGCTGCTGCAGCTCTACATCGTCGGCGTCTTCGTTTCCTTCACGCTGTCGCAGACCGGGATGATCCGGCACTGGAACAGGGTGAAGGCCGGCACCGCCACCCCGCCAGCAACCTTGAACACGGCAACGCCGGCGGGCCGGGCACGGCTGCGCCGCAGCCAGTCGATCAACGCGGTCGGGGCGGCGTTCACCGGGCTGGTGCTGCTCGTCGTGCTGTATGCCAAGTTCACCCACGGCGCCTACATCGCCATTGCCGCAATGGCCGTGCTGTTCATGCTCATGCGCGGCATCCACCGGCACTACGACCAGGTGAGCACCGAACTCGCTGCCACCGAGGAGCAGCTCCGGCTTGCGCCCCCGGCGAGAGTTCGTGCCGTGGTCCTGGTATCCAAGATCCATGGGCCGACGCTGCGGGCGCTGGCGTTCGCCCGGGCAACCCGGCCACACTCGCTGGTCGCGCTCACAGTGCAGGTCGATGCCGACGAGGCCGAGGCGCTGCAACGGGAGTGGGCCGAGCTCAAGCTGCCCGTCGACCTCGTCACCGTCACCTCGCCCTACCGTGAGGTGACGCGCCCGGTGATGCGCTACGTGCGAGAGCTACGCCAGCGCAGCCCCCGCGACGTAGTGGAGGTGTACATCCCCGAGTATGTCGTCGGGCGCTGGTGGGAGCAGCTGCTGCACAACCAGAGCGCGCTGCGGCTCAAGAGCCGGCTGCTGTACCAGCCCAACGTCATGGTCACCTCCGTGCCCTACCAGCTGCAATCCGGCACCCGGCGCGCTCAGCGGCTCCGCGACCAGGCTCAGCGCCGGCGCCCGCTCGAGCACATCCGCCACAGTCAGCCGGTGGGAGCCCCGGTCAGCAGCCTCGGCACATCGGGTAGCAGCGTGGCCGTAAGCGACGAGAGCAGTGCGGGCGTCAGCAACGATGCCGGGCTCGCCGAGCAGCCGCTACCGGCTGCCGGCAAGCGACCCTGACTGCTTCGGTCCGCAGCGGGGCGGCCACGGCCGGGGGGGCACAATGCCGGCAAGCAGGTGTGGACACTCGTGCGCGGCCGCCTGATGAGCGGGGCCCGAGAGGGACATACGTCGCGGCGGCCGGTTACGTTGCTGACCACTATGGCTATTAAGCGGGTGCCTTCATCTCCGGATCCGGGCGACGGAGTGCCGGGTCGGCAGCGGGGTGGGCAGCGACCGGCGGGCCGTTTTGACGGCACCCGTCCGGATGTGCACCGCGCGGGGAAGGCGGGGCTGACGCTGGGTGCGTTGGGGGTGGTGTTCGGCGACATCGGCACCAGCCCGCTGTATGCGGTGCAGACAGTGTTCACTGCCGACAACCATGCGGTCGGCACGGGCCAGGTCGAGGTCTACGGCGTTATCTCGCTGATCTTCTGGGCGATCATGGTCATCGTCTCGATTAAGTACGTCACGTTCATCATGCGGGCTGACAACGGCGGTGAGGGCGGCATCATGGCCCTGACCGCGCTGCTGCAAAACCAGCCGTTCAAGTCGGCCCGGGCAAAGGTCGTGCTGGTGACGCTCGGGATCTTCGGGGCGTCACTGTTCTACGGCGACGGGATCATCACCCCGGCGATCTCGGTGCTGTCGGCGGTGGAGGGGCTCAAGGTCCCCGCCCCGGGCCTGGCCTCGCTGGTGCTGCCGATCGCGTTGACGGTGCTGACGGTACTGTTCGTCATCCAGCGGTACGGCACCGGCCTGGTCGGCAAGCTGTTCGGCCCGGTGATGGCCCTGTGGTTCGCGATCCTTGCCGTGGCCGGCGCCCGCGAAGTGGTCCGCGAACCGGCGATCCTCAAAGCGCTCTCGCCGAGCTACGGGGCGCGGTTCATCGCCGGCCACGGGGTGGTGGCCTTCGTCGCGTTGGCCTCGGTGGTGCTGGCCATCACCGGCGCTGAAGCGCTGTACGCCGACATGGGCCATTTCGGGGCGGCCCCGATCCGGCGGGCCTGGTTCGTGCTGGTATTACCGGCGCTGACCTTGAACTACTTGGGTCAGGGGGCGCTGATCCTGCGCTCACCGGCAGCGGTGGCCAACCCGTTCTTCCTGCTGATACCAGGCTGGGCGCAGCTGGCGATGGTCCTGCTGGCGACCGTTGCCACCGTCATCGCCTCCCAGGCGGTGATCTCCGGGGCGTTCAGCGTCAGTCAGCAGGCGCTGCAGCTCGGTGTGCTGCCGCAGCTGACGATCAGGCACACCTCCGAGCAAGAGGTGGGTCAGGTCTACGCTCCGGCGGTCAACTGGGGGCTCTACGTCGCGGTCGTCGCGCTGGTGCTGGGGTTCGGGTCCTCGGCTGGGCTTGCGTCTGCGTACGGCATCGCGGTCACCGGAACGTTCATCATCAACACCGTCCTGTTCCTGGCCGTGGTCCGGGTGATCTGGCGCAAACCGACGTGGCTGGCCGCCGCCGGCGGGGTGCTGTTCCTGAGCGTGGAAGTGACGTTCTTCGCGGCCAACCTCACCAAGGTCGTGCACGGCGGGTGGCTGCCGCTCGTCGTCGCCGCCGCGATCTTCCTGCTGCTGATGACCTGGCAACGCGGGCGGGTCATCGTCACCCGCAACCGGACCGAGAAGGAAGGCTCACTCGCCGAGTTCGCCGAACAGCTGCACGCGATGAAACCGCCGGTGCTGCGGGTGCCAGGCACCGCAGTGTTCCTCAACGCCAGCACCACCACCACCCCGCTGGCGCTGCGGGCCAACGTCGAGTACAACCACACCCTGCACCAGGCCGTGGTCATCGTCTCGGTCCAGTTCGACAAAGTGCCGCACGTCCCCGACGACCAGCGCCTGATCATCAACGACCCCGGCTACCGCGTCGACGGCATGGCCCACATCACCGCACACTTCGGCTACCAGGACCAGCCCGACGTACCGCAGCTGCTGCGCTCACCCGTCGCCCAGAACCTCGACGCCGAGCTCGACGTCGAGGGCGCCTCCTACTTCCTGTCCCGGATGACGATCGTGCGCACCGCCGACCCCGGCATGCCCGGCTGGCAAAAACGGCTGTTCCTGACCCTGGCGCACAACGCCGCCAACCCCGCGGAATACTTCGGCCTACCGATCGAGCGCAGCATCAGCATGGGCGGCCAAGTCAGCATCTGACCAGCCCGCCGGTACGGGCTACCCGCCAAGGAAGGCATCCGGCCCCTGGGCACAGCCACGCGCATCAAGGGTATGGCTCATGCTGCGCCCCTAGGACCAGCCATCGGCAACCGAGCGACGGCCGGAACGCGCTGCTTGCCACGGTCAGCACCGAGCGGGTGGCGCCGGTGATCGTGGCGCAGCGACTGCAGAAAGGGTCATGCGGCTCATCCACCACACAGCGCAGCCCGGCTGGTGAGCGACGCGCTCGCGACGCTGCGCCGGCTCGGGCAGGCACCCCGGCGAGGGCTGAGCTGCCCGCGCACGTTGCTGCGACTGCGGGCCGACTCGGCGTTCTACGGCGCCGCCGCGGTGGGCGCCGCGCGGGCGGGCCGGTACCGACGTGTCGATCACCGTCCGGCTCGATCCCAGTGTCAAAGCCGCCGCGACTGCCGCCTTTGCCGCCCCACCTGCGCCCCCCCTGGCAGGTCAGTACCGCGCCCAATTGGACCCGGACAGCCCCCC
>JAABUO010006928.1_pt1 | contig 12973 bp, 11 predicted proteins | sample 5559291 | NCBI WGS metagenome assembly JAABUO01 (sample SAMN10711878, study PRJNA513372) | rock metagenome | isolation source: Antarctica rocks | place: Antarctica: Victoria Land, Finger Mt sud
GGACATAAGCGGCCCGCAGCGTGGTGGCTCGCCCACGCGCTCGCGTAGCGTGCGCACCTCACAAGGTGCGTAGCATTGCTTGCAATCGATTACAAAACAAAACAAAGCAAACTTGCTTTGCGACGACGCTTTACAAAGGAAGTGCTGACGCCTTGCCTGCTTCATACTGAATTTTTTGGTAGATGCAGATTCCGACAACGGCGGGCACCTGCTGAGTGCGCCCGAGGATGCGGGCGATGCCGGCGAGGCGCTGCAGCGCCTCCGGCAGCAGAATGCGGTGCTGCAGAGCCGGTTGCAGGCCAGCTCGCAGATCGCCGAGGAGAACGAGCTGCTCAAGCAGGAGGTCGAGCGCCTCACGGGGGAGCTGGTGACGCCCGCGCTAAGCAAGCCTGCGCCGGCACCAACAAGGGCGCCGCCGTGCTTGCTAGACGCGCAAGCCGGACAAGGGGTCTCAATGCCAGCGTGCCTGCTGGCACAGGTTGCGGGCGCCGGCGACGTGAGTGCCGGCGCACCCGATGCTGAAGCCGGCGCGCCCGATGCTGAAGCCTTCGAGGAGCTGCAGCGGGTGCGCAGCCCGGGCCGCGACCCTGCGAGCCTCCCAGCCCCGCTCCCGCCGCCAGCCTGCCCAGCGCTGAGCGTCCCCCTTCGCGCGCCGGCAGGCCAACCAGCACCTGGCCGCCAACGTCGAGCTGCTGCGCGAGAAGCTGCGCGAGACGCACAAGCGGCCCCCCGAGAACGGCGGCGCCGCGCCGCACGGCCGCCCGCACGCGGCGGCCGCAGCAGCGGCCGAGCGCGAGGCCGAGCTCGCCGCGCGCCTGGCCGAGGCCGAGGCGGCCGCCGCGGACGCGGCCCAGCGCGCCGCGGCGCGCGAGGCCGGCCTGGCGGCGCAGCTCGCCGGCGCGCAGGCGGCGGCCGCCGAGGCGGCCGAGCAGGCCGCGGCGCGCGAGGCCGGGCTGGCGGCGGAGCCGGCGGCGGCGGCGGCGGCGGCGGCCGGGGGAGCAGCGGAGCAGGCGTCTGCGCGGCGTGAGGCGCAGCTGGCCGCCAGCCTGGAGGAGGCGCGGCGCGCGCTCGCGGCCGCAGCGGCGGAGCGCGCGCGCGACGGGGCCGCGTGGCGCGCGCGCGAGGCGGGCCTGGCCGCGCAGGCTGCCCAGGCGCAGGCGCGGCCCGCAGCGGGGCCCGCAGTGCGGGACTGCGCGAGGGCGGGAGGGGGCCCGGACCGCGTTCGTGGGGGTGGCACGGGGTGGCGCGGTCTCGGTCACCGTCCGGCTGGAACAGCCACGTGTCGCCTGTGCGGCATTGGGGCGCGGCGCGGAAGCGCGGGGCCGCGCGGCGGCTCGCCCTTGGTGGGCGCACGAGGAACGTGCGAGGCAGGGGGCGACGCGGCCGCCGCTGCCGGCCACGGCCGTGCGCTGCACATCAGCATCACGCCGCAGCGCGGGCCCGCGCACTGAGCGGGCGCACGCCCGGCGCGGCAGGAGGCGGCGGACGGCGAGCGGGCGGCGCGCGCGCGCGCGGAGGCCGACCTGGCGGCGGCGCGCGAGCGCGCGCAGGCGCAGCCCGCCGCGGGCGCGCAGGCGGACCTGGCCGCGGCGCGCGCGGAGCAGCGCATGCTGGCCGACGAGGTGCAGGCGCTCGCGGACGAGCTGCGCTCCGCGCAGGTGCGCCGCGGCGGGCCCCGCGGCAGGCGCCCCGCCTCCGCTAATGCGCGCGCGCGCCCTCGCACGGCGGTCGCCCTGGCTGTGCCGGTCGATGCGCGGCCGAGGGCCGGGCGCCACGTGGGCGGAGCTCGGGTGGCCGCGGAGGGCGCGGCCCCGCCCGCGCGCAGCGCGAGGGTCCGGCAGCAGGCAAGTACAGGCACCCGCAGCGGTCTCGCGCGCATGATCGGAGGGCGGCGCCGCGGCGCAGGCCAAGGCGGACGCGGCGCGGCGGGCGGCGGAGCAGCAGGCGGCCGAGAATGCGCAGCTGGCCGCCCACCTGGGCCTGCTGGAGAGCGAGCGCGACGCCGCGCAGGCGCTGCCCCCGCCGCCCGGCCTGCCCTGCGCGGGACGAGCGCCGCGCCGCGGCCTGCTCGGCGGCGCTGCGGGCGCGGTCACAGGGCTCCGCAGGAGCGGATTTTGCGCCGCCGGCGCCCGCCCCGCCGCCCTGCATCGCAGAATTATGCACAGGCGCACAGGGTGGCGCGCTGTCTGACGCAAGCCAGGAGGCCCACTTGCAGCGCACAGCGGCTGCGCCTGGGAGCCGCGCATGCCGCCATGCTGCCGCGTCGGCGGGCGGTTCGGGCGTGAGTGGGCGCCCGGCGTGCAGGCGGGCGAGCTCTCCGGGCCCGTCTCGCCGGTGCAGTCGCTGCCGCGCTCGCCGCCGGGCGAGCCGCGGCGCGCCCAGGACGGCTTCCCGTCCTTCGCGGAGCTGCAGGCGTTTGCCGCGGCTGCGGCCAGCGGCGGCTCCGAGCCGCCCAGCCGCCGCCACTCGGGCGTCGGCGAGCGGCGCCCGCCGCCGGGCCACTACTCCGGCGTGTCGCCGGTGCGCGGCGCACCTGCGGCCCAGGCGGACGATCGCGACGCTGCGCCTGCGCCTGCGAACGTGTGTGATTGTGGCAGGAGCGCCAGCGACCTGCTTGGCGCAGTGCTCGAGGTGCACCCTGTCGCATTACGATGCGTGGCACTCATTGGAGGGCTGCATGCGGTGGCCAGACCCACATGCGGCGGGCGTTCTCGTCCGTGTCGGAGAACCCTGCATTCGACGCGCACCACGGCGACGACGGCGTGCCCGCCGACGCAGCGCTCCACCAGGCGCGAGGTGCGGCCGGCTCGACGCTGTGCGACGCCCGGGCCGGAGCAGCCTGCTGCGCTCCGGCACCGCTGCGGGTCGCCGAGCTGCCTTGCGGCTGTCTGCGCTGCCCTGGCAGGCCTGCGCTCGGACCTTGGTGTGTAGCGTGTCGGCGCGGCGTGTTGTGCTGAGGCCAGCACACATTAGTATATGTTACTTCACCCCCAACACTGACTGCGCCCTGACGCATCACGCGCCGAGTTTTCCCTCACCGCGCGCGCGGCGCGCGCAGCCAACTTCGCGCAGGAGGTCAGCGACGAGAGCAGCTTCCAGTCCATCAAGCGCAAGTGGCTGGCCGAGGTGCTGCCCGCCTGCTCCACCCCTGCTCCACCCCCGCTCCACTCCCCCGCGCCTGTCATCCGCCCCGATGTGTCCTGTGCTCCAAGCCACCGCCTGCTCAGCTGACATGTGCACGGTGCCCTGCACTGATGTTCACGAGTGCTGGGCAGCTGACATGTGCACGGTGCCCTGCACCGCTGGGCACGCCAGCCGTCTCGCCTTTGCCTGAGCTGGCCGCGGCGCGCGCCGCGCAGGAGGGCAAGGTGCTGTCGGAGCGGCTGCGGCGCGCGCAGGACCAGAACGTGCAGGCCGAGATGGAGCTGGAGGCGCTGCGGCAGGCCCGCGCGCGCCTGCAGCGCCTGCTCGCGCAGGTCGCGCCCCGCGCCATCCCGGCCACCTGCCCCCGTCCCGGCCACCTGCCCCGCAGCGGGCGGGCTCTCTGCGACGGCGGTGCGCTGTGGCAGGCTGCCGCCCCTGCAGCCGCCTAGGCATGTGTGGGCATGTCGGCCGCTCATGGCCGGCTTTTTGAATCAGGCGCCATGCCCAGCCCGCCGGGATGTGGGTGCCGCTGCCCTGCCGCCCAGCTCGGCCCCGCGTCCTGCCCCTAGAGAGCATGCGTGGGCGCTCAACTTGCTGGTGGTGCGCGCGGGCGTGCAGGAGCGGCAGGAGCGCGCGGCTCTGGACGCGCAGGCGGCCGCGCGCGGCCCGGACGCGGCCAGCGCGGGCGCCGTGGCGGCCGCGCGCGCGGCCGAGGCTGCCGCGCGCGCGCGCGTGCAGGAGCTGGAGGCCGCCGCAGCGGTCGCCGGCATCAGCGAGGGCCCCGGCGACGGCGCCGACGCGGGCGCCGGCGGCGGCGCGCCGCCGGCCCAGCTGCGCGACGCGCGCGCGGAGGCGGCGGCGCTCGGCGAGCGGCTGGCGGAGAGCGAGGGCGAGCAGGCGCAGCTGCGGGCGCAGCTGGCGGCGGCGGAGGCGCAGGCAGCGGCGCTGGGCCAGCAGCTGGACGGCGCGCGCGGCGACGCGCTGGAGCGCGCCCAGGCGGCCGCTGCGCAGGCAGAGCAGCTGACCCAGGAGCTGGAGGCCCGCGCGGGCGAGGCGGCCGCGGCGCAGGCGCGGGCGTCGGCGGCCGAGGCGCGGGAGGCCGCGCTGGGCGAGCAGTCGGAGGCCGCGCGCGGCGAGGCCAAGGCGGCTGCGGCGCAGGCAGCGCAGCTGGCCCGGCAGCTGGAGGCGCGCGCGGGCGAGCTGGCTGCGGCGCAGGCGCGGGCGTCGGCGGCTGAGACCCAGGAGGCCGCGCTGGGCGAGCAGCTGAGCGCGCGCAATAGCGAGGCGGCCGCGGCGCAGGCGCGGGCGTCGGCGGCCGAGGCCCGGGAGGCCGCGCTGGGCGAGCAGCTGGGCGCGCGCGACGGCGAGGCGGCCGAGCAGCAGGCCGCGCTGGGCGCCGCGCGCGCCGAGGCCGGCCGGCTGCGCGCCGAGCTGGGCGAGCTGCGCCCGCTGCTTGACGGCAAGGCCGCGGACTTGGGGCACCTGCGCGCGGCGGCCGAGGTGCAGGCCAGCACGACGAGCGGGCTGCAGGCCGCGCTGGACGCGGCCCGCGCCGAGGCGGCGCGCCTGCGCGACGCGGCCGCCGATGACGCTGCGGAGCAGGCCGCCTCGCGCGCGGCCGCGCAGAAGCAGGCCGCGCGCGCCGAGGCCGCGGAGGCGGCCGCGGCAGCGGCCGACCGGCGGCAGGGGTCCGAGCTGGCTGAGGCGCGGCGCGCGCTGGAGGCCGCGGAGGCGCGCGCGACCGCGGCGGGCAGCGCCCTGGACGCCGCCCAGGCAGCCGCGGAGCGGCGTGACGGCGAGGCGCGGGCGGCGCTGGCGGCGGCGGACGAGCAGGCGGCTGGGCTGCGCGCAGAGGCCGCCGCCTCCGCCACGGCCGCCGCGTCTGCCCAGGCGGCCATGGAGCGGGCCGACGGTGAGGCGCAAGCGGCGCTCGCGGCCGCGCGCCAGCGCCAGGCCGGGGCCGAGGCGCAGGCAGCCGAGCTGCGCGGCGCGGCGGCCGCTGCCGAGGCTGCCACGGCCGCCGCGGAGGAGGCCGTGGAGCGGAGCGGCGCCGAGGCCGAGGCCGCGCGGCGGGCGCAGTCGGGGCTGGCCGCGAGGGCGGACGCCGCCGAGCGCGCGCTGGCTGCCGCACATGCAGAGGCGGCGGCGGCGCGCGAGGGCGAGGCAGCGGCAGCGACCAGGGCGGACGACTCCGATCGTGCGCTGGCCGCGGCGCAGGCGGAAGCTGCGGCGGCGCAGGCAGACGCGGCGGCAGCCCAGGCCGCTGAAGCCCAGGCCGCGGAGAGGGCAGATGCAGCGGAGCGCGTGCAGGCGTCCGCGCGAGCGGACGCGGCGGCAGCGGCGGCGGACGTGGCGACCGCGCGCGAGGGCGAGGCGGCGGCAGCGGCCAGGGCAGACGTGGCCGAGCGCGCGCTGGCCGATATGAGGTCGGACGCTGCCGCGGCACGCGAGAGCGAGGCAGCGGCAGCGGCCAGGGCAGATGCGGCCGAGCGTGCACTCGGCGTGGCGCAGGCAGACGCTGCGGCGGCAAGCGCCGCGGCTGCTGAGGCGCAGGCCGCTGACAGAGCAGATGCTGCCGAGCGCGCGCAGTCGTCCGCCCGAGCAGACGTGGCGGCGGCGGCGGCGGACGCGGCGGCGGCGCGCGAGGGTGAGGCGGCCATGGCAGTGAGGGCAGAAGTGGCCGAGCGCGCGCTGGCCGCCACGCAGGCCAGCGCCGCAGCAGCCAGTGCAGCGGCATCCCGGGCCGCAGATGCGCAGGCCGCAAATACCTCGGATGCGGCCGCGCGCGCGCAGTCGTCTGCGCGATTGGAGGCGGCCGCGGCGCGGGAGGGCGAGGCGGCGGCCGCAGCCAGGGCGGACGCCGCCGAGCGCGCGCTGGGCGCCGCACGCGCCGGTGCGGAGGCGGCGGCAGCAGATGCGGCGGCGTCGCGCGAGGGCGAGACCGCGGCCGCGGCCAGGGCGGATGCCGCCGAGCGCGCGCTGGCCGCCGCGCGCGCCGGAGCGGAGGAGGCCGCAGCGGATGCGGCCGCGGCGCGCGAGGGCGAGGCAGCGGCTGCGGCCAGGGCGGACGCCGCCGAGCGCGCGCTGGCCGCCGCGCGCCCCGAAGGGGAGGCGTCGGCGGCAGAGGCGTCCGCGGCGCGCGAGGGCGAGGCGGCGGCTGCGGCCAGGGCGGACGCCGCCGAGCGCGCGCTGGCCGCCGCGCGCGCCGAAGGGGAGGCATCGGCGGCAGAGGCGTCCGCGGCGCGCAAGGGCGAGGCGGCGGCTGCGGCCAAGGCGGACGCCGCCGAGCGCGCGCTGGCCGCCGCGCGAGCCGAAGCGGAGGCTGCCGCAGCAGAGGCGGCCGCGGCGCGCGAAGGCGAGGCGGCGGCGCGCGAGGGCGAGGCGGCCGCGCTCGCGGCCGGCATGGACGAGCGCGCCGGCGAGGAGGCCGCGGCGGCCGAGCGCGCCGACGCGGCCGAGGCGCGCCTGGCGCAGGCGGCCGAGGCGCTGCAGGCGCGCCGCCGCCCTGCCGCGCTCCGCCGCTGCCGCCTTGGCGGCACACAGGCCTGGTGGCCTGTCAGCTGTATGACACTGGCATGCTTCTTGTGCCCTGTTCATCCTTTGTGAACCTAAGACGTGTCTTGCTGTTTTATGAAGTTTGCCTGGTCGTGACCACAGCCCTGATGAGGCTGAGAGAACAAAAGGTTCAGCGGTGCGGGCAGGCGGCGGAGGAGGCGGCGCGGCGAGCAGTGGACAAGTGCCGGGATGCCGAGGCCGAGAAGGCGCAGATCCAGGAGCAGGTGCGGCCGCCGCCCGCAGCCGCGTCGGCAGCTCCCGGCCCTCTGGATCCGGCGACTCGTGCGGGCGCTGCTGGCGCGCTCGCGCCGTGCAGTGCCCTGCTTCTGCGTTCTCACTGTGCAGGGCTTTCTGCGGGCGCCTGATGCGAGACGGCCACGTCGCCCCGCTGGCGCCCGGCGCCCGGCCGCGCGCAGCCCCGCGTGCAGGCCTCGAGCAGGCGGCGAGAAAACCGCGGGCCTGCTTTCTGGGAGACCAAGGGCGCGGGGCCTGTGAGGGTGAAACCCTAACCGGACGCCCGGCGCGGCGCAGATGCGGCGCCTGGACGGCGCATGGCAGGCGGAGCGCGCGGAGGGGCAGGCCGAGCGCACGGAGGGCCGCGCGCGCGTGGAGCGGCTGCAGGCGGCCGTCAAGCGGCGCCGCGCCGAGGCCGAGGCGGCCGCCGTGCAGCTCGCCGCGCTGGCCGAGCGCGCCGCCGCAGCCGACAAGGCACGCCCAGGCGCCCGCGCCGCCCGGGGAGGAGCACGGGCGATCCGCGCCACCAGATGTGTACGGGCTGTTTGACAGGGCAGTGCCACCCTGATCTTCTGGGAAAACAGGGGCCCAGGCGCGCGCAGGCGGCCGCGGACGCCGCCGCCGCGCGGGAAGAGGCGGCGGGGCTGCGCGCCCGGCTCGCGGCGGCCGACGCCGCCGCGGCCGAGCTGGAGGCCGCCAGGGGGCAGCTGGCGGCGGCGCAAGGGGCCGCGGCGGCCGAGCTGGGCGCTGCTAGGGAGCAGGCGGCGGCGGCGCAGGCGGCCGCAGCGGCCGCGCAGGCCGCCGCGCGAGCCGCGGACGCGCGCGGCGCCGAGCGCGACGATGCGGCGGCGCGCGAGAGGGACGCGCTCCAAGAGCAGGCGCGCGCTGGCACAGCAGGAGGGCCCCTTTTCACCCTGCGTTTTGTCCTACATCCGAGGAGAGCGTCTGCCTGAGCCTCAGGCTTTGGCCGGGCACGCGCTGCGGTGCGAGGCGCTGCAGCGCACGCGTGCCGGGCCGCGTCCGGCATGCCATGCAATGCCCTCACTGGCGGTCGCTGAAATATGCCGGACGTGTTGAGCAGCTGCCTGGAGCTGTGTGCCGCGCGCGCCCGCGAGCGCCGGAGCGGGCGCGCCCGTGCGGCACCAGCGACGCCCAGCGCTCGGGGTGCCAAACATCAGGGTATGCTGCCACAAGTTGCAACAAGGACCTGCCAAAGGCGCACAGCGCGCGCCCGCGCATGCACTGAGTAGCGCCGCGCCGCGCATGCGCTGACGGCGCCGCGCCGCGCAGCTGGCGGTGCTCAAGTCGGCGGCCGCGGAGGGCGACGCACTGCGCACTTCGCTTGCGGCCGCCGAGCGCGAGGCCGCCGCAGCGCGCGGCGCGGCGGCCGAGGGCGCCGCCTGGCGCCTGCGCGGCGAGGCGGCCGAGGCCGGCGCGGCCGCCGCGCGCGGCGAGGCCGCCGCTGCGCGGCAGGCGGCGGCCACCGCGGACGAGCGCCTGCGCGCCGCCGAGGAGGAGATGGATCGCGTCGCCGGCACGCTCCCGCTAAACCCTATACCCTGCCTGCTGAACCTGGGGGGGGGGCGTGCCCGTAGCGGGGCCCGTGCAGTGCGGGTCGCGGCGCACCGCGGCGCGCGGCTGCCGACACAGGGCGCGCTGCGGCGTCGGCCGGGCGCTGACCGCGCGCGGCGCCGGCGCGCTGCAGGCGCGGTTGAGGAGGAGCGGGCGCGGCGCGGCGCCGCGGCGCGCGCGCACGCCGAAGAACTGGGCGCGCTGCACGCGCGCGCGCCGTCCGCCTGGCCGCCCGCGCTGGTCGCGCAGCGCGAGGCGGCCGCCGCCGAGGCGCGCCTGCCGCTCCGGGGCGAGCGTGGCCGCGCGCTGTCCGCGCCGTCCCTGGCGGTGTATATGGGGCGCGCCCACGAGCGCCGGCGCGACGCTGCGGTCCTTGGTGCTGTGCGGGCGCGGTCGCTGCAATTCGTGCGGGCGGCCGCGCATGGGGCGCCGCGTACGCCGGCCTTGGAGGTACCCAGGTCGACGATCCGCACCGCCGCTAGGCCCCGCTTCATGCGACGGCCGCGCGCGCCGCCTGAAGCGCACGTGCGCCGCGCAGGCGGCGGTGGCCGCCGCGGCCGCGGATGCGGACGCCGCCGCGGCTGCCGCAGAGGCCGAGCTCGAGGCCGAGCGCGGCGGCCGCGCGGCCGCGGAGGCGGCGGTGCGGCGTGCGGAGGAGGCGCGCGGCGCCGCGGACGCGCGCGTGGATGCGCTCTCGCGCGAGCTGGCCGAGCGTGAGCGCTCGCTCAGCGTCCAGGCGCGCCGCCGGGGCCGCGCGCCGCCGCAGGCGGCGCCCCGTTGGCAGCTCCCGCGGTCTCGCGATGCCCCCAGCTGCGAGGCGTGCCAGGCGGCAGCGCCAGCCGACCCCGTGTCCTGGGCCGGCGAGGGGCGATGGCGCAAGCAGCGACATGGCGCCTCTGCGCGTGTGTCCGCGTGCACCCGGCGCGCGCGAGCCGCGCCCGTGCGCCGGCAGCGCGCGCCGCGACGGAGGGCAAGGGCGTGGGGCGACCGCGCGGATGCGCTCACCCCCCAAGGGCAGCTCCGTCAGCCTGCTGGGCGCCTGTTGTGCGCACGCCTTGCTCAGCGCCCATCAGCGCCGCCGTGCGGCGCCCCACGCGCGGCGGGGCGCCGCGCAGGTGGAGCGCGCGCGCGCGGCGGCCGCGTTTGCGCAGGGCGAGGCGGCCGCGGAGGCGGCGCGCCGCGCGGACGAGGCGGACGCGGGCGCGGCGGCGGCGGGCGCGGCGGCGGGCGCGTGGCGCGAGCGCGCGGAGGCGGCCGAGCACGAGCTGGGCGAGGTGAAGGTGCGCGCCTGGGCGCTGCTGGCGCAGAAGGACGACGAGCTGCGCGTCGCGCGGGTGCGGGCCCCACCCAGCCTCCCCGGCAGCGGTGAGCCTTGCCTTGCTCTTGACGCTGCGCCACTGCCTGTGGCGCGGCGGGCGCGTGCGCGGGGTGCGGGTCGTCAGCAGGGTGTAAGCGGGCTCTGGCGGCGCAGGAGCGCCCGGCGTCCGCCGCGTGGGCGGGCGGCACGCCGCCGCCGCCGCCGCCGCCCGGCGACGCCGCGGCACAGCCCGAGATCGAGCCGCTGCCTGCGGCGCCGGCGCCCGACGCGGCGCACGTGGCCGCGGCGGACGGGCGGCACGCGCCGGCGGACGCGGGCCGCGTGGCCGCGCTGGCGGCGCGCGTGGCGCTGCTGGAGCGCGAGCTCGCCGACAGCGAGCGCACGCACGCACTGCGGTGCGCGCGCGCGCCCCGCCGACAGCCGGATCTCCGCACCCCTGGGGTCGTGCGGCGCCGCCGTGCATGGGCATGGTCGGGGGGCGCTTGCGGCCGCTGTGCATCCCCCTGTGTGGGCTGGCGCCCAGGCGGAGCTCCAGCAGTGACAGCGGCCCAGGGGCTCGCACCCCTGCGAACGCCTAGATGCTGGCTGCCAGCAGCGCCGGCGCCCCTGTCGGTCGGCGGCAGCCGCCGGGATGCGCGCCGCAGGCTGCGAGCGCTCGCAGGCCCCGCTCTCGCTAGGCATTGGCTGCGGCCGGCCGCGGCGGGGCCGCCGCTGCGGCCTCCCTCGCGTTCGCTCGCGCACGCCGCAGGGCGCCCTGCGAGCGGCGCGCGCGCGCGCGCAGGGACCGCGCGCAGGCGGTGGCCAAGGAGGAGATCGCCGAGCTGGAGCGCCGCGGCCGCCGCGGCGGCCTGGATGGCGAGTACCTCAAGGCCGTGCTGCTGGGCGGCTTCGAGAGCGGCGAGCTGCCCGCGCGCTCGGCGCTGCTGCCCGTGCTCGGCCGCCTGCTCGCGTTCAGCCCGGCCGAGCTGGCGCGCGCGGCCGCGGGCGGCCGGCCCGCGCCGCCCAAGCTGCGCCGGCGCTAGCGCGGGGGGCCGCACGTGGCACGAAGTGTGGACAGGCCGCTGCTCGGGCTTGGGTGGAGCCTAAGAAAGCAAGTGTGGGGCAGGAATGTGCAGAGTTGTGTGCCGCTTTAACAGGCCCCTGTCCTTGAAGTAACTACTTGGTTGGCCCTTGCATGGGACAGGGTTTTTTCTCTAGGTGTCAATCAATCGCCCTGACTTTTTGCAAGTCAAGTTTTGGCACACAGAGCTCTAACTGTAACGAAGGATGATCACAAGGCCAGCCTGCCCGGCGTCCTGCCCGCGGCTGGACGTGCGGCTGCCCAGCGCAGCTCGCAGCCCGCCGCGCAGCTGGGGAGGGAGGGCGCGGGGATGCAGAGCCAGCGGCGGCAAGGGCTTTGGCCCAAAAGTGGAGGTGCGCGGCGTCCCTGGCTGCCGTGTGTGCCCGACACCTGCTGCCGCATCCAGCTCAGCAACGGAGCCGCAGGCGCCCAAGAAGCCGCCAAAGCCACAGCCGGCGCCTGAGCGTTCCGTACAGCCTCCCCCGGCCGCAGCCGGCGGCGTGCAGGAGGTGCCGGAGGTTGTGAACGAGCGCATCCTGTCGCGCATCCTCATCTTTACCGGCCTCCCCGTCGCGTTTGCACTGGGCCTCTTCCCCGTGTTTTGGTATCTCAAGGTGAGCCACTGGCTGTTCCCTGCTTATGTGTGAGAGCCTACCTGCCGCAGGCTGCGAATGCCGGGCGTTATTGTCCGGCGGTGCGCAGGTCGTGCAAAAGGTGGACCTGCCAATGGGGCTGGTGTACACCGTGCAGAGCCTTATCTTTGGCGCGGGCTTTGTGGGTATCTCGTACGGCGTGCTGTCTGCATCCTGGGACCCCGAGCGCAAGGGCGGCGCCCTCGGCCTGGATGAAGTCAAGCAGAACTTCCCTGTGCTGCTGGACGCTCTGAGGAAAAAGTAAGCCAAGCCATTCACTCGTTGACGCCCCTCTCCATCTCGACAACTGCAGTCAGATAGAGTGACGCCGCACGTGCGATTGCTTAACCTACGAGTGTTTCTGCCACCGAGGACTCCGTGCAGAGGAACGCATCAGCGACAAGAACAGGGCGAGCACGCGGGGACACCGCTTGCCTGTGTCACAGTGGCGCTCTGTCTGTGAGAGCGTCCACGACGCGATACGCTCAGTGCTGCTCACAGCGCAGACATCTCGACCTCCTGCCAACCCTGCACAGAGCTGGAGCATCGGTAGAGGGCAGGGATGGCGGACGCGCCGCCGTCAAAGCGCCCCCGCGTTGACTGTCAGGCGCGGGCCCCGGGCCACCTAGCTACTGAGCTGTGCTCCCGGGAGCCTTGTTGTCACACTCTGCCTAATTCACACGGTGGCCTGTGCTGGCCCCCTCGCGCGGCCGGTCCGCATGCTTCTGCAATGTCCCCAACCATGCCGCTTTCCTCTGCGTGCGCAGGCCGGACCACTGCGGGCCGCCAGCGCTGGCAGCCGAGCCCCAGCAGAGCCGCACCAGACGCCAGGTGCGGCGCAGTGTCGCCATCTGTGCGGCCCATCCCCCCACGTTGTGTGTCCCCGCACGGGCGGGCGCCAGCAACAGATCCCGCGCGCGCAGCCAGCCGGGCAAGCGCTGCACCGGGCGAGCCGGCCCCACGGGACACGCTGGCGCGGCTGGAGAGCGTTGAGCGCGTGTTCTGCTCGCAGACGCTGGTCGTCGCGTCGCCCGCGGCCCCGGCAGGCGTGTGTGCCTGCGCGCTGCCCGCCGTGGCCGAGGGTACCGTTGCTCGCTGTACACTCAGCGCGCCGCAGCAGACCCGCCGCTCGCCCGTGCGACGCGCGCGCTGGCGGGCGAGGGGGGCGCTTGTCGTGGGGGCGCGCGCGGCGGCAGCGCAACTGGGTCACCACGGATGCTGTTCAGGGGCTTTGCCGCAGAACCGTCGGGCGTGCACCAAACCAAACGCCACCGCGGGTGGGAGGCTGCCCAGGGCGCACTCTGCACCGCAGGCGGCGCCGGCGCTGCTCAAGAGCCCGAGCAGTGCACAGACGATGGCTTCAGGATCGCGTACAGCCAGTCCTACCTGCGCTGCGAGGCCGCGCCGACGCAGGCCAGCAGCACCGAGGCACGTCGGCCGACCGGCTGCTGGGTCGGG
>JAABUO010006929.1_pt1 | contig 12971 bp, 5 predicted proteins | sample 5559291 | NCBI WGS metagenome assembly JAABUO01 (sample SAMN10711878, study PRJNA513372) | rock metagenome | isolation source: Antarctica rocks | place: Antarctica: Victoria Land, Finger Mt sud
TTTATATTCATGAAATTATAAAAAGAAATAATTATAAACTTCGTTACGAGTTTATTATTAAGTAAGCGTCGTAAAGTCGTTTATAACTTTATATTCGTAATTATAAATTAATATATTAAAATACTTAAATATATATTAATAATAATACGAATTAATGTCGCAGAATTAACGAAAGTATTTTTTAAGAAAATCGTTTTACGCTTTAACATATTAATTAATATAATAAGTAACAGAGACTCTGTTTTTACTAGCGCGTTTTAACTAATTATATATTATCATGCACGCATAAAATAACGATTAAGCATCGCATTTTATTCGTAAACGAATAACTTAATTAAGCGATAAAATTAAATCTTAAAGCATTATTTACGTACTTTCGCTAACGCAGAGTAAACGAATTAAGTTAATTTATTATTAATAACTGAATATGCTTATAATAATAATTATTACGTCTTTACTGAAGCTTCGTCGTTCTTTTTAATATATAATTATAATTTAAAAATACATTACGAGATTAAGAATAATCTCGCTAAAGAAAGAATATTATTCGTAAAAGATTAAGTTTATTATAAGCTAGCATAAAGCGAATTATATGAGTGTATTTTAACTAGAAGTTTAAAGCTAAAGAAGAAAGAACATGTTATACGCGAAGAGTCTTGTATTTACGAAGACGCGCTAAATTACTAGCGTGTTAATATTAGCTTTAAGCTAGTTTATAATAATTTAACATGATTTATATTAAATTAACTTAGTTTAAATTAATTTAAATTTAAACTACACGATCGTAACATTATTTTCTTTCTTTAATTAATAATATTCTTATTGCTACAGTTTAATCCATCGTCGTTCTTATTTTAACTTTGTTAAATATCTTTAATAAAAGTCATTTACAACTTTTTAACATTCTTTAAATTCATTTTCATCAACGTTATATTAATGTAAATTAACGTTATATTTTTTTTAATTAACATAATATTATAATTATTTATATCGTTCATAAAATTTAAAGTTTAATATGTTTTTTATTTCTTATTCATCTTCGTCTTTAATTATTATAAAATTAAATAAGTTATTTCGCTATTCTTTTAAAAAGTTATTTAAGTTTAATCGTAGTAAATTTAAAGCGAACTTTAAATGAATCTTTATTATTAATAATAATTTTAATTAATATATATGTTTAATCTTAATTAAAATCTTAAAAGGTTCGAGCATTTTATTATTCAGCTTCTTTAATGATCTTATAGTCGTAATGGTTTTAAAATTTAAGAACATCATGTTACTTATCTTATAAATCATTTTCTTTTAATGCTTGTTAATTTATTTCTTCATCGTGACTTTAAATCTTACTAATGTTTACTTTATTAATGTTAGCGATCGTTTCATGTATTTAAATATATCTTTCGCTTTGCTTGCTTTAATTTTAACTCGAATCGTTTTATATTTAATTAAGTTCGAATTAAAACTTATACGAGAATGAAAACTTTTAAAAAGAACGTTAACTGTTCAGTTAACGACGAAATAGCATTATTATTAACGAATTCAGTCATAAATAATTAAGTAACTTAATCATTTTGTATATACGAGTAATAACTACGTAAATATCGTTTTACATCTTAATTTACTCTTTTTATTTAATTATTAATTTACGAATGATAATTAATAAATAATTTCGTCTTAATATTAAGTCTTAAGCATAAAGACTCTTAAATAATTAATATGAACTGAGAATCACGATCGAATCGAGTTTAACGCGATTTAAATATTAAAACTTGCGATCGTTTTAACCTTCTTTTTCGTTAATTTAATAAAGTTATAAAGTAACTTAATGAAAAGAAAACTCAGTTAAAATAATAATTATAACAGTTTAAAGAAGTTACATCTTTAATTTTCACTTTCTTTAATTTAATTAATTACTTTAAAAAGCTTTCGAATTCATTTTAATTAATAAATAACGTTAAATCTTTCTGAAATGATTAATATAAAAAGATTTAAAATAAGTTAAAAGTAAACGCGAATTATTATAAGAATAATCGTGCTTAATTAGCTTATATTTATTTCAGAATTATTAAAGAAACATTAAAGATAATTCTAGCTCGAAGATAACGAGATTTAATGAATCTTTATATAATAATTAATAAACTTCTTAAAGAGCTCGCTCAGCTATATAATGATTTAAATAAAGAGATTAACTTTCGAAGAAAATATAATAATCTTACTTAAGAAATTAAGAAGTTTAGCGAATTTTATTTCATATTTCAGCGTTTATTTTTTTATTTAAGATATTAAGAAAAGTAACTAATAATTAATTTAAAGAATAAGATAACTTCTCGCCTTTAAGTAGCTCTAAGTAATTAAGTTATATAACTCAGCTTTTTAAACGAAATTCGAAATTTTTTAATACGCTTAAATAATAATCATTAAGCTATGCGAGAAATTAAGAAAAAGAAATTCATTAAATTAAAGTCGATTAAATAAGTTATCTTTACTAAAGACGTTCTAAAATTTTATTATTAAAAAAAATTTAATATATTTTTAAATTAGTTAAAACAGCGCGACGCGATTTTAACTAGCGTAAAAGAAATCGATATATTAAATGAAAACTGTTTTGTTTATTATAAACTCGATTATACTTTTAAAGAATGTTCTCATTAAATTATAATACAGATAAGTTTAATCGTTTTAATTTTAATTCGAATTTTAACTTAAAAAACTAATTATTTCTTTAAAAGTTATTAAGAAAATAAAGATAATATCTTTATGTAATAAAAACGAAAGTCTTCAGAAAGATAATTACTTCGAAAAGCTTTTTTTAATTAACGCGTTTCTTATTTCGCAAGATTAGTTTTTTAATATTTAATTTTTAGTAAACAGCGAGTTAACTGCATACATTTTAATATATACGAACTTAGTTACGAAAGTTTACAAGAAGCTTAATTTATAATTTATTTCGCTATTAAAAGAAAAGCTTATACGCGATTACGATGAAAAGCTAATTAAGAAAATAATTATTCATAAAATTCTTTCTATTTTAATCATTAATAATTATAAGAAATCATTAATATTAATATTAATTATAAATATTAAACATTATAAAACGATATTAAAAAAATCTTAAATGAATAAAAACGAAGTACTACTAAATATAAGTGACGATATCATCGTTTTTTTTAGTTAATTAAATTCGCTTATATTAATGCTATTAATTTCGTACGAACTAAAAATAATAAATTTAACGAACGCTTTTAAAGTCTTTAAGATTCTGTAACGTTCGATTTTAATCTTAAAAAAAGAAGTCTGTTTAATTTATAGTATAAGCGCTGCGACGTTTTAAACTTTAGTTAATCGTTTAAAGAAAAATCACATTAAGATTTTTATTATGTTAATCGAAAACATTAATAAAGAGCTAATTTATAATATTTAGTACAATTTAAATTTAATTAGTTTATTCTTAATTAACGAGACGACTTAAACATTAAAGTTAAACTATTCGCGAAATATTAAAATTTTCTAAACATCTTTAATCGAGCTCAGATTAATAAGCTATCTTCGCATCGTTTTTATGATTACAAGATAAAGCTTATTAAAGACGTCGTTTTATCTTAATAATAAGCATATTAAATGTCTTTTTACAAGCTTTAAAAGATAAAGAAATATTTAAACGAGAATCTTTTTAAGAGTTTTATTATTCTTAGTAAAGCTTTTTATTTCTTATTAATTCTGTTCGCTTTAAAAGTAAATAAAGATTTACGATTTTGCGTAAATTATTAAAAGCTTAACGTTATTACTAAACGAAATTAATATTCTTTATTTTTAATTAAGAAAGTTATTAATAAAATTATGAGTTGTAAATATTTAACTCGATTAAATATTATATTAGCGTTTAATAAACTTTAAATGTACTTTAATAATGAAAATTATACGATCTTTATTATCGCTTTAAAAGTTTATAAATCACGAATTCTTTCTTTTAAACTTATTAACGACTCTGTTTCTTTTTAGCAGTATATGAACGATGTTTTATGAAATTTTTTAAACGAATTCTATTAAATTTATTTAAATGACATTTTAATTTATAATAAAACTTAACGAGAACATAAATAACATGTTAAGATGATATTAAATCGTTTACGAGAAGCTAATTTATAAATAAATATTCGAAAATGTAAATTCGACGTTAAAGAAATAATCTTTTTAAAAATCATCGTGTTAAAATAGAATCTTCGAATAAATCTCGTTAAGATGAAAGTCATAATTAATTAAGCTACTTCGATTAATTTAAAAGAGATTTAAAGCTTTGTAAAATTTATAAACTTTTATTAACGATTCATTAAGAATTTCTTAAAGCTGATTAAACTCTTCATTTAGCTTACTCGTAAAGACACATTCTTCGTATAAAATTAAATTTATGTTTAAGCTTTTAAAGATTTAAAGAAACAGATTAGCTTAATTCTTATATTACGATATTTTAATCTTAAACGTTAAATTATTTTAAAAATTAATGCGTTTAATTATGTTAAAGACGATATTTTATCTCAGTATAATAACGAAAATATTCTTCATTTAATAATCTTTTATAATAAAAGTATAATTCTCGTTAAATATAATTATTATATTTATAATAAGAAATTGCTAATCATTATTTAATGCTTCGAGTATTAAAGACTTAAACTGAAAAATATTAAATTATTAATTTAAATGTTTATTAATCATTAAACTTTAAAGATCTTTATGAAAAATAAATAATTAACTTAAGATTAAGTTAATTATTTAAATATTTTATTAAAGTTTAATCTTTAAATTATCTTTTAATTAAGTAAGAATAATATTAAAGTTAATGCGCTAACACGTATGCTTATAATCGATTCTTTCGAAATCGTTAAACGTATCGAGAATCATTATTAAATCATTTTAATCTTAAATAAAATAAATATTTTAATAACTAAATTAAAAGCTAATCTTTATTAACGAGTATTAAACGCTAATAAAATTAATAAGCTGTGCATTAAATATTAACGAGCGATAAGCGATAATGAGCTTAAATTACATAACATTAAACTAAAGAACTGTTAAATCGTTAACGAAGCTTTATTTAAAAAGAAGTTACTGTAAGTCTTTAAAAATATACATACGAAATTGCTACAGAAAATTCACGATTAATCGTTAACTTCTTATCTTAATAATTAAAGAATTATAAACTTAATTTAACGATTTTATTATTAATTAAATCATTAAGCTACGATTAAATAATACATTTAAAACTGTCATGCTTATTAACGAAGTAAGACGCTTCGCGATAATATTAATGAACTTTATTAATCTTTTTTAATTTTATAAAAACGCTGAAAGAATATAATTATGAACTTCATTACGAAGTTATCTTTATTTAAAGATTATAACGCGATTTGCATCATAAGTTATCATTTCATTAAGAAACGTTATTACGTACTCTGTTATTAAGAAGATAATGAAATCTTAACTAAAGAAACGATTTAAATCATGTTAAAAAACGTTTATAAACTTTATAATTTACTTAGTTTTATTAATTTTAACAGAGATTCTTAATTCATATTAACGATGTAATAAAGTTTTTATAATTAATTAAGAATTAAAGCTAGTTTATTAATAGCTTATTATTTCGAAACAGATAATTAATTAAAACGAGCTAATTAAGATATTAAACGCGAGTTAAGAATTTATTATAATTACATGCAGAATAATTAAGCAAAATAACTTTTAATAATGAAATTTAGCGAAAATTTTAATATTTTCTTAATTATCTTAATAATATCGTTTTATTTTAATAAGAGTTTTCATTTACGAATAAGTTTTAATTTAAATACGATTAATTACGAAATAACTCGTACACGTATTAAAGCTAAAAAGATTAACGACATTACAGTTAAGATAAAAGAGCTTTTAATTTTTAATCGTTAATAACTAAAAAAGACTAAGATAATCATTAAAGCATAAATAAATAAGCATCGTCGAGACGTAATTTATAAGATAAGCGATTAAGTTTAATTATTCTTTCGAAACGTTAAAATAACTAAATCATGTAAGAATTTAAAAAATAAATTATTAAAACTTTATTAAATTATTATTAATGTAAAGATTTTTTATTAGCTTCGTTTATTTAAAAGTATAAAGCTACTTTATTTAATCTTTAGTCTTAAGTTACTGCGTTCGTATTCTTAAAATTCTTTATTAAATTAACATTTAAAATTATTACGATTATTAATTATTAAGAACGAAAAACATTAAAAGATGAACGACATTCTGATTTTTAAACGCTATTAAGACCGATTATAATATAAGATTAAATGAACAGATTTAAATCGAAATGACGAATGATATTATGTTAATAAAGAAGAATTCGAAAGCTTTAAGAAGATTTTAGTCGAATTTTATTTTATAAACTTTATTTAAACAAGTTATATTAAATTAAACAAACACGACGTTTTAAATTTAAATTCTTTTCTTTTATTCATGCGAATATAAATATTTAAAAAAGAAAGTAATATTACGAGTATGTTAAAATTAATTAAAGCTAAATCGAGCTCATTACGAGTAAAAGCTTTAACATATTTTAACATTTTCTAACACAGCTTTAACATGAACTAATTAATATTTCTAAATATTACATCTTTTCTAAGTTATAACATTTTCTTTTTAAGTTTAGCACGAACTTTAAGTCTTTAAACATAAATATCGCTTCAGAAACTTTCTTTCTTCTGTATTCTTAAACTTTTAGTTATAATTATCTTTATAAATTAAACATTTTATTTAATTTATTTATCAGTAATTAAATTTTAAACACGATCTGAACAAGATTTCTTTATTATTTAATTAACACGATATATAATGTCGTTCTTTAAATAATTAATTTATGATTATTAAAATCGCATTATTTTCGTCGCTTTGTAATATATTTATAACGAAGTTCATTTAAATGTTTAATTATCGTTATTTTAATATAAGTAATGACTTTAGTAATTCATTAATTTAATTTCGTAACGCTTTTAATCTTTAATAAACGTAACAGTTTCGAATGTAACGTTTAATTATCGTTCTTATCTTTAATTAATAATATAATCGTTTTAGCAAGTTTAACGTTTAATTCATGTCAGAATGATTACTAATTAAAAGATTATATACTTTTCTTATTAACTAAGTAATTATTAAATTAAACATTTATAATTTATCGTTTTTTCAGAGTATTTTATTAAGTACTTTGTAATTGTTTAAATTAATTTTTAACAAGTTTTTTAATTCTGTTTTAAAGCTGTTCGAATCTCGATACACAGTTAATTCGTTTAATTTTTTACTAATATTTAATTCTGAATAAAAATTACTTTTTTAATCGCATCTTCGTTAGCTTTTAATTTAACGTTAACTTTAATTAATTATAAATTAAATTTACTTTTAAGTAATAACATTTAATTTTAATACAGCTTTTAATCATTAATTACTTTAACGAGCTTAGCGTTTAACATTTTAATTAGCGCGTTAACTTTTAAATTCTGTTTTTCGAGTTAATATGTTACGATTTTAGCCTTTAAATTTAATTATGTTAAACTAAGTTAGTTTAATATAAATTACTTTAAATTATTATAAACTAGCTTAAAGCTAATGTTAACACGCTAGTAGCTTAGCGCGTCTTCGTAAGTATAAGACTTTTCGCGTATTACATTTTCTTTCTTTCTTAACATTTATTTATTAGTTAAATGACACTTTTATAACTCGCTTTAAGCCGGTCTTTAATAGTAAATAAATGCTAATTAACTATTCTGCTATTAACGTGTAAACGATACGAAAAAATTTACTTTAATTATTCAGAAAATTTACAAGAAATTCTTTAAATTTACATTATCATTTTAAATCGTAAAAGATTCTTCGATTTTATTCTTACTTATTTATTAAAAAATTTCTAAAAGCTTCTTTAAATTACTTTTATTAAATCATTTAAATTAATATTAATACTCATCTTTCTTATAATAATACGCGATACTGAGTTCAGTTAAATCTTAAACAGCTCGTTTACTTAAAAGTACTATTAATAAAAAAGTCTTACTTTTACTTATTAATGTTTTAATTAAAGCTAAAAAGATTATAAGATTATAAAATATAAATATTAAAGAATAATTATTTCATTAAGTTAATGATTAATTTAATGAGATTATTAATACATTAACAGTTTGTAAAGAATAGTAAAGATAGATTTTAACGCTTTATGCGGTTAATATTTTAAATATTCGTTAAATTTCATGTCTCAGATTTTCGTCGTATTAAGCTGAGACATATTCATAAATGCGTTAACATTTATAACATTCATCGAAGCGTTAACATTTCTAAAATGTTTATGAACGTAGCATTTACTTTTGTTTATTAATTTAATAAACTCGAGTTTAATACTTGTAACATTAATAATCATAATATTAAATATTATCATTAAAGTACGTAATTCATTTTTATCTTTACATGTTCTTTTTTCGTTAAATTCATTAAATACGATCTTATTATTAACAGCACGATTATTATTTACGACGAACATAGCTTTAAAGTCACGTAAATTAACTAAGATGCTCATTACACTTTCTTTTCTCTGAAAATTAATGTCATTATACGCGTCTTCGTGATTCTTTTTAACATTATTACTTCTTTCTTCTTATATACTCGCGTTACTTTTAACATTATGTTTACTCGTGTTAACATATACGACATTAATGCTTTCGTACTCTTATACAGAATATGCGTTATATTTAATTAATGCGCTCGCATTATTATTAATATTATGTTTTCTTATGTTAACATATTTAACACGAGCGCTTTCGCAGCATGAAGTAAAATATGCGCTGTAATTAATTAGTGCGCTCGCATTATTATTAATATTATGTTTTCTCATGTAAGCATATACGACATTAGCGCTTTCGCAGTATGAAATAAAATATGTACTGTGTTTAAAACATTTAATTATCGTAATTACTGTGCTTAAGTTTTATTATTTTATAATTTCTTTCTTTTCGCGAGTTACGTTTACAGTGCTTTTCTTTCTTATTTTACGCACGAAGCTTTCATATTTCGTCTTATCGCTTAAAATCTTTTTTATCTTATTTACTTTATATTATAAACGTTCGTCTTTCTTTATGTTTAATTCATTGTATAAATTATTAAACTTTCATTCTTAATTAACTTTAATTATTATTAACTCGTTATCTTTTTATCGCGTTATTACGAGCTTATATTCATCGCTTCGTAATGTAATACGTGATTAATCTTTAATTTATAATGTTAAATAAGATTCTTAATTAAAAGTTTATTTTTTATTAACTCGAGCGTTATTAGTTAACGATTCGCTCTTTATATTTAATTTAATTAATCTTTTTTACATAGCGTTAATAATAAAAGATTTAGTTACGAGTTATAATATTTACAGCTTTATTTAATAACATTACGTTTAAGACGAGCGACGATAATTTCGAAGATTAAAATATAAAAATGCTTTTTAAGTGCGAGAATGTTTTTGTAATAATAGCAAGCGCTAGCTTTACGATAGCGCTCATTAAAAACAAGGTCAGATGACTTGTTAAATGATCTTAAATCGCTTAATAAGTTAACGTTTCTTATAACGTATTAAGAATAATTTATTATAATTAAATAACGAAATGTTAACGATGAAGTCATTAAGAATATTAAATAAGCTAAAGTTCATTTTCTTAATGTTTTTTAGCGATTAGTTTTACAGATCAGTATCATAATAACTGAGTATAATTATAGCAAGCTCATTATATCTCACGTCTTTTATATTTAAACGAAGACTCGAGACATAATATAGCTATGACAGTTTCTAAATCACATATTAATTATGATAATAATAGCGACTTTAAAAAGCTTAGTATTAAAGCTCAGAATATCTTAAATACGATTACTTTAAATGATTTAATAATTATTAATAACAGCGAAGAATCACGATCATTAAAACGATCTTAAGTAAACTTATTATTAACTCGTATAATTAATAATGATAAAGAGTAAAATTCGAAAAATACTTTACGTAATGAATTCGTGAATTAAATATTAATTAAGACGTAAGCGAAATTACGATTAACATTATTTATTACGCACGTTAACGAAACACGAGCGAAATCTCGAAATTAATTAATTTCGTCTTATAATGATGATTTAGCGACTGAATAATTATTTATTAACTTTATAATATCTGTTATATCGAAAGCAATGATGCTCGAGTTATTATAATTAATTTAAGCTTAAATAAAAACGTAAGTATTAATTAAATTAACGTAATAATCGCGTACTGCGAAAATCATTAAGTTAAAAACGATGCGTCTTTACAGAGATTATAATGAAAACGAGCATGAAAAATGATTTCGAGAAATAAAAATTAAGTTTTAATTAAGCTCGAATTACTTTTTTAACGATGTAATAAAAATTCTTTAATGCATGCAGTTTATAATGAAAGGTTTCATAAATTAATAATCTTACGAGACAAACGCAGACGTTAAGACGACGAATTATATCTTTACGAAATTTCGTTAATTCTTGCTTAATTTAATAATCGATTTAGTTAATTTAAAGCTTAAAGCTTATTAAAGATTTAAAAAAGTAAAACAAAGATTAGAATAAAGTATGACTAGCTTTAAGTCGTATTTAAAGAATATTAAAGCTCATTTACTCGAAGCATCGTCGACGCAGAGAATTAATAATTCCTTTATTAAACTTCTTTCGAAACTGCGTTAAAAGATTCTTATTATTAATAATATAATGTTAAAAAATCGAGAAAAGTTTTTAATAAAAGTAATAATGCTGAAAAGTATTAAATCGCGCAAGCGTAACGATAACGTTACGAATTTTACTGATTTAAATAATTAACGTAAGTTAAAGAATTAAAAATTCTTTTTTAATAAAGAAAATTAAAACTCACGAAAGAATGATTATTTCGATGAAAATTTAAAGTCGCGAGCGAGTAATAAGTGTTTGTTTAAATTAATCGATTCAGATAATAAAGTTAATTACTGTTATAACTGCGATAAAAAGAGACACTGAAAAAAAATTATTTTAAAAAGAATAAGTAAAACGCAGTTGCAACGATGACTAATGTTTTTAATAAAGATTTAAAAAATAATTAAGCTTCGCTGACGCGCAAGCGAAGTAAGAAAGATCAGTAAAGACGCGTGACTTAATTATTGTTAAGAATTAAGTTAAACTTTTAAACGAAAAGCGTTTATTATTTAAGCTCGTTAACTCGAAAGCAAAGTTAAATTTAATTAATTAAGTTTACGTGATACAGTGAAAGTTATAATTAATAAAACGCGCTGTTTTATCGTTATTAAAATTTCTTAATAATTAAGATCGTTATTGTTACGACGCTTATAAGTTTACATATAATGTAATTAACTTCTGAGAGCAACATCGAGAATATATTACTCTTTTTTACGCTGTAAATTACGTCGAGCTCGATGTTATTTTTAATATATTAATGTTAATCGATCAGAGAATTCTTATAAACTCGCAAACGATAAGTTAACGCTTTAAGATAAAATTCGAAAATCTTAAAGTATTAACATTTTAAAAGTTTTTAAAAAGTCTTTTCGAGCAAAGTAAAATCTTTATAATTATTTACGCTAACGTTACAAAGACGTTAAGCAACAAATTACAATATCTGAAGTTTTAAAGAAATTAATAAATTTTAAGAATGTCTGCGATGCAGAAAAGGCTAATATTTTATTAAAGTAAAACAAGAACGATCATATTATTAATTTAATAAAAAGCGCGAAGTCGTCATTTATGTCTTTATATAATTTATTATAAACGAAGCTAACGAAGCTTCGACGCTATCTCGAAAATGCTTTAGTTAAAGATTAAATTAAGCATTTCGTCTCGTTAGCAGAAGCTTTTATACTTTTTATGTTTAAAAAGAATAATAAGTTACGTTCATGCGTTAATTATTAAAACTTAAATGCGATTACGATTAAGAATCGTTATTCATTATTTTTAATCATTAAGACGCTGAATTAATTAAACGAATTTAAATATTTTATTAAACTGAATCTTAAGAACGTTTATCATCGCATACGAATTAAGCAAAATAATGAATAAAAGACGACGTTTCGCACGCGCTATGAGCATTTCGAATATTAAGTTATGTCATTTAAGTTAGTTAACGTCTTAGCTACTTTTTAAGCCTATATTAATAAAGCGTTAAGAGGCTTAATTAATGTTATCTGTGTCGTATATTTAAATAATATCTTAATTTTTAGTAACGATTTAGCGCAACATTAACGTCATGTAAGAAAAATGTTTTAACGTTTAAAAAATTATTAGCTATATGTTAATTTTAAGAAATGTTAATTCGTTATTAATAAGATTAAATATTTAAACTTTATAGTATTTACAGATAAGATGAAAATGAACTTAAATAAAATTAAAATGATTAAAGAATGATTTAAATCGAAGATTTATCGCGAAGTTTAAGTATTTTTGAGCTTCGTTAACTTTTATAAACGCTTTATTCATCGCTATTCTAAGATCGTAGCGTTTCTTATTAATTTATTAAAAGATAATAAAGACGATAAGAAATCAGAATCTTTTAAATAATTTAATACAGCGAAGCAGACTTTTCGTTAACTGCGCGATATTTTCATGTCGACTTCATTTCTTATTTATTATAATTTAAATAAAAGAATTAAAATGAAAATTAATGCTTTTAATTTTACAGTCGCAAATATTTTTAATTAACAGAATGTTAACGATTATTAACGATTTATAACGTTTTAATCACGAAAGATGATATTAACGAAGTAAAATTACGAAACTTATAATTAAAAGCTCTTAATTATAATAATCGCTTTTAAGTAATGAAGACATTATTTAAAAGATAATTTATATTTTATTAAGATTTAATTAAATTATAATAATCTTAAAGAATTTATAAAGCAGAAAGAGTTAAACTTCAG
>JAABUO010006931.1_pt1 | contig 12967 bp, 20 predicted proteins | sample 5559291 | NCBI WGS metagenome assembly JAABUO01 (sample SAMN10711878, study PRJNA513372) | rock metagenome | isolation source: Antarctica rocks | place: Antarctica: Victoria Land, Finger Mt sud
GACCGCGGGCGCATCATCCCGGTCATGGAGCGCGTGCTGACGCCCTACCTGCGCGGCGGCGGCGCGCGCGCGTTCCGCGGCGCCAACTTCCAGGCGCGGCCCGGCGCGCGCCTGCATGTTCCTAGGGCTGTGGGTGAGGCGTGGCATCGGACCTGCGCCGCAGTCGCTGCTGGCCGCGAGCGGCGCGGCGCGCGCCTGTGGGTCGCGGAGGCTGTGCGGGAGGTGGAGTCGCAGAAATGCGCCGCTGCCGCCGCTGTGCTGGCCGCAAGCGGCCGGGCGTTCCTCTGTGAGTCGTGAATTCTTAACACTCTGGGGAGGTGGCGCCATGGACCCTACGCAGCCTTTGCCGCCTTGTCGGCCGCAAGGGAGGCGTGGCCGCGGACGGTGGTAGGGAGGCTGCCGCGGCTGTCTCTGCTCTGCTGCAGCTGGGCGGGGCCGGGAGCACAACACGCGAGCGCGCGGGCGCGTGACACGCTGTGTGGTGTCCGCCGGCTGGGGCGCCGGCATGGCGGGCAGCTGCGGGCGCGCCTCGCACCCTACCTTGAACTCGCGGGCGGGGCCGCGCGCGCAGGCGCTGTCGCAGGACCTGCTGGCGGCCACGCTGGAGATCCCGTTTGCGGTGCCGCCGTACATGGCGCTGCTGGCGCGCGCGGTCGCGACGCTGGAGGGCATTGCGCTGCTGGGCAACCCGGACTACCAGATGGTCTCGCAGGTAGGTTCGGGTAGGGTAGGCTTTGCCCCGTCCTGGCGGCCGGACAGAGGAGGGGTTCTGGTAGACCCGTGTGCGGGCGTGCGGCAGGGGATGGCTGCCGATTGTGCTTTGTTTTGCGCGGTGTGTTGGCATGTGTGTTGGCACTGACACAAAAACTTGGCAGAGCGCCGGCAGGAGACCCGGTCAGACAGTGGCCAGGCGCCAATCGTGTGTGCAGTGGCCAAGCACAGAGCATAGGGCGCGCAGTTGGAGATTCTGTCACAGACAGGTGTCGAGCGCTGGGCGGCGCTGCGCGCGCGTAGGCATACCCGTTCATCGTGCGCAAGGTGCTGCGCGACGCGGGCCCGGGCTCCAACCCGCTGCTGCGCGACATCGTGCTCGACGCGGGCGGCGGCCTGCGGCCCGCGCGGCTGGCAGCGCTGCTCAACGCCGCGCTGGGCCGCGTGGCCGCGCGCGCGGACGGCTTCGTCGACCTGGACGCGGTGCCGGACGAGGGCGCGTCGCTGCAGGCGCGGCCCCTGCCGTGGGCTGCCGTGCGCGCGGGCCTTGCTCCCACGAGCTGCTGGATGCTGAGCTTGCCCGCATGGAGACCAGGTTCAGAGTTCCTAAGGAGGCGGGTGAGACAGCGGAGAAGGATCACGCACCGCCACCGCCGCCCGCGGTGCCGGCCCCCACACCGCCTGCATGGCGGGCAGGAGCCGGGCGCATTGGTGGCGGTGCGTTGTACTTCTCCGCTGTCTCACCCGCCCGCTTGACCGCTCTGAAGCTGGTCGCTACGCCGGCAAGCAAGCATCCAGCAGGCCATTGGTGCAAGGCCCGCGCGCCCACCAGCCCACCAGCCAGTGGTGCATCCCCTTCTTGCGGTCGACCTCCGTCTTCAGGTCGCCGTTGATGGGATGCAGCAGGTCCTGCGGCGGGCGCAAGAGGTTGCAAGCTCCCCCAATAATGGGGCCGTCCCCAGTAAAGGCAGTCAATGGCGCTGCGAGGCGCAGTCTGCCCTGCGGCCTGTTATTCTGTGTCCGGTAATCCCTCTCCAGCAGATGATTGCATGGTGGGGTGCGGGCTGCGTTGCTCGGCCTCGTGCCAATGGTCCGGTGCCGCATGCGCCGTGAGCCCGCGCGCGCGCCCTGGCGGCGAGCAGCGCATGCCGGCGGCTGCAGATCCCCAACAGCTGCTCTTGCGCCGGCATGCCTGGACGCGCCGCGCACACATTGCACAAGTGCTGGCGCCGTCGCGGCGCCTGGTCGCCCGGCTGCATGCAGGAGCCGCGCCCGCCTGCAACCAGCATTCATACCCAGCTAACTCTGACCCTAACCTCATGCGGTGGGGTGGGTAATGGACACGGCGCCCCTGCGCGCAGCGCGCAACAGTTTGTCATGGGCTCGAGCGGCGCGCGCAGGAGGCGCTGGCCTTCCTGCTCTCGCCCGAGGCGGCGGAGCTGCGGCCGCTGCTGGTGACCGAGCTGGTCGTGGCGCTGGACCTGGCCGCGCGCGGCGCGGCGCGCCGCCTGGCCGCGCGCTTGCGCCCAGAGGCGCGCGCCCGCTGGCCCGGGGCAGCGCCTGCATGAGGGGAGCGCGTTTGCGCGGCCGAGCGCCGCAGAGGCGCCCTGCCCTGCACGTGCCTTGCGCGCAGCTCCAGCCCCGGTGGCCTCGGAGTGCTGGCTGACCAGGCCGAGCATGGCACGGGGTGCCGCATGTCGGCCCATGGCGCAGCGGGGCAGGTGCGCGAACAGCTTTGCATCAAGGTGCGGTGATGTCAGGAGCTGGGCGTGGGTGCCATGTAGTGACTTTAGGGAAAGCGTGATGGCTGGCTGAGCCACGTCATCTCTCCCTTCCCTAGTAACACTGAGCGACATGGGGTTAGGTTAGGTTAGGGCTTCTGTAACTTGCAGCCTCGCGCTTTCGCAAGGCTGAGAAGCGGACGGGGCGGCCGCAGGCGCTGGCGCCGCGCCTGCCGCTGCTGGGTCGGCTGCCTGCGCCGCCGTTGCCGCCGCTGTGGGTGCCCGGCCTGGGCGTGCGCAGCGTTGACGCGCTGCTCGCCGCGCTCGCGCCGCCGCTGAGCGCGGAGGAGGGCGTGTACCTGCAGTCGCTGCGCGCGCTGGCCGGCTCCTTCCTGGGTGCGCGGCCTAAAACATAGGCGCTATCTTTTTCAGCTCCCTTCGTACCCCCGAGCACATGTAATGGCCCGCGCGCGCGGCGCCCCCCGCAGCGCGCCCGGCAGGGGCGGCCTGCGTGCCAGGGCCCGCGCGCGCTACTTGGGTGGGCGGGCGTGTGCAGCAGCCGCAGATGGTGGGCGTGCGCCTTGGGGCTGGCCCGCGGCCGTTGCATGGCGGGCATGAGGGCGTGGCGTGCGCCTGGCGCGATGAGGTTGCTTCGTCGCCGCTCTGTGCAGTGCCATGTCCATTCCACAGCGGTCAGCAAGCCCTCGCCCTGCTGGCAGGCAGGGCGCGGGGTCTGACCTGCCTGGGACCTCACGCTGCTGCTCGTGCCCCGATGCAGCAGGATGTCGCGCTGCGCGTCGCTGCACGCAAGCGCCGGCTGAGCCTGGCGTGACCCGGCCCCCGGCGCGCAGGCTCGGAGGAGCTGAGCCCGCCGGCGCTGCTGCGGCTGCTGCTGAGCCCGAGCGAGCAGGTGCGCGAGCTGCAGCTCGCGCTGGCCGCCGCCGCCGGCGCGCCCGCCAACGCGCAGGTGCGTGCGCGCGGCGCCCCCGCCGCACAGGCGGCACCGCGGGCAGTGGCGCGGCGGCGGCGCCCTGCGCGCAGGCGAGCATGCTGCGCGAGCTGCTGCATGCCGGAGGCGCCTTGTGCTCGTCTCCACTGTACTTGGGCCTGGAGCGCTCCGCCTGTGTAGGGCAGGCGGTGCTGGGCAGTGGTTGAACTAATTCAGAAGGACGAATGCTGTCATAAGAAAAAGGCTGAAAATTTGATGCTCTGCGGACACACTGCCTGCCTCCGCAGGTGGTGCGCGAGGTGGCGGGCGCGGTGGCCGCGCAGCTGCTGGAGCGCCAGGCCGCGCGCCTGGGCGTGCCGCCCGCGCAGCTGTTCCCGCAGTGGCCCGTGCTGCGCGCCTGGCTGCTGCCCGCTGCGGCGGCGCGGGAGCCGGCGGCGGCCTCGCTTGCGGGCGCTGCAGGCGGCAGTCGCACTCTTTAGAAATATCAGCTTGCTCAGATGTATGCATGGCGTCAAGCGCGGTGCTCGCGGTCTGCGCGGGGCGGCGCGAGCTCGGCGCATGTGCCAGATGCGTATTTGCTGTTGTATTGATGCGGCGTGTGTGGCGCCCATGTGGCGCGGCCATGCGTGCAGCGCGCTGTTGAGCTCGCCATCAAGCATGTCTTGGGGTGGGCGCTGTCACTGTGCTGCAATGCCACATTTACATTTACAGTTGCTTTAGTAGCAGGCTGCATGCGCGCCTCGCGTGCATCTGACCTTGCAAAGCTCCAGTGGGCCTGCTGTGACGTGCCTCTGATGTGTGCAGATGTTGCCCCGCATAGCTCCCAATTGTGTTCAGGGGGCCAGCGCAGAGGCTGCGCCCTGCTTCTGGGCATGCAGCGTGCCAGTTTCCGGACGTCAAAGTCTGCAATCGTCATGGTCGTCCTCCGCTGCTCCCAGCTCATGTCAACATATCGATCCTCATACATTGGCAACCCGCATGCATGCTGAAGAAGGCGCGCGACCACGAGGTGAAGTCGTGGCACATCTGGTGCTTGAGCTGGTGTCTGGCGCGCACCCGCAACTGTGTCTCAGGAATGCCGGGATAGAGAGCGGGCGTCAAAACCTAAAAAGAGGCTACCAAAGGCGCCGAAAAGGGTCGCATGCCGCTTTCACCGGCCCAAGCGCCCATGGGGAGGGATGGACAGGCTGCCGGGGATGGGAGTGGGCCCGGCAGTCGGCAGTCTGTGCGCCAACTGCCGTCGCTGCGGCCGACATGCTGATTGCCAGGCACTCTCCTGCTCGGCAGCCTGTCCGTCCCTCCCCATGCGCAGTGGGGCCGGTAGAATAGGCGCGCGTTCCTTCTCGGCGCTCTCAGTAGCCTCCTTGGAGGCTTTGACGCCGTTCTCCGGCCCTGCAATCTTGAGGCCCAGCACCTTGTCTGAGCCGCGGGCGCGCGCCCACCAGCTCAAGCACCTGAGCACAAGCCAGTTACCACAATACCCTGCAGTCTTCTCACTGTACATGTGCGTTTACTGGCTCGCCTGTCCCTGCTATACAATGCCCACCATACATGCCCACCAAACAGCCATGCAGCCACGGCATAGCAGGCTTCAAAGTCCTAAACTCGTAGTTCTCAACTTGCATGCTGTATCATGGGCCCTCCAGGCTACGGCAGCGTGCGCGCATGCGCACACACAGGTCACCTGTGTTGTAGCAGTAAGTAGGTGCGGACGCTTTGTTCTGGTGTACATACACCAGCACTTTGCGCAGTCTTGCGCGACCCACCAAGCGTAACAAAACACTGAGATCCAAAAGCCTGCTGACTGCGGCAGGCAGTTGGTGACCAAATAGTGAACTAGCCAAACTCTTGAGCAGAGCGTTAAGCGCAGAGTTCGACAGCTCAAAAGTGGACAACAGCGTTGTGTCAGCGGCATCCTGTGGCTGTCTGCATGTAACACTATAGAGAGTATGGCAAAGCCGATGCAACTCTAATATGATGTGAGGTGCGTCGTCGACGCGCAGGCGTGGATAACGCTGCGAGCATCCCTCCGTGGTTGCTCTAGGCATATCCGCCGTGCTTCGCAATATTCAGGCTCCCGCCGTCATAGAACAATGCAGACAACCTTGCATGACTGCCTCGGTGTGCTGATGGCACTAATCGCAGCTCACAAAGTAAAGCACACCGAGGCAGCCGTACAAATTTATGTCATCATGACCCTTCCAAGGCGGGAGCCTGAAGACCGCCATCACGGCTAATATGCCTCGTGCCACCCATGGAGGGCTGCTCGCAGCGTCCACCATGCCTGCACGTGGACGGCGCACCTCGCAAGCGGGTACGAAGCAGTGCTGCGTAGGCAGCGCCATGCTCTCTGCAGGGCTGCATGCCGAGCGACAGGGCGCCGCGCTGCTGCTGTTCAGTACTCGAGAGCTGTGCGCAAGATGCTATGCAAAGCTGCTCAGAGCTGTGCCTTGGACGTGACCAAAAGGGTTGCTGGGCCCTAATGCCCAATACACTCGCTGATAGCGCGCTGGCAACGAGTGGGAAGGCTCTTGCCACTGCAGCTTATCAACAGCTAGGCATCATGGAAAGAAAGGTGCTTGTGAAGGTGCTGCCAAGCAAAGCCTGCTGTAACGGCATCATGCATGTGCTTTTGCCCTTATGAGCACCTTTATGGCACAGAGGACCAAAGCAAGCAGGATGTGCAAAGGAGCGCATGCAACGCGCCTGGCCGGCTGTTCCTTGTAAGCACCCATGTGCTTGGCCCGGCCTAAATACCTATTCCTGCACGCCGATGTGCTGCGCATGGACATGCGGCACACCAGCAGCCTCCAGTACTGCTGCAAGCACGGGGGCCGTGGAATACATGAACTGCACCAGACTGCGCTCATCAGGATCATTCCCCGGCTTCCCCGTCAGCGGCTGCCAATTTTTGAGCGCCGCCGACGAGATGGCGTGAAAGCACACTCAGCAGCCGCAAGCGCCGCAGCGCTCGTCTCGTGCCGCCCGTCAGCAGCCAATGTTGGCTGATAACGGTTGTAACTGATTCATTCGTGACTCTGCCCGGGCCGTCCGCGGTCGGCGGCCTCTCACCCGGGACTTGCATTGCTTTCAGTCAGCGGTATCTGCAGTTACTGACCCTACTCCAAGTGCATGCACCCACTGCCGAGGCGAGACTGATGGGGGTGGGCAGGAACTTACGTTCAAGTGGCGCTGAAGGAGCGCTGAGGTTGGCTGTGCGGGGACCAGGCTGCACCCTGGTGACTGTCTGCTGAAGAGCCGCTGCTGGTGTGTGGAGTCAATAGTCAGGCAACCTCAAGCATGCATGCCCACTGCAGGGCATGCCTAGCATGGATCGTGCCAACCAAGCCCTCGCCAGTTCCCTGTTAGGGCACAAAAGTGCTGCTGCATGGCTCTGGTCTGACCAGAGGGCGACCGTGGATTGCTCATCATATATCTCGTTGTACTCTCCCGTCGGCACGCCTCTGCTCCACACAAAGTCGCTGCAGCCATTGCCTCACCGCACGCGAGTGGAGCTCGGCAGCTATATACATCTGCTCCGACGCTGTGCGGCTGGATAGCACCAGCGGGAGCCGGAGCGATCTCTGCACACTCGCTACAGGTGCACCAGCTGCGCCCGGCTTGCCGCCTGAGGCCCGCTGCGGGCGGAGCGGGTGCATGCACGTTCATCGCGCGGGAAGCGTTCAACGGCCTGCGTGTTTGGGAAGTGCTTGGCCGTGCCTTTGCGCTCGTGCCGTCGAGATTGGCAAGGCGTGTGGCACAGCGGGACGCCAGTTGAGACCACACTCTCGAGCTTGATACTGCCAATGCTGAGGCCCTGCAGCCGTCGCAGGCGCACAGCCGCCGCGCCGCGCCGTCGAGGCGCCGCGCCGCCATGGTACCCACCACCCAGCGCGGTGTGCCGCGCGCGGCGCTGTGCTCGGCGCTGCTGCTCTGCGCGACCGCGCTCGCGGCCGGCCAGGGCAGCGGCCTCGGCTCCGCCCCGGGGCCTGAGGCGCCGTACAGGCTACCCCTGGCGCCAGCGCTGGGCCCCGCGCTGCCGCCAGCGCAGGCGGCGGTGGCGGCCATTGGCGCGAGCGGGCTGCCGTCATGGGGCGCCTTCTTGAAGGCGACCGACGCGGATGGCGTCCAGCAGCGCGTGGGCGTGCTGACGCTGACGCAGGCGCGCGTTGCGCCGCGCCCATCTTCATTAGCGAATGGGCTCAAAGTACAGTTGCGCGGAGGAGTTGTCTGACCTGATGCTGCGCACCGCTCCGACCAAGCAGCAATTTCACTGGTATAGAAAGTCATGTGAGCTGGTGGGCGACGCGGCGGGCGCGAGGCGCGGTCTTAGGATACTTTCACTCAGACAGGCGCAGAGGCACGTGCCGGCAGAGGGTGCAAGTGCGGAGGCGCCCAGCAGAAGTAGCGCTCGTGAGCCCGCGCGTGGCGGCCTGTACCTGCTTGCAGCATTCTGAGGCTCTGCCACGCGCGGGCTGGGCCCCCAACGTCGCACGCGCGCCGGCACAGGACGCGGCCGGGAAGCTGTTCTTCAACACGACGTTCACGGCGGACGTTGGGGCCGCAAACCCGGTGCAGTCGGTGCTGGTGTCGCTGCCACCGTTCATCAACAGCTCCGCCGCGACGCTCGCGGTGCTCTACTTCAACGCCACGCAGCAGGCGCGCGCCCGCGCGTGGCGGCCGCGCCCCGCGGCGCTCGCCGCAGCGCGCGCTTCCCTTGGCAGTGGCTGATCAAGCGGTTGGCCTGCGGCATAGACCCAGCAGCAAACGCAGCATGAAGGGACGCAGCGCGCTGCGCACTCGCGCCGTGCACGGGGCCCCAAGGCTCTGGCCCCTTGGCAGAGCGACGCTCCCCCAGGCGGCGACAGGCGCAGACGCGCCGAGCGCCGTCCGACTTGGCTGTCTGGTGTGTGAACGGGGCCACACGCGGCTCTGGGCGACAGCTGTGACCATGTGGTCCAGTCTTGGTGGCATCATCATACGCACCAATGGGGCGCCGCTGACGCGCCGCGCGCGCGCCGCGGCGCAGGCGGCCGCGCCGGTGGTCGCGCGCTCGGGCGACAACGCGACCAGCTGGTCCCTGGCGGCCGCCGCGGCGCCCGTGCCGGGCGTCAGCGCGCCCGAGCTGCTGTCTAATCTGAGCCTGGGCCGCGCGGTGGTCAACATCTACACGGCCAACTTCCCGCAGCCGCTGCAGCCCATGGGCTGCTGCAACAACGCGCAGGCGCGGGCCCCGGGCGCGACGGCGCCGCGCGCCGCTGCGTGTGACCCCCACGCCGTGCGCTGTTGCCGCGAGTGCCGCGCAGGGCCGCAGCGGCGCGTCTGCTTCCACTGGTGCGCAGGCCGTTCTGCTTGCAGCGGCGTGGACGCAATTGTGTGACAGTAGGAAAGAGCCCAAACGCAAGCCAGGCAAAAGGCGCCGCCGACGGCGCGCGCGCACGGCGCGCAGGTGCGCAGCGAGGGCTCCGTCGAGCCGCTCAACTCGGCGGCGCTGCCGGCGGGCGGCCTGCGGCAGGACCACCACGGCTTCGAGCGCGCGCCGCTGCAGCCGGCCGACTCGCTGCCGTACCACGCGTACCTGGAGGCGGCCGACCCGACCGTCAACACCACCGCCACCGGGCTCATCCAGCTGCAGGTCGCGCCGGACAACGCCTCGGTGGTGCGGCCCCCGGCCCCGCGCCCGCGCACCGCGTAACAATAATCCTACCCTGTCCGTCCCTGTTCCGCCAGAGTGCGCGCGCGCGCGCGCGGTGTGGCGGTGCGAGCCGCGCCTAATAGGACCTCTCCGCCAGGCAGCCCCTGTCTCGGGGGCCCAGCATACCAGGCTGCCGCGCCTGTGTCCTTCTCTCGCGCGCGAGGGCATGCGCACCAGCGCTCGCGCGCATGCGCATGGCGCGCCGCGGCTGTTGTCGATGCACCCCGAGGCTGCGCATGCTGTGCAAGGTCACTATCGCAATCCAGTTTGTTGTCTTGGCGTTACTACAAGCGGGTTAGGGTAGGGCTGACGTCCCCGCCGCGCCCCGCCAGGTCTACAACGTGACGCTGGGCGGGCTGGCGTACACGGACGAGATCTTCAACGTGTCCATCTGGTTTGGCAACGGCCAGACGCGCCGCCTGGGCTGGTTCCCGTACTCGCTCTACTCGTTCGCCTCCGACCGCCTGCCCACGCCGCGCGGCGGCCTGCTGCCGCCCACCAACGGCGCCAACTTCACGCTGGCCACCGGCTGGATTGGCCGGTGCGCAGCCGCGTCTCTACCTCTGATCGTGCTCCGCGTTGCGCCACATGGGGCCGGGAGCATGGGGTCGGGAGCATGGGAAGGCTGTCCAAGCCTAAGAGGAGAAATGCGCGGTTGTTTACACTGTAAGTGTGCGAACATGCGAAATTTACTGGCAGGTTTGTCGCAAAGAAAGTGCAGCATGCGTATGTGCGCTGCAGGGTTGCTTTTGCTTACCTACTTTCTGGGGCGCACGGCGCATGTGCAGCAGACGTGCAGCTGGCTATCTACTGCGCGCTGCGTTGCTGTGGCTCCTGTGTTTGGTCCTTTGACAGCGAGGCATAAACGTCGTCGCAGCGCGTCATCTGCAAATGCGGAGCGCAGAGAGCTCCGCAGGCACTCTGCTACCCCGCGCCTCACCCCGCGCCCGCGCCGCGCAGGTGGGTGGACCAGGTGTCGCGCGTCACGTTGCGCGACCCGACCTATGAGTACGGCGTGCAGCAGCTGCTGGCCGGCAACGTGTACGTCGTCATCGGCACTGCGCGCTACCCGCAGGGCGAGCTGTCCGGGCACGCCGTGCTGGGCTGGGGCGCGGCGCCCAGCTAGGCGCCGGCCCCTGCCACGGCCGTAGCGTGATTGCACGCGGGCAGGAGGGTGCCGGTCACGCGGTCTTGTCTGCGGCCCCCCTCAGCCAGTTGTGTGACGCCCGCCCCGGCCCCTGCGGCAGCGGATGAATGATGTTAAGGGCCTGGCGTGCCGGGGCCCGAAGGGCTGACATGCCGGGGCTGAAAAGCTGGCTCTTCAGCCCCGGCGTCCCGGGGCCATGTTGCATCCTTGCTTGCCGCGCGCGCGTAATTTGGGGAGGCGTGGCTGTTGGTCGTTGCCGGGTTGCCGCCGTGGTTGCGGCATTGCTGTGCACTATCTCAGGTTGTGGAGTAGCAAAGGAGGGGGCTCACGCAAGGGGCAGGGAGCGGGAGCAGCCCATGCTCTGGCTGCTGGGCGGTGTGCTGTCCTGCGGGAGTATTGGGCCCGTGTCAAGGCCTCTGCGGAGTCTCATATGGCAGTCTGGGGTGCGGCCTGTGGCCTGTTTGGGGAAGCGTGCTGCGCCGGCCCGGGGCGTTGCCGCGCTGGCGGCCGAGCTTTGCCTCTTTCCCTGCCATGCTCGGGGCGCCGGGGTGTGTGAGCCGCCGCAGCCGCGGCCGCCACAAGGCTCGGTGGGGGGCGCTGCCGTGATTTGATGCAAGCCTGTTGCTGCAAGTACTGCGCTCGTTAGCTTCGCTGCCAGCTTTGATTATCATGGCACCCCGTGAGTAAGTGTCATTTTTCATCGAGCAATACGGTGCGCGCTCAGCGCATGCGCAGCATGCAGGCCCATTTGTCAATGCGCAGGGCGCGGGCGCATGGGTACGATCCTGGGAAGAGTCGGGTGTGCACAATGCGAGGCGCTCATTGTTCAGTCCGCGCTTCGGTTGTTCGTTGTCTGACCCAACGGTCCGTCAGTTCTGTGCCTTGCCAAGATGGATCCTTGGGGCCGCGTGAACACGGCTGGGGCATGCGTGTCGCTCATGCGCTGCTGCTGCAGGTCGGCACACAGCCCCTGCCATTGCAGGCAGGGACAGCACTGTTTCATGATTTCGTGGCGGGTCTGCTCGCCGGTAGCTATATTGGGTCCAACAGCCCAGAATAAGAGGGCTGGTCTGCACGGGCCCCTCCCGTTGTAGGTCGTGTTTGGTCCATTTCATGCTGTAAGCAAGTGGCTGAAGCATCACGTGGCATGTGCGCGGGCTGCGCTCGCAGTGCATTACATTTGTGCTCTCTGGAGATTGTTCAAGTGTGAAGTGCAACCAAGCGTCAAGGAACAGATTGGGCACTGGGCGCGACAGGCAGCAACTTCAAACACAACAGGCGCAGCTGCCTGCAAATCGCGGCAGGGACGGGTGCGCCCCTTCGGCACACCTACACTGGTGTACATCCTGCACGAGGCGGGTGACAGCCAACGCTGCGACCTCACACAACCCGCTTCAAGTCTGATTTGGACCAAGCCCAAATGATTGTGTGAACCACACAAGACCGCAATACTGAGCGTATATTTCACAGAGACGGTTCCACATGAGCCCGAAGTGCACTCATTCCGCAGTGTGCAACCCCATCAAAGCCTTCGAGTGTCCCGTGCGTAGGCGGTGCGCAATAAAGCGTGACTCAAGTGCGGTGCAGGGTGCACCAGGGTCAGGAAGTAGCCTACTGACCATTTATGTCTAGGAATTTGCCAGGCGCTGCATGTCGCCGCCTTCAGCAGTGCCGCCACAACAGGGCCATGCCCAGGATATCAGAGAGAGGAGGGGTGCGCATGCGGGCCCGGTCCCGCTCGCAGTCGGGTACCAGAGCATCCGACATGCATTCTCTGGCACGCATGCACACCGCACAACGCATTTAGCGCAGTCACGGCGAGGAGCATCCCCGCGGCGTGCTGGCGGCCGCAGCGCACAGCGCGCAGCCACACGCCCAGCGCTCCGGCATCCGCTGCCAAGTGACAGCAGCTACAGGTCCTGTCAGAGATGGCGCTTTGCCTTCTCGTTCGCTTTCCATAAAGTTGTGTAAGGCCCTACGTCCCTCGCGCGAGGCCGCCGCTGTCGCCATGCTGTGTCGCTGCCTGCCCATCGTGCAGATCAATCTGTGCGGCGATGCGCAAACAGAGCCCACGCAAACAAGAGCCGCCGCAGTGCCGGTAAACCCCGGCACGCCGCTCGAAAAAGCCCTGGGTGCCATGGGAAGCCTGACACACCCTGCGCGCCTAGCACGAGGGCGTCTCCGTCCACGCGTCGTGCTGCTCGTTGCAGTCGCGCAGCGCGGTCCACGCGGCCGACGCGCACTTGAAGCCGCTGCCGAACGAGAGCTGCCACAGGCGCTGCCCGCGCTTGACGCCCTGGCACGTCTCCACGAACGACCAGGCGTACCAGGTGGACGACGAGCTCGTGTTGCCGTAGCGCTCAAACGGCCGCAGCATCGGCAGCAGCTGGCTCGGGCGCAGGCCCAGCTGCGCGCGGGCGGGCGGCGCGGCAGGGTCAGGCCCGCTTCATGGGCTCGCCCCTTCTGCTCAATCCCAGCTAGTATGGGTGTGCAGGGGCCTGCGTTCGCTGAGTTGAAGCCAGGGGTGCTGTACAGCCTGAGGTGCGCCCACAGTCACGGTGCTTGCTGTCCGAGAGCACATCTTGACAGCCCGCGGCAGGACGGCATGCAGGGCATACACTGCGAGCGACGCGCATGGGGCCCGGCGCGCCTGCGAGCCGACGCCCTCGATGACCGTCTTGCCGCCCGGGTGGATGCAGAAGTGCTCGAAGGCGGTCTTGAAGTCGGGCGTGTACGGCTTCAGC
>JAABUO010006933.1_pt1 | contig 12965 bp, 20 predicted proteins | sample 5559291 | NCBI WGS metagenome assembly JAABUO01 (sample SAMN10711878, study PRJNA513372) | rock metagenome | isolation source: Antarctica rocks | place: Antarctica: Victoria Land, Finger Mt sud
TCTGTGCCGGCCAGGCGCCGTGCGTCAGCGCCCCAGGCCGCCGCACTCCGAGGGGCCGTGCAGCGGCGAGAGCGCTGGGCGGCGCACCACGCCCGGGTGCGACAGCGACAGCGGGTTGATCTCGCTGAGCGGCGCGTGCGCCTGGTGCTCGAGCAGCTGCATCACCTTCACGGCCACCTCGCTGCCGTCGTAGCGCCCTGCGTGCCAGCAGCCCTGGCAGGTAAGCCTAGAAGCATTCTTGCGCGTTGATTCCCTTGGCACAGCTGCACGTCTGCAGCCCTGCTGGCACGAGGCTGCATGCGCCTCATAGTACAGCTTCGTGCAGTGCAGGCGCCAGACTGATGCAGGCAGGTGACAAGACATCCTGCAGAGACTGCAGGCCGCGGCGCCGCACCGCGGTACACCTTGCCGTGCACGCCGCGCCCGAGCTCCTCAAACAGCTCGACGCCGTGGCGCTTGCCCAGCGCGAGAGCGGCCGCATCCCGGCACGCATACTTGCCCGTCGGCCAGCGGCCTGCACAGCGCCGCTGCGTCAGCTGCGGCCCCGCTTCACAGACAGCGGGCTCTGCGCCTTGCAGACCAATATAGAGCCTTTCTAGGCACTAGTAACGTATCTGTGCCTGCGCACAGGCACGTTCTCACGTTTGTTCAGCTGAACGGAAGCATGGCTGGGGCATGCGCACGTCACGCAGGCGCGCCGCACCTGTGAGGTTCCCGAGGGAGGCGGCCGCTCTCCAGCGCGCGCTCCGCAGCGCGGCAAGGACGCAGACAGCCACGGCAGCGAGCGCCGCCAGCCACACGAGCATGGGTGGCCGCCCCTCCGCTGTGCGTGCCAGAGTCTGCGGGCCCCTGCAAGCGCGCGGCCCCAGGCCTGAGGCGGCGGCCTGTGTGAGAATGCACCAGGCGCACGAGCCACTCAGCCACGAGCGACCCAAGAGGCAGGCCGCGCTCCTACTGCGGGCACCGCGCGGCAGCCAGAATGCCTTGCCTGTCCGCACTCCCGCGGGGGCGCACACCTCTGTCGCTACCTCCTGAACAGACCTGAGACTCGGGTCGAACAAAGGCTCCCCAACATGGGCATACATGCAGCGCGGACCTGTTTGCACCGGGCAGCACGCAAGCGCGCAGCTCTTCTTTTTGCGCTTGTTAGGCAAGCAGCGCCACAGCGTGCACTGCCAGACGCCCAGGCAGCCCGCCTGATGTCGGGGGATGCTCACCGAGCGGCGGAAGTTTCCGCAACAGCCCGCGCCCAACAAGGGGCCGGCGGCACGTTGCAGCCTGCCCAACCTCCAGCGTGCCAGCTCCTGTGCTTTTCAGCCGGTGTTCGCCGCCCACGAAGCTGCGAAAAGAGATAACGCCGACCCCAACAGGCTATGGCGACCGGACGCAAGCTCCTCACATGGCAGCTCAGGTAAAGCAGCTATCAGTTCGAACAGACGCGCGTAGACGTTCAGCAGCGATCTACTTGGATTGTACCCAAAATTGTACGGCGAAAGCCCTGTGAGGGTATGCTGTGCGTGAATGGCCTCCAAGGCACATATTGCATCCGGATGGTGGCCATGGCTGCATGACGCTGTCTGATATCACCAGGTGGCATGGCATGCCTCATGGTTGGACCATGCCTTGCACACAGCTGCTCCGCCTCCCCAAAAAGCACACGCCGGTGCCGGCTGCCTTACCGGCTGCCAGGTCTGTTGCACCACAGCAGCCTCCTCACCTACAACGCTGCACTCCAGCCGCAGCGCATCTCAACAGCAGCGCCGTGTGAGCCTCCACCCCAAGAAGCTCCAAAAGCGTCGCTTTTTGTATTTGTTTAGTCAGACGTCAGTTGTCGTTCAGGGCTGCTCACGCATGAGCCGCCACTCCAGACACATCACAGTGGGTACACATGCATGTGCAAGAGTGAATCAACACGATCATGTGGATAACCACCGCCGCGGCGCGTCACTGTCCAGGCACGCCCGTTAACAAGGCTTCGCGGTCGGTCGCCGCTGCACACTCAGTCGTCCCTGCTCGAGGCATGGCCTGTGCGGGTACTGCTTGGGCGCCGCCACGCCGCATGCAGGCCCCAGCACAACCCCTTTGTGCCCAGCCGCGCTGCGCACGCAGCACTGCATGGACTAGCTGCAGCGCACAACATGGCCCTGAACTGTCACGGATGGAGAGGCGCACATGCACACACACCCACCCACCCATCCCTACTCTGTGCAGCGCCCTGCACCACCCCCGCGGGCAGTCACAACACACTGTCTGCTCGGCCTCCAGGCTCACTTGAGCTCTCTGCCTCGGCACCCATGCGCAGCCGCCGCCGCCCTCACGGCAGCCCGCCCCAGGACCCCTTCTTCTTGTTCGCCTTGGCCGCCGCGGCGGCCGCCTCCGCGGCCGCCTTGCGCTTGGCGGCCTCCTCCTGCGCCTTGCGCGGGTTGAAGATGCGCTGCACGCCCAGCGCCACCTTGGTGCCCGAGTCGATCGGGTCCAGCGGGTCCTTGCGCATCCTGCGCGCGGCCCCGAAGGTATCATGCGACACACTTACGTCAGGCGCCATGCGAGGAGCGACTGCTGGCGCAGCCTGCTACACAATTTGCGCACGTGCAACCATGCCTCTCCCATCAATGTTGTGCACACTGAGCACAGTGCAGCACTGCCGAAGTGCGGCTGATCACAGAGGTGCGTCATCACACTCCCGCATTGCCGATAGGGATGCATGCTCGGCAGCATCGGCACACTGCTCCGCAACACACACGCCACGCCCCCAGGAGGCGCGCAAAAGCCCTAAAAGAAGCCCTAAAGGTCGCACGCGGCGCCCCGGCGCGCGCCTGTGGTTGAGGCAGAGCGCGATGATGCGCTGCACGTCGGCCGGCGTGACCTCGGCGCGGCCCTCCAGCGCGGCGAACGCGGCGGCGGCCTTGTTGACGGTGATGTCGCCGCGGATGCCGTCCACGTCCAGCAGGCTGCACACCTCGCTGATCTGCAGCCGCAGGCCGTCCGACAGGCGCACCTGCGCGCAGCCGCCGGCTGCGCCTTCAGTGGTTTAGCAGGTTCTCGGGGGCCTGTTGGTCTCTCGTGCTGCCGGCGTCCAGAAAGTGAAAGCCTGGAGGGGTTGCGCCACTATACGCACCTCGCCCAAGCGTGAGTGCAGGAGCTTGCCCGCGATGCAAGCTCCTGCATGTCTGGCCTATCCCGCGATATTTGAGACAATTGTGAACGCCGTCATCATTTAGCCCCATGTTTGGAAGGGGCTGCCGGCCGCAGCTGTGGCGGCACTCCTTCAGGTCAAATGTGCCACTGCCGAGACTGGTGAAGCACGTGTTCTCGGCGCGGCTCTCACCACTTTCACCAGGAGCAGAGCAGGGCACCCCATAGGGCCGGCTGCCGCCCTGTCGAAGCGCACATCATGACCAGGCGGGGCAGAGGCAAGAGGGGTCGTGTCGCGGCAGCGGGCGCCCGCATGCAACCCCACATGCGCCCTGCACGCGCGTGTGGCCCGGCGCCGCGCCTGCTCCAGGCGCTCGGTGGCGGCGGTGAGCCGCGCGCGCAGCGCCGTCTGCTCATCCTCGGCCGCGGCGCAGAACGCGTCCGGGTCCTGCGCGCCGGCCTATGGGCTCAGGTATGGGGTTAGGCTACTAGGTAGGGGTACCCCTGGGCTGTCAACACAGCTGGCGAGCCAGGGAGGTGCGGGGCTTTCCAGTACCCCAAGAAAGATATCCCGGGACAAGGCCGACATGCGCGGAATCAGAGTGAAGTCCCCTGCAGCTCACAATATGACACCGAGCACGCCAGGTACTCCGTGGGCAACACGGCACCACAAGCGCGTGCACAGAGCAGAGGGCAGTGCATGGCTGGCGTGCCGCAGGTGGCGGCAGTGCAGTGCCCATACCTGACTATGAGATGCTAACCTTGCGTACGAGCCAGCGGTCGCCGTGCTGAAGGGAGCAGAGAAAGGCTGAGCGCCGGCGCGGGCGGGGCCGCGCCTGGTCAAAGGCGAGCCGGTCGAGCACCATGCGCGTGCGCGACGCGATGCTGGGCATGGTGGTCACGATCACGCTCAGCCCAAAGCGGTCCAGCAGCTGCGGCCGCAGCTCGCCCTCCTGCGCTCGGCGAGCAACACTTTCCTCGGCACTGGCGTCCGAACAGGCCTCCCATTGGTTTCAAGTCCTAGCTTCTTCACAGAAAAAAGCAAAGTGTGCGTAGTCAGGAAGTACCATCATAACAGCGCCTGCAACACGCATGGTAAACACTTGTGGGCCACAGATGCGTAGCGACTTTTCGAGTATGCACGCCATCCGGCTCAGTGCTCACGCTGATGATCCTGGAACACCTCCAGCAGAGCACAGCTGCTGGCGGCGCGGGACGGCGGGCCAGGGCGCGCAGGGGCTACCATCGGCGCGCGCCTGCGGATTGCCAGAGCCGATCATGATGAAGCGCGCGGGGTGCTGGATGCTGACGCCCTCGCGCTCCACGGTGTTGATGCCGGAGGCCGCGGAGTCGAGCACCACGTCCACCAGGCCGTCATCCAACAAGTTGACCTCGTCCACGTACAGGATGCCGCGGTTGGCCCGGGCCTGCGCGCGGCGGCCGCAACCCTAACCCTGACCACAGCGTGGTATGGTGGAGCACCACGTCGGGAGCACGGCTGCGTGCATGCAGGGAATGCCGCAGACTGCCCTGGCTGGCCCTTTCGCGGCTGGCGCGCGCTTCGAGCACGGGACATATGCGACATGCAGTCACCCTGTTCATGCTCGCACGTCCGCACACAGGGCGGCCATCATGCCATACAGGGCCGCCATCATGCCATGCAGGGCGGCCATCATGCTATCCTGGGCGGCCATCGTGCTGTGCAGGGAGGGCGCTACCAGCAGGCCCGGCTCGTAGGCCTTGATGCCCTCCATGAGCGCCTTCTCGATGTCGATCGTCCCGCAGATGCGGTCCTCCGTCGCGCCGAGCGGCAGCTCCACCTGCGCGCCGCCGCTCGTCAGGCGCCCGCTTCGCTGAGATTTGCGCACACGCTCACAGATATTTGCGATGAAATGTGATGAAAAGGTCTTGTGTTCAAAAGTCTTGAGCAACGCGTGCGCAATGACACGCGCTCTCAACCCAGCACTCGAAAAATTTTGGTGGTTGTCGTGGTGGTCTGCGTCCCTAACTCAGCAGCGTGCGTAAAGAAGGCAGCGCTGGAGACAGCAGCAAGCAGCACTGCGGGCGGGCGCGCTTAATGCTGGCAGCAAAAGGCCAGAGAGCCCGCAAGCATATGGGGGCGGGCAAGACCGAGCACGCACCAGCGGCGTGGGCATCTGCGCGGCGAGCAGGCGCTCGCCGGCGCGGTGGCGCCGCAGCGCGTCCGGGCCCATGAGCTTGGGGTCCGTGGGGCTGGAGTTGAACGGGTCGTCCGCCACCACGGTGATCGCCGGCAGCAGGTCCACCATGGCCCTCACCTGCGCGAGAGCGAGACCCTCCAGGGTCTGCACCAAGCCCCAAGTCTGCAGCACCAGGATGCTGTGATGAGGTGCACGTAAGCAGCCTGCATGGGGCTGCGCCCGTGAACAGCCGCAGTGGGCTGATATATGCATATACCTCTTCACTCGTACAAGCGCGTCTATAGCAACACCAGTAAAAGCCCACACACGGCAAATCCCACGTGCATCCCAAGTGCCTACACTGATGGAGCCACCCTTGGCGCGGCGGCGGCGGCAGGGTTCACGCCGCGCAGGCGTTGCCCGTGTGGCCCTGCTGCGCCTTTGCTGCAGGCCTGTTCACGGTAGAGACAAGCAACACGGGCCCGGCTTCCTGCTGCTGCGGCTGCAGTGAAGCAGTGGATGCTGACAGCAGGGCAAACCCCTTGGACGCTGTGTGCGCGAGCACGCACGTTGCAAACAAGGCGCTCGAGACCTGGCACCTAGCGCGCGACTCGCAGCACACTACCACAAGCCACACGCCGTAGACATGTGCTTTAGGCGCACCGCGACGGACTTGCCGGTGCCGCGGTCGCCCATGATGAGCACGCCGCCGACCGTGGGGTCAATCACGTTGAGCATCAGCGCGAGCTTCATGTCCTCCTGGTCGGCCAGGCGCACAAACGGCAGCGCCGGCATCTTGCTGCCCTTCGCAGCGGCGGGCCGCTGCGCGACGGCCGTGCTGGCGCGCGTGACCGCAGCGCCTCGCCGCAGGTGTGCGCAGCCCGCCCTGCCGCGTCTCCGAGCAGCGGGGCTCTCTGCCAGCCGCAATGGCCGCTGCGCGCCAGGCGCGTGCGAGGCGAGCGCCGCGCATGGTGCGTGCAGCGTCCGCCCGCCGGCGGGCAAGCCCATTGGTGGCGGGCTGTGTGCCAAGCACTATAGTGTTACTTCGGCCTGCTCGTAGTGCAGGTGTCGGCGGCGCGCAGCCGGGCTATGAAAGCGCTTGGTACCAAGAGCTTGGAAACCAGGCTGTAGGCTGTGCACTAGGCGGGGCCAGGTGCTGTTGCGTGAATTCTGATCAGGAAAAGTAAGCTCAGCAGGCACACAAAACAGCTCAGAAGCTAGTAGAGTTCGTACTTGCTTGATCTGAGGATGAGGTAGGGCCTGCCAGGGTATTTTAAATCGTTTGCATGTTTGCTTGAATGGGCAGCTGCAGCCTACCTAAACAGCTTCTGGAGTCTCATACAAGCCATGTGACAATTAGCGTAGCACATGGCATATGAGGCTGATGCCAGGTGTGGCAGCGTAGCGCAGAACAAGGCACCAATGTGCCAAGGTGGCACCGCTCTCGTGTCCAGTGGTCGCCGTGCAAGGCACTTTCAACCGCCTTGCCTGCCAGTCCATCCCACTCTTCAGGTGCAGACGGCTGTGCCGACATAGCACACAGGAGCGCAGGCGCGCGCTGCTCAGGTAAGCTGCGTTGGCTGTAGGACACTTACTCTCGTCCTCCCTCCGGCGTTACAACCAGAGCCCATCAGTCTGCCTGTGTCGGGCCGCAGTTCCCGCATAGGAAACACGTGCGTCTTATTTTGCGGCCAGGCCACACCTCAAGCGCCTGCCTGCCACTTATTGCCAACCTCGGGATCTCAGTTGCTGACCACTGCAGTTCTGACCTACACGTCCACCTGGATCGTGAGTATGCCAGCTTGCGCAGCATTTTCACCCAGCACTCAACCAGCGCTCCTCCAGCAGGCTGAGCGCGAACTCGCTGACTGGCACATGCTCACAAGCCAGATTAGGGCGTGGCCCCTCTCCAGGGCGCGACGCCGTGGGCGCTGCCCCGACCCCAGGCCCGCCGCCGCCCGCGCCTGCTCCGCCCTCGTCACCGTCAGCGCCCAAGACCGAGCGCCCCGCTGCAAACGCTAAGTTCGCGCCCGGCCCGCCGCCCCCAGCAGCTGCTCCATCATCGCCTTCATCCGCGGGCGCTGCGGCCCGCGGCTCGCCAGCGCTAACGCGCGCCGGTGCGCCCGGGCTGGCGTCAGGGTCGGGGCCTCCAGTCGCACCCGCCGCCTCCGCGCAAGCTGCAACGGCGGCCGCCAGCCGCTGCTGCGCAGCTGCAAAGGTGCGCTGCGCCGCAATGCGCGCTGCCAGGCGCGCGTCCAACTCAGCGGCGGCAGCGGCGGAGGCGGCGGCGGCGGCGGCCGCCGCACCCTCGCGCTCGGCGGCCTCGCTCGCGGCCGCCTCCAGCTGCGCCAGCAGCGCCTGTGCCGACGGCGCGGCGGGCACAGATCACCAATAGTTAAAAACAGCTTACAGATTACCAACAGCCTGCTGTGCCAATGCTGAGCAGACTCCCGTGCTGATGCTGTCGGCACAGATTACCAGCACATTCCCGCTCCTGCGAGGTCTATCTGCGGCATTCGCACGTGGCCCCACCCCTCGCTTCCCTCGCCTGCTGTTGAAACTCGTCTGCTTTATTCAAACCCTGGGGCGGTGCGCGCCTGGCGCTCCATGAGCACGGCCTCCTTGGCGGCCAGCGCGGCGGCCTTGGCGGCGGCCGCGGCGCCGAAGCGCTCCTGCGCGCGCACGCGCGCGCGCCATGCGCCGCCGTCGCCGCCGCGCCCGAACACGCCGAGCGCGTTGGGCTCGAACGCGCGCAGCGCGGCCTCTGCGTCCGCATTGGCGGCGGCCGCGCCCGCCAGCGCCGAGCTGGCCGCCTGCCGCAGCGCGGACACAGCTTTAACCGGTGAGCATCCCCACGGGAAGGCGACCTGCACGGCGCGCACTTAAATGTCCTTTGCTGGGGCAGTCCACTGTGGCGCGGTGCACGCCCGGCAGCGCCGTTCACGGCACACGTGCCGTCGTCTCGCTGCAGCCTCGCAATGGAGCCTGCTCGGTTGGCAGCGTGGTTGCTCATTACATCCATGCGCTCGCGCTGAGGTCCAAGGTGAGGTGTAACAAAACTCTGGCGTGCAGGGTTCCTGGGAGCGCACCGCCACGCGCTGCTTGGCGGCGGCCAGGTGGCCCTCGGCCGCGCCGCGCGCGCCCAGCAGCGCCTCAGCACGGCGCTGCACGGCTCCCAGCGCGCGCTCCGCGTCCGCCGCGGCGCCCGCGGCCGCCGAAGCCGCCGCCGCGGCGGCGCCCAGCCGGGCGTCCTCCTCCTCGGCTGCCCTGCGAGTGGCAGAAGCAGGCTCGCCGCGTCGCGGGCGCCCATGATGCTGGCGCCCGGCTGCCTCAGCACGCCGCAGCAGCGCCGGCTGTGCCGATGTAGGGTGCAGCGCATGCACACAGAGAGCTGCTGAACGCGCCAGGGCTGACACTACACGGGTGATTGCTTTGGCTGGGTCCTGCTGCCTGGCGCACCATGGCACCACGGCAAACAGCGACAGCGAGGCACCCGCAGAGAACCCTCCCTTCTAGACGCGCACCCCGTGCGCTGGGCGCACCGCAGCGCCGCCTGCAGCGCGGGCAGCAGGCCCGGGTCCACGGCGCCGGCGGGCGCCGCCCGTGCCGGCTCGGCGCTGGCGCCGGCGCCGGCCGGGCCGCCGCCGGGCGCGCCGGCCTGCAGGCCGCGCAGGCGCTGCTCCGCGGCCGCCGCAGCCGCCGCCATCGCCGCCAGGGGCATCACATCGGCCTGGCGCAACGCGCCAGATAAGTGAGCATGCAAGAGCCCGCTTCAACCCGCTAGGGGCCCCACGTCTGGCATGCACTCCCCAGGCGCTCGGTAGCCTGGGGCCGAGCGGCAAGTTCGAAAGATAGCACCCTGACTGCGTCTTGTCAGGCTATGGCGGCCGAGAGCACAACCCTGCTCTATCAATCAGCAGTCACTTTGTCACCTCCTTGCTCACCCTAGCATGTCGCCCAGGCCAGGTAGCTTCATGCATAGGAAGACTCACTGTGAATGCAGAACGTGGTCTGAATGCATGCACGCTTGCGATCTTTCGCTCGTCAGACTGCGTCAGACTGCGCAGAGGTGGGCGGTGCGGGGCCCCCTGCTCACCGTGGCCACTGCGCCAGGGCTGTCGGGCATCGCCTCGCGGTCGCCGGCCTCGTCTAGCGCGATGTCGGCCGCGGGCCTCTCGAGCGCGCCGGCCTCCACACACCCCGCCTCCTGTCCCGACGCAGAGCTTTCAGCACCAGCACGCCATGCAGCACTGCGTCCTGGAGGCAGTCTGAGTCTCCTTGAGCACCGTTCGACCCCCGATCAACCTTCCTGTCCAGAGGACCACCTCAAACCTATACAGCATGCAGCACTGCCTGCGGTCCTTACGCAGCTCCTCTGCACGCAGTCTGGTCAAGGAGGCTGCATTGTCGACGCGGGCCTCAGCCCTCAGCCGGCCAACGCAAAAGCTGGCTTGCATCTGACTTTGCCGCTACCTGGCTCAGTGCTAAAGCACACAGGAGGCTGAAATTACGACACGCGCACCTGCGCCGCCTGCTGCAGGCCGTCGCCATCCGGGCTCTGCAGGCCGGCGACCAGGCCGCCCTCGGCCGTGGCGGACGAGTCGCCGCTCCAGGGCGACAGCGCGTCGCTGCCTGTGCGCGGTCAGCGCCCGCTGGGAGCATGCGCATGCAGTAGTTGCATAATAACAACGCGGGATGGCAAATCCATCAAAGACTCCAAGGCCAGGGTAACTGCGAGCCCGACCCTAGAGGAGCACCAACGTAGGACACACTCTGCGTCGGCAGTGCTCCTGCAGAGGAGCGGGGGCACATGCATGCATGTTGCTAATCGCAAACTTCCGGTAGGCCGCAGACTGCACACCAAGTGATCCATTCATCCTCAATCCGTCAGCATCTGTGTGTGAGTACATGAAGGAGATAACAGACCCCAATGAAGCAAGCACCACGCTCACGAGCTGTACGGGGTGCCTGGGCTGCGTGCGCACCGGCGCCCAGCAGCCGCTCCGCGCAGCCCAGCATCTGGTGCAGGCTCTGCGCGACGGACACAGGCGTCCCCGCCAGGCCCTCAGGCGGCGCCGACACGGCACGCATGGGGCTCTGCGCCACGAGCGCCGCACTCAGGCTCCTGCTCGGTGAACGCTTTGGGTTGTTGCGCAAAACGAGGCTGCTCCGCAATGTGTTGGTGCTACATGCAGGCGCTGCTCTCAGCCTCCCGCTGGCCCATCCTGAGGCGCTCCGTGAGGCACCCGGCCGCATGCTGAGGAGACATGCCAGCTGCCACAAGAGCTGAGCTTTTCCCGGCCTCATGGGCAAGGTTACGCTGATTTTGCGGCAGCCCTCTTGGATCCCGCGGCCTGGGTTCCTTGTTTCTGCAGCCCTGTTTTTGCGCAAGGGGCCTACCGTTTGCCATGCTCGCAGATAACGTTTACTTGCATGCTTTGCCTGTCATGTTTAAAGCACAGATTAGCCATTCACTCCATTGCGGTACACCCAGAGCATGCTGGGGATGCACGATTCGACACATAAGCCCGCCACATCTGGTTCTGAGCCGCCGAGCTCGGGCTGAGCTCGGGCGCGAGCGCATGCCAGTGCTCAGGCGGCAGGCAGTGGCAGGTAAGCTGCGGCCCGAAACGGGCGCGCACGGGCAGCGCGGGCGCCGGCGCGCGCACGGCGGCGGCGTCGCGCGCGCCGCGCAGCTCGGCCTCCAGGCGCGAGCGCTCCTCCTCCGCGCGCCCCAGCAGCAGCGCCGCCACCTCCAGGTCCTGCGCGCGCGCCAAAAGCCCTCAGGGCCTGCATAACCCCGCAACCCTGCGCCGACCCACGCGGCCTCGGCTGCAGGACCCGGGGTCCTGTGGTTCCCCAGCGCGGACGCTCAGCTTTAGAGTAGCTTGTAGACTCTGGCAGGCCTCACGCTTGCTTGCACCGCCTGAGGCTTGCTCGGCGGGCCTTCGCGTGGGGGCTGACCGCCTGGGCAGCCCGGCCAGCTGCTAGGCAGGCGGCGCCGGCCGCTCGCTCAAGCAGGCCCGCGCCGCAGGCGGCACGCGCTTCATCGGCGTGTACCTGGCGCGCCAGCTCGTGGAGGCGGGGCACAAGGTCACGCTGCTCACACGCGGCAAGAAGCCCGTGACGTTCCAGATCCCCGACGACACCGACGACGCGTACGCGGCCTACAAGGGCGCCGTGCAGCACATCGCCGTCGACCGCCAGGACACGCCCGCGCTGACCGACGCGCTGTCCGGCAAGGGCTTTGACGGTGCGCGCCTGCTGGCGCAGCGCTCGGCATTGATAGCCAGGCTTGCCTGCGCAGCCGTCCTCAGCGTGCACACTTTCACAGCACAGCTGCGGCTGGGCATGTTTAGGTGTGGGCTTTCTCTGCGGTGCCGCGGCAGCTGCTCTGCAGCAAGATACCCGCATGCCCGCCGCCGCCGCGGGCTGAGCGCTGCGGGCGCCGGGGCGCGCAGTCGTGTACGACATGAACGGGCGCGAGGCGACCGAGTGCGCGCCCATCCTGGACGCGCTGCCGGACCTGGAGCAGTACATCTTCTGCTCGTCCGCCGGCGTCTACCTGAAGGTGCGGCAGCGGTAAGTGTACGTGTAGGGTTACCGTGTACCTGATGGTGCGGCGCGGCGCTGGCCCTGCCGCGCACGCCGTGCGCGTGCGCGTCCACCGCCCGCGCACCAAGAGCGCGCGCTGACGCGCGGCGCGCCTGGGGGCCGGCAGTCAGACCAGATGCCCCACCGCGAGGAGGACGCCGGCGACCCGAAGTCCCGGCACAAGGTGTGCAGCCCTGCGCGGTGCCTGGCTTCGTGGCGGCCCATGCGGCCATGTCATGAGGGTACAGATGCATGCATTGTCGTAACCTGGACCCCACGAAGGCGCCGGCTGCCTGGCCAGCCCTGCTTGGCTGGGCATGGCCGTGTGTTCATGTCACCTGACAGTCTGGAGGGCGGCGGCTGGCTGCGCTTCACAGGGCAAGCTGGACACCGAGTCGCTGCTGAAGGAGCGCGACGTGAACTGGACCAGCGTGCGGCCGGTGTACATGTGCGCCTCGGTCCTTTCTCTGCTGTGCATGGTAGGGTTAAGGCGGGTGCGGCCAGTGTACAAAACGCCTCAGTCTAACAAATCCCAAGGATACCCAGCTCGAGTCTGCTGCGTGCACTCCGCTGTCCATGCAGCTGCTGCTGCAGCCGCCGCTGCTGCACTGGCACGCGCCGGCAGGGCCGCTGACGCGCGCAGCGCCGGCCGCGCAGCTACGGGCCGCTCAACTACAACCCAGTGGAGGAGTGGTTCTTCCACCGCATCAAGGAGGGCCGGCCCATCCCGGTGCCCGGCAGCGGCCTGCAGGCGCGGCGCCCCTGCGCCGTCGCCGCGCCCTGCAGCTGCATTGGCACGCCTGCACACTTGGCACCTAGAGCGGGTAGCAGAGTCTGCATTGAGGGGCTGTACACCGGCACTCATGCGAGGGCCTGGTGCCTGTGTGCGTGCGTGTTTTGGAACCCACTTGCACGGTCACTGTGACCCTTCATGGACGTCTCTTTCATGTGCTGCAACAGCTGCACGAGGCCCTCCCCGGCCCGCCGCGGCCAGCGCGCGCCGCCGCGCAGGTGACGCAGCTGGGCCACGTGAAGGACCTGGCGACCGCGTTCGCCAAGATCCTGGGCAACGCCAAG
>JAABUO010006936.1_pt1 | contig 12961 bp, 1 predicted proteins | sample 5559291 | NCBI WGS metagenome assembly JAABUO01 (sample SAMN10711878, study PRJNA513372) | rock metagenome | isolation source: Antarctica rocks | place: Antarctica: Victoria Land, Finger Mt sud
CGGAAGAGAACGCGAGGATCTACTATAAGTTAAAAGAGAATAGAGGAAGGGTTAAAAGAGGAAGAGAGAAAAGAATTATAAAGACCTTAATAAAGGAGAAGTAATCCTAGATGAAAGGAGCCTTTTGAATAGTAATAAGAGGAGGAAATACTAAGATAGTAGCTTAGAGCCTTAAAGATAAAGAAATTATAAGAGGAGATAACCTTACTCTTATAAAATATAAAAGGTAGGTAAAGAAGAAATAAAAAGAGGTAATTAAAATATTAAGAAGGTATCTCTTACTATATAAAGATAGTAGTATAGAGGAGAGAGATTTAGGAGATAAGAATTAATCTTTATATAAGGCTTCTTAAGGTTAAAAGCTTTATAAGTATTTATATATAAAGAAAATAGGACTATATACCTTCTTATATAAGAGGAAGGTACTAGGGGTTAATAGTATTAGTTATAATTAATAGATAAAGGTATTAGGATAAAGTATATACTTGTTATAACTAACCGAATAGGCTATACGACGTATACGCTTGATATACGTCACGCCCTTACGTCGATCCGTAAGGGGAAATAACGTATAAGGCTTACTAGTCTCTTTAAGGGATTTATTAGATCCCCCGTAGAATAATTCTTAGATTTCTTAAGAATTAGTCTTATTATAAAAATAGACTGATTTTATATTACTATATAACCCTTATAATTAGTAATTATAATAATTCTAATTCTTCTACTTATTTAAGGGTAGTAATCCGTTATTAGTTATAGTTAATACGACTTATTTAGACGGAATCGTAGGTAATACGCCGTTATAGTATAGTTAAGATAAAAGCGGTTTATTAATACTATTAATAATAATCTCAGCTTATAGGAAAGGGGACGGGAAAGCTATATTAAGGGAATAAATAAACCTAATAACGCTAAAAATGCCCTTAAGGGAGATTTAGAAAATTATAAAGGAAGTATTCCCCCTATAATAGAACGCTTTACGTAGGCGAGGCGTAAGTAAGAAGAGTTATTATAAATTTAGTAACTTAAAGAAGTTAAAGTAGATATTACCGCCCTAGAATTAGGGGAACGGATTTCTCTTTATAATAATAGTACTATAAGTTAGAAGCGTATATATAATAAAGCTAAGGAGTACTCTAGTCCCTTCTAAAGTATATTAAAGCTAACCCCTATTCCTAACTATTATAGTAAGAATATTCATAAATATTAAGACTAGATATAATAATATAACATATCTTTTTTGTAAACTCTATTTAACTTTACTATATAAATATTACGTATTCTATTTATAATACTAGCGTTTAAGATTAACCTAGAGTAACTTTAAGCTACTTATTTATATTCTTATCTATTAGAAACATTAAGTTAGAAGAATTTTATAGACTTTTTATTAAATTATATTAAGGATCTTATAAATAGGGAGTTAAGCGTATATTAATAATATACTAATATATACTAATACTTAATATAAGCCATTTATAAGTTTAAAATATACTTAATATCTTTAAAAGCCTAACTTCTTAAAAAGATTAAAAGTAAGCGGGTAATAAATTTATATACTAAGCTTATTAAAAAGCTTTAAATCGCCCTTATAAATTAGGGGTCCCTACCTAATATAAGGGACAAACTCCTATTATTCGTAGTACGCCTTAAGGCTAATATTTATAAGTCTAGAAGCCTTAGTAAGAAAGGTTAGTAAAATATACCGTATAAGCCCTCGGATCGCGATAAAAGTAAAAAACTACGGATAAATCAGGATAATATTATAAGAGGAAGAGGAATAGGTAGCTATAATAGTAAGAGTAGTTATAGCGAGCCTAAATCGCGCGACTTATTAGATATTACTTATTAGAATTATAATAAGAAGGGCTACTATTCTACTAGTTATCTCGATCCACTAAAATAAGGTAGATTTTAAATAAAAGGAAGACGCTTAAACCTTAGTATTATAGGCGAATAGGGCCGATATATAAGTAAGGAGTAGGGAAAAGGCTAGACCCTATTAAGGACTCCGAATTATTAGAGAAGAGGCCGTAAGGAGTAGAGGTAAAACCTCCGATATTATATTAATATAAAGTTAAGATAATACTAAAATATAAGCCTCTTAAGTATAAGGGATATCTTAATTATAATTCCTAGTTAAATATTATCTTATAAGCTTACGCTATTAAAGCGAGTTTAAAACGTATCGAAGATACTAAATTATTATAACTAGGCTTTATAGATAGTAAGCCTATATTCTATTATAGTACGTATAATATAATATATTAAACTACTAATAGTTAGGGCTCTTCCCGTTAGTATACCTATATTTTCTATATAATTAATAAGGTAGGACTACCGCTAGTTATTAGTAGACTTATATAATATATAGTAGGTATTAAAGTTAATACGGGTATAAGGAAGTAGCGTTTTAGGATTAATAAGTTATTATTCTAACTAAATAATTTATAGCGGTTTATAAAGTTTCTAGAAAAATAGCCTATTATTTATATACTCCTCATTTCTAATATCGTGGATCTAGAACCTATATAATTAAAACTTGGAGTAGTAGAAGTAAGTAATCTAGATAAGGAACACGTAGTCGATTTATATATATTACCTCTGGAGTTTAGTAAGTTCTTAGACGTATTCTCGGTTAAAGAAGCCGGATATCTATTATCCTATTAAGGAAGTAATTACGCTATTAATATAATAGGTAACCCGCCTTATAAACCCTTATATAACCTATTAAATATAGAGTTAGCGGAATTAAGACGCTATCTAGATAAAGCCTTAGTAAAAGGATAGATTAAGTACTCTAAAAGTCCTATAGGATTACCTATCCTATTTATCTTAAAGAAGGATAGAGGCCTACGTCTATATATTAACTATCGTAAGGTAAATAAGATAACTATTAAGAATAGATATCTTTTACCCCTAATTAGTAAGACTTTAGATCGCCTAAATAGAGTAAAGGTCTTTATAAAACTTAATCTTAAGGATATATATTATTATATTTATATTTAAAAAGGAGATAAGTAGAAGACTATATTTTATACGCGATATAATTATTTTAAGTATTTAATAATACTATTTGATCTTATAAATACTCTAGTAACCTTCTAAGCTTATATTAATAAGTCCTTAGTAGGGTTACTAGATAAATTCTATATTATTTATCTTAATAATATTCTTATCTATTTAGAATTATATATAAAGTATAGGGATTACGTATATAGAGTACTTAAGCGGCTTTAATAGTATAAATTATTTATTAACCTAAAAAAATATTAGTTCTTTATAACTAAAGTAGAGTTCTTAGGATTTATTATATTAACTAAAGGCGTTATAATAGATTAGCGTAGGGTAGATACTATCTAATTATAGCCTAGACCTAAGAGCTTCTATAAAGTATAGATTTTTCTTAGATTTATAAACTTTTATCGTCGTTTTATTTATTAGTATTTATAAATTACGTTACCCTTAATAGGACTATTAAAGGGTAGTATAAAAGGCGTTAAGATAGGTCCTTTTAATTAGCCTAATAGAGTAGAGTATACGTTTAACGTACTCTATTAAGCGTTTCTTAATATACTAATATTAAGATACTTTAGTCCTACGTTACTTATATAAGTCGAGACTAATACGTCGGATTTTAAACTAGCTAATATTCTATTATAGCTCTAGGAACTAGGTTAGTAGTATCCTATAGCCTTTTAGAGTAAGAAAATAAACTTAGCTAAAGAACGCTATAAAACTTATAATAAGGAGTTACTCGCGATAGTTATAGTCTTTAAGTAGTAGAGGTACTACCTAGAAGGTAGTTTCTATCTAGTTAAAGTACTTACTAATTATAATAACCTAAGGGGTTTTATAAATATAAAGGCCTTAAATAGTTAATAGGCGAGATAAGTAATAAGACTCTTAACCTATAACTTTATTATTAAGTATAGGCTAGGTAAGACTAACCTAGCTAATATACCGTCGAGGCGCCCTAATTATAAAAGCGAGGGTAGGGTAATAAATAAACTTATCCCTATATTATAGTAAAAGCTATTAATAGTAGCGGGTTTTTCAAACCCTATTTTCCGTACTATAATAGAGGCCTATATATTTCCTATACTAGGATAAGGCCTATAACCCTCTAGTAATAAAGGCGAACTTACTATAATATATAGTATATATATAAGGCAGTCGCAGATACTAATACTAGCCGTAAGATTAGTAGTACTAGGAATTATTAATATAGCCGTTAGAATAACGGTTTTAGATAGAGTATATCTATTAAGGCGTAGGGACCCTTAACCTAGAATTCTAGGGAGTATAAGTGAGATACTACCTTAATGTATTTATAACGTAGCTAAGAAATAGCTTAACCCTATTACTAGAACTATTAGTTATAAATAACTCGTTCTACGTTTTCTAGCTAGTATAATAGCGGAGAATAAAACGGTATATACTACGACATTAAAATCTATAATTAAATTAATTAAAGTACTTTAGTACTAGCGACGCGTAGGCGAAATAATAGATAGATAAGTTAAGAGAGCCGGTTAATAGATATTTAATAATTAAGATTTACTTAGATATAATAAGAAGTTATATATTCCTAAAGACTTATTAGTCTATAAAGAGCTATTAAAACGCTATTATAACGACCCCTTAATAGGGTATTTTAGGCTTAATAAGACGCTTAGTCTCCTTTACTAAAAGTATACCTAGATAGGTATAAAGGTAGACGTTAAAGAATATACTAATTCTTATAATATTTATTAAAAAGTTAAGGTAAAATAATATTAATTATATAGCGACTTAACTACGCTTCCTAAGCTAACTAGGCTATAAAGGTCGATTATAATAGATTTTATTATAGATCTTCCCTTGTATAAATAGCGTAGAGGGGTTTATAATACTATTCTTATAATTGTTAATAGGTATATAAAGATACTTCGCTACCTTTCTATATAAAAAGACTTTAAGGTAACTAATCTTATAAACGTCTTATTTAAAGAAGTCTTCCTAAAGTATAATACTCCTAATAATATTATATTAGACTAAGGGAGTCTATTTATAAGTACTTATTAGTCTAACTTATACTACTATTTAAAGTTAAATTGTAGGCTAAGTATAACCTTCTATTTATAAATTAACGGTTAAATAGAATATTAGAATTAGATATTAGAATATTATTTAAGAACTTACTATAATAATAAATAAGATAATTAGGTAGGGTTATTACCCCTTGCTAAATTTATATATTATAGTATAAAGAATATAATAACGGATTATAATCCTTTTAAGCTTTATTATAACTATTAGCCTAAGATTCTTATATATTCTAGGGATAGAACTTACTAAGAGGAGGTACTAGATATAAGATAATATATCTAAAAACTTTATAAATTATATAAAGACCTATTAAGTTATTAGTAAGACGTATTAGAAATATAGGCGAAGTTCTATAATAGGAAGTATAAACTAATATCTTTTAATTAAGGAGACTTAATTATACTAAATCTAAAGAACTTAAAGTAAAAGTAATCAAGTAGAAAGCTATCCTATAAGCTTATTAATCTATTTTATATCTTTAAACCTATTAGTAAGTAGGCGTATCGCCTAGTATTACTATTAATATATATAATCTACCCTATTTTCTATATTTCTCTTTTAAAGCCGTATACGCGTAGGTAAAGTAATACCTTTATACCTAAGCTACTACCTCTAGAACTTATTAATAATAATAAGTAGTAGGAGTTAAAAGAGATTTTAGATAAGAAGATAAGGAAGGGTAAACTCTAATATCTTATTAAGTAGAAGGGATATCCTCCCTAATATAATTAATAGATTTTAAAAGAAAATCTAGAAGATATTTAAGAAATACGCGAAGACTTTAATAAGAAGTAAAAGCGCCGTTATTATAAATAGGAGTTATAAATATTAAGATAGAATTAATAAATATAAAAAAGGATATTTAATTAATTACTTAAAAGTAAGTATAAAGAGTATTAATCTCTTTTATCTTACCTACTAGGAGTAGGTAAAACGCCCCAGGGGCGCTAGTATACGGGGATAACTTAGGAAAGAAATAAAAAAACTATCTAATTAAACTAGAAGAAGGGAACCTAGTATTAAGTAGTTAAAGCTTACTTAGCTACTTATATAAGCGTAGGTAGTATAATATTAGTACGCTAGGAACTTACTTATTATTATCTATATCTATTTTATCCTCTAAGCCGGAGGCTAAGGGCTTAAGGCCTACTTAAAGATATATAAGTAATAGTTATAATAATTAATAAATATAATAGAAGTATAAGGAAGTATACCTTAACTTACTTAATATTATAAATACTTATAAGGGTTTTACTAATATACTTTATTATATAAAGAATTATAGTTTATACTTCTAATATACTTATTAGTTTCTTTTTACTACTAAAGCGTCTTATAACGCGGCTATAAGAAGCTAGCTTAAAGTAGATAGTAATTATAATATTTATAAGGGTAATACCTATTACTTAAAGCTTTAATTTATCCTCTAGAGTATCTAGATAGTTAGTACTATTAATTAATTAATAGAGCTTAATTACCTTATTATAAACTAGGATTATATTATTAAGAATCTAAAAGTTAAGCGATTAGTATATACTATAATTATAAAGATAACCTAAGAAAATAGGGAGAACCTACTAGTTTATAGTTATAATAGACTTTTAAATAACGGTTATAATATTTAAGTATAATCTTCTTTCTATTAATAATTATAAATATAGCGTTACTTATATTATTAGTATACGCGCTAAGTATAATATAATTATAAGTACTTATACTTTATAAGTCCTTTATTAATATAATAAATATACCTCTTATATATATTTTATTTAAGATAGGAAACTCCCTAGGAACGCGTAGCTAGGGAAGTAGGAGTAAGAATAATATACTACTTTATATTAGCCACGCAGCTAAACTATAACTAAGTACTTACCTTTATAAAAGAGGGATAATAAGTAGGTATAACCGGATTATTATCTAGGTTAAAAGGATTATTAATACTTACGGGGGAGCTAGGGTAAGAAGTAGGCTTAGGGATAGGCTTACGCGTAGGAGGAGTAGGCTCCTTAATAGGATTTTTAATAGGATTTTTCACAGGATCCTTATTTATTTAACTACCTAACTAGGCGTTAAGATCTACTTTAACCTCTATTATAAGAGCTAGGCGTATTACATATATTCTATATTAAATTAAGCTATATTATATTAGTTATATTTATGCGAAGAGCTAGTAAACTAACTTATAAATAATACCTAAGATATTAAGATATTAGATATTATTATATATATTATAAATATTATATATATATAAAAAGAGAGGGTACTAAGTACCTAAGAAAGATATTAATAATAGTTATAAAAGAGAAAGTCTTAATAAAAATTTTAAGTATTATAATAATAATACTAAGGCGCTAAGACTATATTAATATAGCTATTATTATTATTTATAAAAAGTTATTATATATAACGCGTATACTTTAGATTATAATATCTACGCCTAACTAATAACTATATTATAATATAGAGTTATAAGTACTATATATTATAACTACTATATATATTATAATCTTACTTTATTAAAGTTCTTTTCCTTATATCCCGTAATAGGTTTAAAGGTTTTTATTAAACTTAAATAAATAGCTCTTCTATATTAAAGTTAAGGACGAGTTTCTTTAAGAGAGGAGGTAATTATTATAACTAACTAAATAGGTTATACGACGTATACGCTTAATATACGTTATATCCTTATATTAACCCGTAAGGGGAAATAACGTATAAGGCTTACTAGTCTCTTTAAGGGATTTATTAGATCCCCTATAGAATAATTCTTAGATTTCTTAAGAATTAGTCTTACTATAAAAATGGACTGATTTTATATTACTATATAACCTCTATAATTAGTAATTATAATAATACTTATATTCTATCCTAATTATATAAAAGGAAGTATAATATTTTAAAGTATAGGATTAAATGACTTCTACTAGATAATATTAACTTTAAAGGGGTTAAAGGTAATAACTAAGTAGGTTATCTAATAAGTACGGGCCGGAAAGATATAAAGCTCTAAAGTTAATGTAATAAATGCGTTAGCGTATACGGTAATAAAATCCCATATCTTTCCGGCGAGTACTAATAAGGTATACTTAGCTAATTTATAATAGTAAAGAAATAAGTCTTTAAAGTTATAAAGTAGATAGGCTCTAATTAAAGGATAAAGGAGTAGGTAACCTTATTAAAAAAAGACAATAAGATAGTATGAAGAGTAAGAGATGAAATAGTATATAATATCTAGAGACCTAGATATATAATAGCAAATATAGTAAGGGATAAGGTTTTCTTTTATAGATTATAGTTTCCTCTAGTAAGCTAGATATAAACTACCCTTATTAAATCTAAGTAACTAGATAGTAGAGTATTAAATATTAACTTAAATCTAATAGGTAGATAGAATTCTAATAAATATAGATATCTTATATAAGTTTTCTAAGTCTTTGAATAAAGCTTTCTTATAACTATTAAAAATAAAGCTTTTATTAAAGAGATAAGTTAATAGTTATTATAATAGGCGGATCTATTTTAAATATTAGTAAGTATATTACCTATCTATATTACTTCTATAATATTATACCTTTTTAATAATAATAGATAGATTTATACTTACTTAGATACCTTTAACTTAAGTACTCTTTTATAAAACTACTATATTATTAAAAGCTTCTAAATCTAGAGGTTTAGTAAACTCTTATATAATAAGGTTAAAGATATAAGTTGTATAAAGAATAAAGTTCTATATTCTATTCTATAAGATATTATATTAAATAAGAGGTTTCTTTAATCTATACTTTAATATTCTATTATTATTAGTATTATTTATAATAACTCTAAAAAGTTTATCTTTAATTTTATAAATAGTTAATATCTTTATTAGTTCTATTAAAAGTAAATACCTAGAATAATAGATAATTAATAGTATAAAGGTAATAAAATTTTATTAATATTAAAAATTAGTAGTAATCTAGTAAACTAATACTCTAAAATAGATAATCTATTAAGGACTAAACTAGGTATTTAGTATAAGAGAAATATATTAGAGATACCTTAAATCTACTTTAATTTTTATATATATTCCTCTAAGATTTATATAGATTATACTTTATAATATAATATAAGATATTAAGGTTAAGTCTAGATAAGCTATTAATAATAATTACTAAACCTCTAATTAATTAATAATTTGAAAAGATTATTTTAAGCTAAGAAAGTATTTATATAAATATTTATCTAGTTCTTTTAAGAAAGGTTAGTAGAAAACTTAGTATTACTTTCTTCTATTATTATTTTAAAGAATTAATTCTATATTACTATTTTATATTACTATAAATAACTTATCTAACTTAAAGAAAGTTCTCTTTATAATAATAGGCTAAGCTATTTATATAAAAATTAATTTTTAATTTTAAGATACTTTCTTACCTAAGATATACTTAAATTACTAGTAGCTATTAAGTAGTCTAGAACTTTATTATACTTCGTATAAGTAATCTTTAATAATCTTTTAACTATTAAAGTAATTTAAATAAAGTTATCTCAAATATTAGCCTATTTACCTAATATAGTCTTTCTAATTTAGAGTAGATTCTTAATTCTAGTACTTAACTTAATATTAATACTTTAACTAATAGTAAGTTACTACTACTATACTTTAAAGTAGACTTTAGTATACTAACTTTATTTAATATATTTATGATTTCTTATAAGAATTAAGTCTAGAAAATCTTTCTTAATAGCTTTAATAATATTCTAAAGAAGTACTTTCTTTTCTTAAAAAAATCTCTTTAATATATCTTATCTAATCTAACTTATAAGTTAGTTATAATAAATACTACTTAATATAGAATTATTTATATTAAAATTATTAAAGCTTTATTATTAGAGTTAGTAGAACTTAATACTCTTAAAAGAGCAAATATAATATAAGCCTTAAATATAAGTAATTAAAGAGTAATAAAAAGTAGTAATATAAACTATTATATTATTATTAATAATAAGTAGAGAATATTAAGTATATAATAAATTCTAATAATATACAACTATTTATATTTATATTATAAGGAAACTATTTTAGTACTTCTTACTACTTTATTAGTAGCTTAGCTTCTTAGTAATACCTTTGTGAGTTAGCCTAATCTAACCTAACTTATTAAAGTACTAGAGGCTTATTAGATTAATACTAGAAGTAGTATTTAAATTAGTATCTAAACTAGTACTAAGTATTTAGATTAGTACTAATTTATAATACTAAAATCTAACTTAATAATTAATCTAATCTAAATAATATTAAGAAGAACTATTAGCTTACTAAGTTAGAGATTACTAGTATTATATAAGTTATTAGAAAGATTTAATATATAGTTAAATTAAATCTATAACTACTTATAATTATCTATACTAATTATTCTATAATAATTATAATATTAAAATAATTAATATTAAGGATTATAAGTATAAATAAATCAAATCTCTAGCTTATATAAGCTTCTTAATACCTTTCTTTATTAAATTTAGAATTATACTATAAATCTATTGAATTAAATGTAATATCTAATATACTATCTAGACTTTTATATAATTTTAAATATAAGTAAAAAGGCTAATTTATTAGATATAATTATTTATATTCTCTTTATATCCTTTTATAACCTTCTTTATAATATAAAAGACTTTAGTAGTATTACTATTTACTATATAGTAAATATAAAGATAATAGAGAATTATAAATCTTAAGTATAAGTAGGCTATTAGAATAATAAGTAATAGTAAAAGATTCTTAATATATTAAAGTCTCTATAAATATTAGTTTAAATATAATTTTAGAATATAATAAGCTTAAATATTACGCCCTTAGTACGTAAGCCTTAGTAGATATTACAGTTACTTATTATATTAGAAATACCTTAGTATAGTAAGTAGAGTAAGTATTTACTAGCTCGTTCTAATTAATGTAAGTTAAGTACTAATAAGTAGTATAGTATAAACTTTCTTATATCTATATAAATAGTATTACTTTCCCTTTAAATAAGAGCTTTATATTTAACTTATATTATCTATTAAAATATTCTTATAAATACTAAATATAATTCTATATTAAACTAGTTTAATATAAAGCCTACTTAACTTCTCTTTATTACTCCTCTTTATAAGATCTACTTATAAATTCCTAGTAATCTTTCAAAGACTAGAGGTTATAATACTTTAAGTACCCTTAAGATAAATACCTTAAGAGAAAAGAATCCTACTTTAAGTAAATATAGTTTATAATAGTTAATAATAACTAAAGTAAAAGAAAGTATTAAGATTACTAAACTAGACTTATATTATAATAACTAAGATAAGTTAAAAGAGTAGTTAATATAAATATAGTTATACTTCTCTTTTAACTAAGATACTATTAGGCTAGGTAAATAATAACTATTTATAATTACTTATATAAGAGAATAGGCTTAGAAGTAGTCTACCTTATAATTTAAATAATATATAAAAGATCTTAATAATAGTAATAATACTATTATTAAGGTGTAAATAAAGAGCTTTACTTACTCTTATATTAAGGTAAGGTAAATATTTAGACCTTTTAATAAAGTAAGTATAATTATATAAGTTATCTAATACTTAACTTAAAAGAAATTAGTATTAGAATATTTAACTTAATTTTAATAATATTTTATATAAATCTACTAGGATAATAATATACTTTATAATAATATATTAAAGAGAATTAAAAGATAATATTAAGAAAGAACTTATATAAGATAAAGTAATATATAATACTTTTAATATACTTATTAAGATTATAATAAGGATTAATAACTAGTTCTCTAAGTTTATAATAGAATTGGCTTATAATAGTAGTATTACTAGACTTAAACAAGTTATAAGTAGAGATCTATTTTAAAGGATATTATAATATAAGATATATATATAATATAATCCTTATAAACTTATACTAATAGAATTAAATAATACTTAGAAAAGAGGTAAATATAAGGGTAAGAAGTAGTAAGAGGATAAAAAAGTTATAAAATATTATAATTATAATAAACTAAGCTATATTACTAAAGATTATAAGTTAAAATATATAGTAAAATAACTATAATTAAATATATTAAAGAGAATATTAATTAGGGTTACTTAACCTTTAAAAGATTAATTAGAAGCTAAGTATAATAGTAAAAAGTTAGAAGTAATTATAAAAGACTTACTAGTACTTATTTATTTACTAGTAGATAAAAATATTAGGAAACTTAAAGTTAAATAGGAAGAACTATATATGAAAGTTATTAAAAAATAAAGAAATATTAAATAAACTAAAAGTAGGCTTATATATATTTAAGAATAATTAAAGGAGCTAGGTTCTTATAATAATAATAATAGTTAGGCTTAGAAGTAGACTAAGTATTAAGTCGGGTTTAAATACTATAAATTAATACTAATTTAAATACTTAGTACTACCTCCTAGTACTAGCTTTAATACTTAGTACTAGTTTCTAGTACTAACTTAAAAAGCCCTTAGTACCTTAGTAAGTTAGGTTAGACTAATCTAACTCGCTAAGATATTACTAAGAAGCTAAGCTCTTTATAAAATAGTAAGAGATACTAGATCTTTTCTAGAATTACACCCTTATAGGAAAACTAGAATTATCTTAATTAGAATTTTAATACCTCCTTTAATTCTCTAAGGATATATATTACTATTCTATATTACCTTAAAGAATTACCTAGACTAGGCTAGATAATAATAATAATAGTACTTAGTAATATAGTAGTGAACTATATATATAATAGTAAGCCTATTATAAATAGAAATTATTAGTAATATTATAGTTATTATTTCTATAAGAATAGCTAATTAGCTATTACCTTTTTATAT
>JAABUO010006937.1_pt1 | contig 12961 bp, 8 predicted proteins | sample 5559291 | NCBI WGS metagenome assembly JAABUO01 (sample SAMN10711878, study PRJNA513372) | rock metagenome | isolation source: Antarctica rocks | place: Antarctica: Victoria Land, Finger Mt sud
CTTCGTCAAAAGCTCACCTGATTCTGTGCAGCCTCTCGGAGGTATCCCACTGCTGGAAGAGTTCTTCTTGCAGAATCATGCAGGTGAGGCCTTGTCAAACCCGAGTTCATCCCCACATTACCTATAACAGTTTGCTTTGGGAATTGGCGAATTGCGATAAGAACCAACTGAACCCTGGAGTTATTTAGAGTGTCTCCGCACTAGTACATATTTAGCTTCAGGATAGGTCTCCGTAGTGTGAAGTGTTCCACTACAACTTTTCCCTGCCCCCATGTACATGTCTTCCGTCATCTAAATAAATACCACGACCGGAGAAAAGACCGTTAGAACAACATTCGTTTGGCACATCCTGCAGACTATCGATACTATACATCAATGTTCTGATCTGTAAATTATCCTTATCCGCTTGATCCATGTATCAGTGCAAAACTCCTCTCGCTTGAAACCCTATCTGTCACCGAAAACATTCACATTTCGCATCGGGAATCTCTCAACGCTTCTACGAAGCTCGTCGTTCTCTGTCTGCACTCCATTCGTTGACCACCTAACCGGACTTTCGTTGTCTGTCTTCCTTACACTCGTTACAGCTTCAAGAGCACCTTCAAATCCCGCTCGACATGGCCAGGCAACGGAGGGGCTCGATGTTGAGCTTCAGTAGAAAGAGCAGTGGATCAAGTCCCAAGGTTGATCTAACCGAATCCTCACAAGAAAAAGCTTCACATCGCTTTACTTCAAAGGCAGATCCATCGAAGGCGCTCAGTGAGAAGCAACCAGGTACGTGATCTTAGGATGTGCAGACTCACCCGTCTTGACCATTCTTACTGACTATGCCCAGCCTTTCAAGCCCTTGAGCAGTCCACCATCGAGTCTATTCGCTCCATGCAGCACCGTGATGCAAACGGAAATGTCATAAGTACTACAACGTCTACAAACCCGTCTGTGGCGAGCTGTCGCTGATGCCTTGGCAGCTGATCCTGACCGATCCAATCCTACCCGGCCACGACTCGAACGGCCTCTAGATACCATCAGATCTTTCGAGGCAGCAATCGACGGATCATACAACCGCAGGCCAATCTCCAGAACAGGTAGTAAATGTCTACAGAAGACCTGTACACTGTCAAACTGACTCGACTCATTACAGTTTCAACGAATGTTACAGATGTACACAACAGCAGGAGTAGCTACCACCAGGGTATGAGATGTTTGTTTTCTTACATAATTCTCTCATCTTTACATTATATCTTTACATTATGTTCATGTGTACACGCAATTCTTTGACGTTCGATTTCCAGCTATCTCATAGGGCCGCGCGTACTCTAAGTTGTCAGCCGATCTCCCGTTTTTATTATCTCGTAAAGCTTAAGTGAGATCGCTTAGGGATCCGTGCTTATTTATTGTTGTTTGATAGGTTACAATTATCAACAACGCTCTCCAGGTGATGGCGGAGGTTACAATGGTAATCGCAACAGCACAGTAAGGCCTGATAGCTACATCGATAATTATGCGCCTCCTCCTCCAACTCATAACCCTCAAGGCCGTCGCTTTGGCCCGAAAGTAAATTCCGATCCGACCCTCTATGGCCAGAATAGCCATTCTGGCCCAGGTGTCTATCCTTCCCACGGGTACCAGCAATCTTATGATACAGTGGCGTCATCATCGGGAAACGCAAGTCATGCTACTGATCAATGGGGTAATTCGACAGATCCTAGTAGCGAAAATAGCTCAATTGATAGAGTGCCACAAGCACCGAAGCCTGATCTTGGAGAAGCCTATGGTTTCAATGGGTTTGGAGGAGCGCCCCAATTCCAGGGACCCATTTTAGAGGAGCACGGTCAAGAATATCCGGCATACGGGCAGCCTGGGTATGGGCAACGCCAAAATGCAGCAGGAACTGGCTATCAACACAGTGGTAACGGATCAGGGCCCCCTGCTCCCCCACAACATGTGGCCCCGAGAGAGAGCGTGCCCAGGGTGCCCATCAAGCTAGGTGACTCGCCACGTGCAGCTAACACAGCGAGAGCCCCATCAGCCGCGAATAGCGAGAAACGGAAAAGCTGGCTAAGGCGAAGGTTTAGCCGTAATTAGAAGAGTTATTTGAAGTCGTTGGATATGCTGCGACTAAATTGGGTAGTCGGAAGTCATATGATGGAACGGCGAAATACAAAAGGCGCAGGAGGTGCAATAGTACATACGAGAGATGGTAATGCCTAATGGAAGACGCAATGCATTTGGTCATGATTGGCATTGTTGGCGTTTCAGGTCGTTTGCATGGCCCAGAGCCCTCGATCATAGCTAGTCGTTTGTTAGAGAACCGGTGGTCTTCGGCTACGCATTACAAATCTTTGCTCACATGGAATCCGGCCTCGTTAGATATAGCTGCGGATGCTCGTTCATTGGATTGGGAGTTTTGTTACATGAGGAACGTTAAAAGGAGATGTGCGTCATTTGGCCTTCTGGGTAGGCTTAATTGTCTCTGTTCTCCTGTTGCGGTTGGCCCAATCCCGCAGTGCTCTTCACCTCTTGAAGAAAGTTTCTATGGACATATGCAGAAGGACACACTATGAATATCATAGCGTAAACAAGAACGTGAGTTTTGGTATCGGTGGCTCCCCACCATGTACGCCGGTTCTCAAGTACCTCAGGGCTTCAGCTTTCACTCCCCTTTCTTCGCTTTCTCGTCAGCCGCTAGCCTTTCGCTCTCATCGTCCTTGAATGCCACAATGACATAGGCAATCAAGACCAGATTCGCCATGAAAGCTGCAGTTGCTCCTGCATATGTTGAGTTGCCTGGACACCCCTCAGTAATCGCTTTCGGGGCAATCTAGCCGATTGAGAATGACCTTTGAAGATTGAATTGAGGGTCAGAAAGTATGTGCCAATGGGCCCTCCTATCATAGCCGCCGTAAAGCCTAGCAGTTTGAATATCACATTTCTATGCAGACAGGCCGACAGTCAGCCGGCTGTGGACCATAGCAGTGGAGGGGCACTTACGCAGGGACCGCTGGAGCAATGCTAGACTTCTGCGAAGCGCTGGGAGTAATGCCATTGTTATCATCCTTCTCCAACACATTCTTTTCACTTGATAAAATCCTTCTTGAACTCATCTTTGGACATCAGTGAACGGACGGTGAAATGCACCAGTGTCGTCCGCGTAAGGTCGTAGCGCGTTTTCTCGCGTAAAGTGGTTTTACTCAACAATGATACTTTATTCGACGATTCGTTTTCTTTCAGTTTAATTGAAATCGTCTTTGTGTCTCAGGCACCCTGCTAGCACACACTCTCTTCCTCCCCCATCTTTGTGGTCTTAGGAATTGATCATCCATGCAGTATGCTTTTCTGTGCAACCCTCATCCGGCGTGATATTCAAGACGGCATCTAGGATACAGCCTCAGCAGCGCTTCTTCTCCTATAATCTTCTGGGCTCGCGTTGGTACTACAGGAAATATGGAGTCTGTGTTAGAGACACCAGCAAAGAGGAGAAAAACAGAGACGGGGCATGTAAGCGGAGGTCAAGCATACGATTCACAAGATGACAGTGGCGATAATCTTTTCGATGACTATGAGACAGTCGCGACTGTTCCAGTTGCAAGACCGTCCCCTCAACACATGACGCTGTCCGAGTTACCATCCTCTCCACTCCCACACATAACCCAACCAACGCAGATAGTCAGCAGAGGCACGCCAGCTCTTAACAGCGGTGGTCAAAAATCGTCGATTATACAGGTTGCAGCATCCTCACCAACGAGACCGCCTGTTTCACAATCTCCTACATCTGCAGCTTCCAACAAGCCGGGAGGTAAATTGGCAAATCTCATGGCTCCGGCTGGTACAGCGTTTCGACTTCCCATGGGTGTTACGAAACCTCCTCCAGTCATAGATATTAGCGACGACGAAGGCCCTACTTATCGAGGAGGATCATCTGACGAGGATTCTCAGCGAAACCACCGGGCAGACATCAAGCCTTCAACCTTTGTCAGAAGTGCGCAAAAAGCACCTGGAGCTGATGTCACCAACCGGCACATGGCTCGTGTGCCTTCCGGCTGTATGGATCGATTCAAGGAGATAACGTCAGGGTCGTTCTACAAACCACTAGAGAACACCAGACCTAATGTTCCAGGATCATCCCTTTCAGGTTCTGTGTACGACTCGCGTAATAGGGATGAAAAGCAGACCACCTCAAGGTTTGCAGCGACCCAAAAGAGATCGTCGGACGTTATGGCCAACGCATACGGAGGTCCAAACCGGCAAGTAAAGCAGGCCCGGCAAACAGGTCCTGCGAAGGCCCAACCACCTAAGGATATAACCCTCGAGGACATAGAGGATTACCAATTACGATCTAAGATTCAACGCATGCAACAAGTTCTTTCCGGCTCATCTGTGGTGGATTGTAAGAATGCATTGGTTGAGAAGAAGATGAATTTTGACGATGCAATGGATCTTTTAACTTCTACGGAAAAACTCTCCACAGAAATTGATCTTACGCTCACAGATAACGAGCAGTCTTCCAGTCAATACCTGAACAGGAGGAAGGCCCCAGCAAAACAGCAGATCAAAGCTTCAGTTCAGTCTATCCAAGAGCGTTGGGCCACGCAGGCTCTGTCAAAGGGGCCGCAGCCTCAGGTCTCTTCTCCGATCGCTGGTTCATCACCTCCACAAGCTGCTCCCCTGAAACCGAGGAGGCGTCTCGTCCAAGGTCGGAAAAAGCAACCCTTACCTGTTCCAACCGCACAGAAAGAATCTTCTCCTTTGCCACAGCACATCACTCCGGAATCCGACTCTGATTCAGCAGTCGCTCTTGAACCCGATAATGAAACGGAGCTTGATGGAAAGGTCCTCAATTTCTTCAACACTTGCTCCATGCCAGATCTCGCCGATATAGCTGCAATCACGGAAGAAGTTGCGCAAGTTCTACTTTCTCAAAGGCCCTTCCAGACTTTGGATGAAGTAAGACAAATCTCAAGCGACGTATCCACAGGTACTAAAAAGAGGAAAATGACTAAGAAGCCAATTGGTGATAAGATCGTAGATAAGTGCCTCGAAATGTGGACTGGCTACGAAGCGGTTGACGAATTAGTCAAACGCTGTGAGGAATTGGGAACGCCGGTAGCGGAGGAGATGAAGAAATGGGGCGTCAACGTTTTTGGGGCCGCGAAGGATGGCGAGCTGGATCTGGTCAACTTCGATCAATTGAGCAATAAATCCGAACCAGAAGGGTCAATGAGAGATTCGGGGATAGGTACACCAACCGATGTAACCGTATCCGCTGATGAAGATGAAGCCATCGTCAAGAAAGCTTCCAACGATAACGGTAGGCAGAGCAAACAAAAATTCTCACCACAACCTTCAATCATGGCTGAAGGGGTTGTCCTCAAGGGCTATCAAGTCGTCGGTTTCAATTGGCTTTCTTTGCTCTTTGAGAAGAAGCTGAGCTGCATCCTTGCTGACGATATGGGTCTGGGAAAGACTTGTCAAGTCATTGCGTTTCTCGCGCACCTTCTAGAGAAAGGAGTGAAGGGTCCGCATCTAGTGGTGGTTCCTGGTTCCACCTTGGAGAACTGGCTACGAGAGTTTTCTGTCTTTTGTCCCAAGCTCTCTGTGACGCCATACTATGCCGGCCAAAAAGAGAGATTCGGCGTACGAGAGCAGATCCTAGACAGTTTAGGAGAACTTAACGTCATCGTAACCACATATAATATGGCCAAGCAAAAGGACGACAATCGATTTCTCCGCCATCTCAAGCCTGTCGTTTGCGTCTACGACGAAGGACACCTTTTGAAGAACAGCAAATCTGCAAGCTACGATCAATTAATGCGTATTCCAGCTCAATTCCGCTTGTTGTTGACGGGTACACCGCTGCAAAACAACTTGAGCGAGCTCGCTTCTTTACTTGGTTTCATCCTTCCCTCGGTCTTCAAAGAGCATAGTGAAGAACTCGAATACATCTTCAGCCACAAAGCCAAAACGACAAATGACAGCCACGCCGCCTTACTCTCAAGACAACGAATAAATCGGGCGCGCTCTATGATGACACCGTTCGTTCTACGTCGGAAAAAGCACCAGGTCTTAAAGCACCTGCCCATGAAGACCCGCCGTATTGAGTACTGTGAGCTATTCCCATCGCAGTCTGAGATTTACGAGAGCGAGAAACGGAAAGCTCTCCAGGTCATTGAAGGCAGAGCAGCAGGTAAGACGGGAATCAAGGATACAAGCAACATCATGATGGCTCTCCGCAAAGCCTCCATCCACCCTCTCCTCTTCCGCCGCCTGTACAATGACAAAACGCTCTCCAAAATGTCCAAAGCCTGCCTCAAAGAAGACGAATTCCACGAAAGCAACCTCAACCTCGTCTACGAAGACATGACTGTCATGACGGACTTCGAGCTCCACGCCTTCTGCGAGCGCTACCCTAAAACCATGGCCCCCTTCCTCCTCCAAAATGACGAATGGTTCGATTCGGGCAAAGTCGGCAAACTTTGCTCTCTGCTTACAGCTTTCAAGGAACAGGGCGACCGCGTGCTCGTGTTTTCACAGTTCACAATGGTCATGAACATCCTCGAGTCAGTGCTCGAAACCCTGGGGATCCGCTTCTTTCGCCTCGACGGCCAGACCAAGATCGACGAGCGCCAGGACATGATTGACCAGTTCCACGAAGACGCCGAAATCACCGTCTTCTTGCTCTCGACTAAAGCCGGCGGCGCGGGCATCAATTTAGCCTGCGCGAATAAAGTCGTCATTTTCGATAGCAGCTTCAACCCGCAGGATGACATCCAGGCGGAGAACCGTGCGCATCGGGTGGGCCAGATTAGGGAGGTCGAGGTCGTCAGATTGGTTACGAGGGGCACGATTGAGGTGCAGATTCATGCGTTGGGCGAGACGAAGTTGGCGTTGGACGACAAGGTTGCCGAGGAGAGGGCGGGGGCAGACGGGGTGGATGATGCGAAGGCGGAGAAGATAGGGGCGAAGAGGGTGGAGGAGATGATGTTGGAGCAGATTAAGGGGGAGAAGTGAATCGGGGTTGTTTGGTGTGGGAGAGTGTATGGGGTCTGGATGTTCCGTGTCCGAGCTAAGATTTAGATGAGGTGTTCTGAGCCTTTTAGAACGCCTGAGGGTAATTATGTAAGAATGTTCTCCAAGCGATTGCGGTATCGCACAGCTTCAGCGTTGGCAAAATCGAGGTGTTGGTTCTGGAGCAGCTGCAATATTAGACTTCCATCTCGTGTGCATCAGATAGATCTCTCTACGTCTTTGGGACTGTAGACTTATGTATCCTCTCTAGCACTCAATTGGAAGATTTTCGATGAACAAGAGCTCCCTCAAAAATACTCTCAGTCAAGCCTATGGATATGAATTGTGTGCTTGGCTTAACCCCGTTCGTTATCTCTGGCTACATAAGCTGAGAAGGCATTCATCATTAACAACTAAGTCGATGAACGCGATCGCTCTTCCATACTCAATCCACTCCGACCCAGTAAGAATCCCACTCGCCCACCACCCCCTTTTCGACTCCCCGTCTTAAAATCTCAACCCCTCTCGGACAGGACCCCAATCACCCCAACCACTCCTCCCCACTCCCTCTGCATCTTCACCTACATCTGCACCTTCATTCTCAACAACTCCCCAACCTTCGGCGGCAGCACTAACGCTCTCCGATCGTTACGGCGGAAGAAATCCGCGATAACCATTGCTGTTTTCTCGGCCTGGTCCTCGTGGATGAAGTGGCCGGCGTCGGGGAAGACTTGGAGTTGGTATTTTCCTGGGAGGTGAGATGGGATGGGATGGGATGGGATGGGGGAGGAAGTGGGAAAGTTTGGGAGCGGGGAGGATTGTGTGTATAGAGGTTAAGAGGGAGGAAGGGAGGATAGGATAGAAGGGTGGTAGAAAACAAGCAAAAGACTAACCCTGCATCTGCCCAATCATCAGCTCCTTATCCAAGCGGTCTGTTCCAGCTAGCAGAAGCAACTTCCCCCCCCTCGCTTCCAGAAACTTTTTACTCAGCCCCGCGAACCAGCCTTCCCAAAATGGTTGCGTGGCTGCGAGGTTGGTGCGCCAGGCCCACGGTTTCTCCGCAGCGTCGGACGAGCCGTCAGAGGGCGGGTCCTGTTGGAGGAGGGAGGGGACGGAGATGCGGGCGGAGGTTGTGTTGCGGATGGTGCGGGAATGGGTGCTTTGGAAGGTGCGAGGGTTAGTGGTGGAGGTGATGGGGAGTCGGGGGAGGATCGAAATGGGAGGACGGGGCTTACTGCCATTCTATGGCGGAGGAGATGGAGGGGAAGGATCTGGGGCGGGTGGAGAGGTAGGATTGCATGCTTTGGAGGGCGTCGATGGCGGAGCCTGGAGTCAATGATTAGAAGTATTTATTATCCAGAGCTGGGCAATTATGAAGGCTTGATACCTTCAACAACATCGAGAACGGCATAGCCTAGGATTGTGTCTCCTAGTTTCCCGTTCATGGCAAGATCGGTCACTACGGCTCCGCCAAGGCTGTGGCCAATAAGCACTAAGCCAGGTAATTCGGCCCACCCAAATTTCCCCTGCGTCAAGCGGATCACGTCAAACAAGTCCCAACTTAAAGTCTCTAGACTTAGATCCAGAACACTCTCATCCGACGAGGCGTCAGATTTCTTGACGACAGTTCCGCCATGTCCTCGAGCGTCGAGAGAAAGAGCACCAGCATCTGGAAGGGCTTTGCGAACAGCAGAAGAGAACAGAGCGAAGGAAAGACCAGAAGAGCCGGCTCCGTGGTGTGTTACGAATAGGGGACCTCTAGCTATAGGTAGCGTTATGTACGCGTGATGAGTGATGGTTTCTGTGGGGCGAGTGTTTGCCAAGTAGAGTTCTTGACTGAAGTAGTCCCGCCATGGAAGCTCTTCTAAGGCTTTCCTTCCAGTTGGGGAACTGGTGATGGGGAAAGATTAGAAAAAATCGGAATTGACATCAAACAGCTTCAAGCAAACTCTTGAAGACACAAATCCAATATACTTGATGGCTTAGAAAAAGCAATCATTGAACGCAGGAAATTCAGGATGGATTCCACGAACCCCTTAGGTCTGGCAAAGAGATGCTTACTCGGCGATGGTCTGATTGTCCCTGTTGATGACGCTGAGGAAGCCGAGGAAGCCGAGGAAGAATCATCATCAGGGATTGATTCAGGTAACGGTGTCAGATCTTCGTTTTCTTCGTTCTCTTCTTCATACTGTTCCTGCAGAGCATCTGGTGGGAGTGGTGGCTCGAAAGGCAAGCCCGCAAGTTTTGCCTTGGCGAACGAGCGCTGGAGATCACTCATACTCCTGGATCAGAGTATAGCGAGCAAGCTCTCTGACTCGTGCAACTTCTGTTCTACTGGGTGATATGGCTGGGGCTATCCCAACGATAGTACAAGGTAAAGACCTATCTTAGTTCATATTTCGCTTTATACTCGAATTATCGTAAGGGGGAACGGTTGAGGAGGCAATATCGTGCTGACCAATCGGGAATGCCCTCTAAACAATATCTCTTATTGATCAACCAAAGGCAGCAAGTCGCTAACGTTCAAAGACCTTGCTATGATCTTATTTCATAATTTATAACTATTCTCTCATGCTTTACTGAACATTCAAGTCTTTGAGACTTTGTGATTTTTCACTAACTGATTGCTTTCGTGCCATGTCCTACGGAAGGCTTTTGCATAACACCAATTAGGATCAATCTCAAGCGAGATGGAAAATGATTGCTCTTCGTGTTGAGTAAACTTGATATACACGAACTGCTGTGGCTGCATGCTAACATTCTTATTCAGCACAGTAGTACTTAAATACCTTGCAGAAGGTCTGGCTTCATCTCTGCATGGGATGTATTTCCTGACTCTGATACGTTCTACTAAAGCCCGTCCTTATTACTGCCTACATGCATGTGCATGACTGTACCCCAGAATGCAGGCACAGTAATGACTTACGGACCGGGTTCCAAAGTGGCGAGAAGGACGCGATTCCTTGTAGTCCATTGCTTGAGAAGATGTGCTACTACTCACAAAGCGTACCATATAATTGGCGGTAGCTTAGGAGGAAGAGAAGGTAGCCTTTCTAAAACACAGCTGTTACAACCTTCTCTATATATCCAAGCTTTGTCCCCGGCCCCGGGTTTCCTTCGCTTGTCAGTATCTTCTGCAATTCCAAGAATACAAACCATTCTTATTGAATCCTAAATTGGTAGCTTCTCTGTCCTTCTTATCTTACACATAAAGTTCAGGCATCATGTCAGGTCTCATCTCTCCTGAGGCCTTTTGTTCTATGAGCTATGATTGTCAGCGCGATCGTCCTACTCTTAACTACCTTTCTCTGATGTCCAATAGATGTTATAGCTGGTGGCGGTACCGCGGGTTTGGCGCTGGCCAACCGCCTGAGTGAAAACCCAAAAGTCACTGTTGCTGTTGTTGGAGCTGTAGCCTTCACCACTACAACGCTTTAATATGAAGCTAATCCAACAGGGAAAAAACCTCATCGATGACACCAGTGTCCTCACGCCAGGCTTAGCAATTTCTATCATTGGTAATAAAACGTATGACTGGGTACGTTTTATTTTCTGCCCTTCTTAGCTGATGACCACGGGGCTGATTGGACTTCGTTTGAATTAGGACTTCAAGACCAGCCCTCAGGTACACTTGTGACAGTTGCCCATTGTTGTTCCCTTGAAAGTTGACCTTCTATGCCTAGGTCAATATTAACAATCGAGTGATTGGGCAACCACGCGGCAAAATGCTTGGCGGTAGCTCCGCCATCAACCTGATGTTCTGGACTCATGCCTCCCAAACTGACATTAATGATTGGGGTGAGTTGGGTAATGAAGGATGGAGTTGGAATTCGCTATTGCCCTATTTCATGAAGTCTGAAACATACGATGCACCTTCCCCGCAAACAGCCAAGGATCTAGGAATAAGTTTCACTGATGCTTCTGTACATGGAGAACGCGGTCCTGTCGTTGACGCCTTTCCAGAAACCTACCAAGCTTGGCAAGAGGTTTGGTGGCGCACATATCAGATGCTGGGCCTTGGCGTGGATGGCGATCCTAAGGGCGGACTAGCCTTGGGAGGTTTCTCTAATCCGATTACTGGTAAGTACGGGCTTGGGGTCCTTTGAGGGGAGGGAATTAATAGAGGTTTTTGAGTAGTTGATCAGAAAACCCGGACTCGGTGTCACGCAGGCACAGCCTACTATAAACCGGTTGAGTCCCGTCGGAATCTATACGTCATAACTGAGGCCTTAGTCCAGAAAATTGAATTTGAAAAGAAAGAACAGAGAGAACGGAAAGAACCTCTGGTGGCAACCAGTCTCAAATTCAGTGCCAAAGGGAAAAACTACACCATCAAAGCTAACAAGGAAGTAATCATCTCTGCTGGAACTTATGAAAGCCCAAAGATTCTTGAACTCTCCGGCATTGGTTCGTCGAAGATTTTGAACAGATACGGCATCGCTGTCCTTTCTGAGAACGACAACGTTGGTGAAAACTTGCAGGACCATGCGCTTATTCCGTTAGCGTTCGAAGCTGAAGATGGAGTGTTTACTTTTGATCTTTTCAAGAATGAAACATTCTTCAACGAGGCGCTGATGGAGTACAAAGTAAATCTGACAGGGCCACTATCTGACGGGTTTTCCTCAAGTGCCCTCCTCAGCTACGAGCAGATACTGCCAGTCAATGACAAAACCAAAGTGCCCAAAGGCATTGATACAATTCTCTCACCCGCACAGGCAGCGACTAAGCCAGGACTAGCTCATCAATACCAGCTCACGCGCAGGAAAATTCTCAATGCACATGAGTCGAGCGTACAACAAATCGTTGTTCCGAATGGAGTGACCCCAGCACTTGCAGCTGATGCGGCGAAATGGTTGACTGACACGTTGCCTGGATCGTACTCTACCTTGTTTAATGTCCTCGAGCATCCCTTCTCACGAGGTTTTGTGCACATCAACAGCTCGAACCCGACGATTCATCCCACTGTGAACCCTAATTACCTAGGAGTAGCGGTCGATTTGGAGATCGTTGCCGATGCGATGCTGCAGTTGCAGACTGTTGCAAGAACCGAACCTCTGGCCTCGTTGCTCAAGGGGAACGGCACGGTTTACCAGCCAGGTTTTTATGAGCTAAACGAACAAAATGTGAGAACGCATGTGAGAAGCACATTGAATTCGGAGTATCATCCTTGTTGCACCTGTTCTATGCTTCCCCGTAAGAAAGGCGGTGTGGTTGACGAACGATTAAAGGTTTATGGCACCAGTAACTTGAGGGTTGTCGATGCGAGTATCTTTCCATTGCAAGTTCGGGCAAATAGTACGCTCATCTTGTCTCATCTTCCCGCAGCTAGTTCAATCATCTTCTAATGCTAACGAAGGTTGCCCGCAGTTCAGAGTCTTGTATATGCAGTAGCAGAGAAGGCGGCTGATATGATCAAAGAGGACGCCAGAGAATAATTGCTTTTGATTCACTTGCTTCGGTGCATAGGAATCGAAAGCGATCATTTTATCAACGTATTATGATGAGCACTCAAGGTCTCTAATCAGCTAAGGAATCAATAAGGTAGTAGATCAATGTAACAGCCTTTTAATGGATTGATGACTCGGAAGATGAACAAGAGTGTAAATCTACTTTTCTCCCAGAGATGGATGTAGCAGCAGCAGTAGTAGTAGTAGTAGTAGTACAGTAAACCCTCGCTATAACGATATTCGATATAACGATATTCGATATAACGATATTCGATATAACGATATCCATTTCGAGATCAACAGGGATTATTTTGTATGTATGCCCGCCTTTGGTATAACGATGTAGATAAGTGAGATTGCATCACAGTACTTTACTGAGATAGATGAAGTGCGTCCAATCAAAAAGGACCCAACAATGACATGCATCATGTGTTGATGCATCGATGTTATTTGGTAGGGATTGGAAGCGCATCTTTACCGCTAATCTCTGGCTTCTATTACGGCCTGGG
>JAABUO010006938.1_pt1 | contig 12959 bp, 12 predicted proteins | sample 5559291 | NCBI WGS metagenome assembly JAABUO01 (sample SAMN10711878, study PRJNA513372) | rock metagenome | isolation source: Antarctica rocks | place: Antarctica: Victoria Land, Finger Mt sud
CAAAAGGTCGCGTCAATTCAAGTGCCGTCGCGGTCTCGTGGGGATAAAGGTAGGAAAGGCAGCCGCTAAACAGCAGTCGGTAGCCGGACGTGGCTAAGGAAGCGGCACAGGTTCGGCGACTAACCACCCTATTGCTGGCTACCGGCTACCTCTACGTATGTGTCGGCCAGGCCCGCGAAGGGGGTCGTGGGGAGGCCGGCGGCGGCGAGATAGGCGAGGGCCTGCTCCTCGTGCGCGCCAGCCAGCGCCGCGAGCCAGGAGCGGGCCTCGCCCTGGTGGCTCAAAAGGAGGTGGGCGAGCCCGACGGCCAGCGCGCCGAAAACCGCCGCTGCCCGCCCGCGGAAGGCTGTGACGAGCGCGGCGAGGTCCCCGACCGGGCCACCGCACGCGTCGTAGGCGTCGGGGTTCCAGCCCCGGCTGACGCGTAAGAATTGCTCGGCGCGACGAATCATCGTCTCGTCGGGCGCGAGGCCCCGCTCGTCGCGCCGGCGCACGGCGCTGAGCCAGCGCGCCGCCAGCTTGGCCATGGGCGCCTCTTGCGTGGCGAGGACAAAGGCGGCATCCTCGGCCCCGCGCGCGAGGCAACAGTTCTTGGTCTTGAGCCCGCTTCCGCAGGGGCACGGATCGTTGCGCCCGATTTTGGTCATATATCAGACGTGCGCCGGGCTCAAGCCAGCTTATCGCCGGCGGCGAGGGCTTCCTCGGTCGCCTGCTCGCCACCGAGCGCCGGCCCGCCGGCCCCCACCCGCGTCGCGCGCCTCGCCTGTTCGGACACCGCCTCTATGCGCGCATCGCGACGGCGCTTGTATACCTCGTAGGCGACGTAGAGGACGACGCCCACGGCCACGACGACCACCACGCCGGCGCCGAGCTTCTTCTCGATCAAGCCCCAGTTGTTCCCGAGCAGGTAGCCGAGTGCGCCGAAGGTCAGCGTCCACGCCACGGCGCCGGCCAGGTTCCACAGGTAGAAGGGCAGCGGGCGCATCTTGTTGATGCCGGCCAGCCAGCCGATGTAGGAGCGCAGGAAGGCCACGTAGCGGCCGAACAGCACCGTGTATCCGCCCCAGCGCGTCATGTAGCCCTCAGCGCGCGCGAGGTGTCGCTCCGGCACGCGCAGTCGCGTCATCAGGGCGACGCCGCCGCTACGCCCAGCCAGATAGGAGAGCGTCGCGCCCGTCCACACGCCGGCGATGCAGCAGACCACCACGAGCGCAATGCTGGTGTGCCCACTCGCCGCGTAGGCCGCGGCGACGACCAACATCGTTTCGCCGGGAATCGGTACACCGAAGTTTTCCACGACGACGAACAGGAAGACGGCGAGCGGGCCGTAGTGATCCAGGAGGCTGGTGATAGAAGGCATGGGGCTTTGCTTCTCTCAGAGCACGTTTTAGGTTGAGGAACTTTTGAGCGCGCGCGGCCTCCTCAGCCGCGCGAACATGCCCGCCGCGCCGGGCGTGCCTGGCGCGGCGCCGGACATAGTCCGGTGCCGGCGCGCCTGCAAGCCGCGGTAGAGGTTCCAAACCCCGAATAGGAAGAAGAGTACGGTCATGAGGATCTCGAGGGCGCCGGGGTGCGTTTTTAGCTTGGGGTTGCGCAACTGCGCGATGTAGAACGCCAGTAGCAGCGGCGCGAACACCGTGTAGAGCGCGCCGATGGTCAGCTGGTAGCCGGAGCCGAGCTGGCGGCGAGGGCGCGCCTGCACCCTGTCCGCGCCCCCCTTGGCGGTGGTACGCGCTGTCTGGCGCGACCTCACCGACCCCGCCGACCCCGCCGTAAACGTGGCGCCCTTGCGCGTGGCCGGGGCTGTTTTGACGATCCGCGCCTCTTGCTGCGTCACCGGGACGACGCCGCGTTGGCGCAGGCGCCTCTTGCGTTCGGAAATCTTCACTGTGGCCTGCCGCCGCCCCCACTGCCGCTATTCTTTCACTGCACTGCCGCATTACGAGCAGCCTGTGTACCACCAGTGTAGCGGCAGGCAGGGCACAGGGGAAGGGCAACCCTTTCCCTCTTCCCCTCTTTCCCTATGCCCTGCGCTGGAAAGCCTCGGCGATGAGGGCATGGACGCGGGAGGGGGCGATTATCTCAGATGCTCCTGGGGAACCGCGGCGGTGATGTAGGGACCCTGCGCCATCGGGCAGCCGAAGGACTGCAGCAACTCCCAGGTGGCGCGCGTCTCGACCCCCTCAGCGACGGCGGCGAGGCCCAGCGCCCGCGCCAGGGCGATGATCGCGCGGACCAGGGTCGCGTCCCTGCTGCTTGCGCCCATGTGCGCGACGAACAACCGATCGATCTTGATGTCGTCGACGGGCAACTGCTGCAGGTACGTCAGCGACGAGTAGCCCGTGCCGAAGTCGTCGATGGCCAGGCGTACACTCAGGCCGTGCAGGCGCGTCAGGACGGCGAGACTCTCCTTGGGGTCCGCCATCACGGCGTCCTCCGACACCTCGAGTGTGAGCCGCGCCGGGGCGACGTTGTGCGCGCCGAGGAGCGACGCGACAAGGCTGCTCAGGCGGGGGTGGCGTAGCGCCCGCAGCGAGATGTTAACCGCGACATCCACGCGCGTCCCCGACCCGGCCTGGTCCCACAGGACACACTGGCGCAGCGTTTCGTCGAGCATCCAGGCAGTGAGCGGCAGGGCGATACCCGCCTGCTCGGCCAGTGGAACGGCCTGGTCGGGGCCGATCTCGCCGTGCACGAGGTGGGTCCAGCGCGGCAACGCCTCGACGCGGCGCAGCCGCCCGTCGCTCAGGTCGACGATGGGCTGATAATGCAGGCGGAACGCCTTCTCGTCGAGGGCTCGACGCACGTCGTGCGCCAGCGTGAGGCGCGCGGGGCTGCGCTCGTCCTGCACAGCGTCGTAAAAGGCATAGCCGCCACCGCCCCGCTTCGCACTGTACATGGCCACGTCGGCGTGGCGCAGCAGCGCGGCACCGTCGGCTCCATGCGTTGGATAGAGCGCGATGCCGATGCTGGCGCCGACGCCGGGCGTCTGCCCCTCGATCTCGAAGGGTTTATCCAGGGCCGCGACGATGCGGGTAGCCACCGTGATGGCGCCGGCGGCGTCGCTGCCGGGCAGGAGCACCGCGAACTCGTCCCCGCCGAGGCGGGCAATTGTGTCGGCGGCGCGCAGCGCGCCCTGTACCCGCGCGCCGACTTGCCGCAGGAGTTGGTCGCCGACGTGGTGACCGAGAGTGTCGTTGACTGCCTTGAAGCGATTTAGGTCGAGCAGCAGCAGGGCGAACGGGGCGAGCTCGCCGTCGGGATGCGCGGGGCGCTGCGCCGTGAGCAGGATCTGGCCGAGGCGGTCGTGAAAGAGGGCGCGATTGGGCAAGCCGGTGAGGGGGTCGTGGGTGGCGACATGCGTCAGGCGCTCCTCGGTCTGCTGGCGCTCGATGGCATAGCGCAGCGCGCGCACCAGCACGTCCGATCCGACCTGCCCCTTGACGAGGTAGTCTTGCGCCCCCTCGCGCACGCCCTGAATGGCCAGCGCCTCATCCTGGTTCCCGCTCACGATCACGATCGGCAGGCCCGGGGCGGCGCCGCGGACGCGCGCGACGATCTCCAGGCCGTGCGCATCCGGGAGCGACAGGTCGAGCAGCGCGACGTCTATACCCCCATCGCCGATGCGCTCCAGCGCCTGAACGAGCCGCTGCACGTGTGTCACCGTGAACTGCGCGCCCCCGGCCGATCCCTCGGCCAGCATATCCCGGATGAGGTAGGCGTCCGCGGGGTTGTCCTCGACCAGCAGAACGTGGACGCGCGACATGTCCTCGGGCGCGGGGGACGGCTCCGGGAGGGTCTGCGTGGGCGTGGCCGCTAGGGTGGCGACACGCGTTTCTTTGAGCGCCTCCCGCGTCGGGCGAGCGTGGCCGGGGTCGTCCTCGACCAGCAGGGTCTCGACGGGGCGCGCGCTCATGCGCCCTGCCCATCGCTGTCGCGCGGGCTCTCTGTGCCATCGCTGTCGCGCAGGCTCTCTGTGCCGGCCGTCATCAGCGTATCCTTAGTTCACAGTGGAGGGACTAGTGGAGGTATGGTAGCACGCCGGCCCGTCGGCGCGATATAGCACGGTAGTACTACCGCCTGGAGAAACGGCCTGTGTCCGGTGCGCTATGATACCAGGAGAACAGAACATCAGCCGCCGGCTGACGGCTGACGGCTGACGGCTGATCGCTAATCGCTAATTAGTAAGGACGACCGATGACCAAGACCCAGCCATCGCCCCGGGCGATCGCGCGCAAGAGTGAGAATTTCGCCGAGTGGTACACCGATGTGGTGCGCAAAGCCGAACTGGCCGACTACTCGCCTGTGCGCGGCTGCATGATCATCCGCCCCTACGGCTACGCCTTGTGGGAGAACGTGCAGCGCGCTCTCGACGATATGATCAAGGCCACGGGCCACCAGAACATGTACTTCCCCCTGCTGATCCCGCGCTCGTTCCTGACCAAAGAGGCCGAGCACGTGAAGGGCTTCGCCCCCGAGGTGGCCTGGGTCACGCACGCCGGCGGCGAGGAGCTGGAGGAGTGGCTGGCCGTGCGTCCCACCTCCGAGACTATTATCTGCTCAACCTACGCCAAGTACATCCAGTCGTGGCGCGACTTGCCCGTGCTGGTCAACCAATGGGCCAACGTAATGCGCTGGGAGATGCGCACGCGCTTCTTCCTGCGTACCACCGAGTTCTTGTGGCAGGAGGGTCACACCTTCCACGCCACCCCTGAAGAGGCGGCCGAGGAGACCGACAAGATGCTCGGCGTCTACGCGCAACTGGCCGAGGAGTGGCTGTCGATCCCGGTGATCAAGGGGCGCAAGACCGAGTCCGAGAAGTTTGCCGGCGCCGACTACACCCTCTCTATCGAGGCCATGATGGGCGACGGCAAGGCCCTGCAATCGGGCACCTCGCACAACCTCGGGCAGAACTTCACGCGCGCCTACGAGATCCTGTTCCAAGACAAAGATTTGACGCGCAAGAATCCCTGGCAGACCAGCTGGGGCCTTTCCACGCGCATAATCGGCGGCATCATCATGGCGCACGGCGACGACAGCGGCCTGATCCTGCCGCCGCGCGTGGCGCCCTACCAGGTCGTGGTCGTGCCGATCTTCCGCAAGGATGAGGAGCGCGCCGCCGTGGCCGCGGCTATCGAGAAGTTGCTGGTGGAGCTGCCGCGCGAGGTGCGTGTGACGGTCGACTGGCGCGAGGAGACCCCCGGCTACAAGTTCAACGACTGGGAGCTCAAGGGCGTGCCGGTGCGCATGGAGGTCGGCCCCAAGGACGTGCAGAAAGAGCAGGTCGTGCTGGTGCGGCGCGACACGCGCGCCAAGGAGTTCGTGCCCACGGCCGCGCTGGGCGAGCGCGTGCCCGCCCTGCTCGACGAGGTGCAGCACGCGCTCTACGAGCGCGCACTGACCTTCCGCCTGGAGAACACCCTCCGTGTGGACGACTACGCGGCGCTCGTCGCGGCCTTCACGCCCGCCGCGACGGGCGTGGAAGGCGCGATGGGCGCGGCGGATGCGGACGGCGCGGCGGATGCGGACGGCGCGGCGGATGCGGACGGCGCGGCGGGCGTGACACCCTTCGTCGAGGCGCACTGGTGTGGCGATCCTGCTTGCGAGGCGAAAGTCAAAAAGGACATCAAGGCGACTATTCGCAACATCCCCTTCGACGCGCCGGCCGAGGACGGCCCCTGCATCGTCGACGGCAAGCCGGGCATCGGCAAGCGCGTGATCTTCGCGAAGGCGTACTGATGGGACCTGCGATTTCGGTCGCAGGCTAATCGCCAATGGCTAATCGCTTCGACATCGCGCCGTACCTGCTGGGCCTGGACCGCCATGCCTACGTAGACCGGGCTATGGAGGGCTACGCGCGCCTGCACGAGGTCGCGCGCGCCTTGGCCGCCGACGAGGATGGCGAGGCGCGCGCGCTACGCGCGGCGGCGCGGTTGGCCCCCGCCGACCAGGTGTTGGCGGCGCTGCTCGTCGCCGCGACCCGCGAGTGCGCCGAGCGCCGGACGGGGCAGGGTCCCGACGGGTGGCCGCGCCTCTCCGACGAGGCCTACTTCGCCGTGGCCCGCGCGCACGGCCGCCTAGGCGACTTCCTGGCCTTTTGGGACCACTTCACCGTGCCCGAGTCGACGGGACTGGCCGACGCGCTCAAACGCCACCGTCTGCTCGGCGCGCACCTGCGCGGCGGATGCGGCGAGGATGAGCGCGAGGGCGTGCGCCTGGCCGTGCTGGCCCTGTTCGAGGCGACGGAGGAGCAGGCTGCCGTGGCCCTCACCTTCTGCAACAACCTGCGGGGCGACGACGCCGCGCTGCACGACCATGCCGCGGCGCGCCTGCTGTGGGCGGCCGAGCGCGGCGAGTTGGCTCACTACCGCAACGAGTACGTCGACCTCGCCGCGCGGGTGGTCGCCGCGCTCGGACGCTGGGGCGTCGCCGCCGCCTACCCCCACCTGGCCCAGCTGCAGCACAACCCACCCCCCACATTCTCACCCCTCGCCTGCGCCCACCTACGCCGGGCCGTGCAGCAATTGGCAAGTAGCCAGCAGTAATCAGACGTCAGCTATCAGCTTATGCTAGCTGACGTCTGATTACTGCTGGCTATCTCATCGCCCGCCCTGGCCCGTGAGAGCGATGCCTTCCACGATCCAGCGCTGCGCCAGCAGATAGACCACGAGGACGGGCACGAGCGAGAGCGAGGCGCCGGCCATCAAGAGATTCCACTTCACGGTGTACTGTCCCTCGAAGTCCACGATGCCCAGCGGCAACGTCTTGAGGCTTTCGCTGTCCACCACCACGAGTGGCCACAGGAAGTTGTTCCACGCGCCCAGGAAGGCGAAGATGACCACCGCCGCGAGGGCCGGCCGCGCCAGCGGCAGGATGATGCGACTGTAGATCGTCCAGTGGCCCGCGCCGTCGATGCGCGCCGCCTCCTCCAGGTCGGTCGGGATGGTCAGGAAGAACTGGCGCAGTAGGAAGGTGCTGAACACACTCGACACGAACGGCGCGACCAGGCCCTGGTAGGTGTTGTGCCAGCCGAGCAGGCGGATCGCGATGTAGTCAGGGATCAGCGTGACCTGGAACGGCACGATCAGGGTGGCCAGGTACACGGCGAAGAGCGTCGAGCGGCCCGGGAAGCGCAGCCGGGCGAAGGCGTAGGCGGCCATCGAGGATGTGACGACCTGCCCCAGCGTGACGCAGCCTGCCACGACGAGGCTGTTGACGAAGAACTGCCCGATCGGTAGCTGCTGCCAGACCTGCGCGTAGTTGTCCCACTGGAATGGGTTGGGGATGAACTGCGGCGTGAGCTGCCCGATCTGCTCGTTGGTCTCCAGCGACGAAACGATCATGTAGATGAAAGGCAGGCAGACGAGGGTGGCCCCCGCGGCCAGCCCCGCGAGGATGGCCGCGCGCGCGGCCGTCCGCCGCCACCCCGTGCGCCGCCCGCGTACCCCTATCTCCGTCGCCGCCGGGAGCGCGCGGTCAGTCATAGTACACCCAGCGTCGTTGGCCCGCGAACTGCATGATCGTCACGGCCAGGACAAGCGCAAACAGGACGCCGGCCACGGCCGAGGCCAGCCCGAGGTCCGACGCGGCGGACACGAAGGCCTTCTGGAACAGGTAGCCGACGATCGTGTTGGTGGCGTTGTTTGGCGAGAACTGCCCGTTGGTCATGATGTAGGCCTGGTCGAAGACCTGGAAGGAGCCGATCGTCGTGATGACCAGCACGAAGAAGGTGGTGGGGCTGAGCAGCGGGAGGGTCACGCGCAGGAATCGCTGCCGGGCGTTGGCGCCGTCGACTGCCGCCGCCTCGAGCAGCGAGCGGTCGACCCCTTGCAGCCCAGCTAGGAACAGCACGATGTTGAAGCCGAGCTGCTGCCAGATGCCGAAGATGATGATGGCCGGCAGGGCCCAGGTGGTGCTGTTGAGCCAGCCGGGCGGATCCTGCACGCCCACCAAGTAGAGCACGCTGTCGATCAACCCGGCGCGTGGGTCGTAGAGCCACTGGAAGACGAGGGCCGAGGCGACGAGGGTGGTGATGTAGGGGGCGAAGTAGGCGGTGCGCAAAAGGATCGCGCCGGGCAGCTTGCGGGCGAGCCCGAGCGCGACCAGCAGCGCCAGCGCCGTGGAAAGGGGCACGACGCCAAGCGTGTAGATGGCCGTGTTGCGCAGCACCTTGCGGAAGACATCGTCGGCGAGCAGGTCTCGGTAGTTCCCCAGGCCCGCCGGGGTCGGCGGACCCGCGAGGTTCCAGTGCATGAAGCTCAAAGCGCCGGTCGCCAGCACGCCTAGCAAGGTAAAGACGACGAAGGGGATCAGGGCGGGTAGCAGGAAGAGCAGCGCGACGGACCCGTCCCCGCGCCGATACGCGCCCTTACGAGGCGTCACGCGCCCAAACGCCCTGCTCCTTCGCGCTTCGACTACCATGAGCTACCCTTGTCGCGGCGCGCCCGCAGGAGTGTCAACGCCACCTCTTCCAGGGCTAGCTGGGTCTCGCTCTCCGTCCTCCGGTCCTCGGCCGCGCGGAACTCGTCGCACTCGGTACGCGTCATGAGGGGTCGGCCAGCCGGATTCCAGATGCGCACCCCTTCCCCCAGAGGAGCGAAGGCAATGCCGAGGGCTCTGCTGACCCATCGCCCTCGCGCGTTCTGCCTCCAGGGGATAAAGCCTCGCGCGCCATCGTCGCGCTGTCCCATCCGCCGCGCCCACATAGGGCGCAAGCCCTCTACCTCGAGCGCCAGGTCGAAGACGAGATATTCTTCGACGCCACAGGTCACACTATTATGGACCCGAATATCATCGAGCAACTGCGAAAGCCAGCTGACAAGCCTGTTGTGGTTGTTCGAGCCGATGATAGGACCATCACTGGTCATACGCGGGGTGCGTAAAGTCGGTAGATCGACGGGGCGTTGTAGCATCATACAGCTATCCTTGCTCACCGTGTTGCTCACGCAGACGCCGTAGCTCCTCTTCGAGTTCGGCGCGGCGCCGTGCTTCCTCCAAGCGGGCCTGTTCGGCCTCGACGCGGGCCTGTTCGGCTTCGACGCGGGCCTGTTCGGCTTCGACGCGGGCCTGTTCGGCTTCGACGCGCCGCCGTGCTTCCTCCGCGCGGGCCTGTTCGGCTTCGACGCGGGCCTGTTCGGCTTCGACGCGCCGCTGTGCTTCTTCCAAGTGGTCTTGCTCGGCCTTAGCGCGTTCTTTTTCGGCCTCGATACGCGCCTGGTCAGCCTCGGCACGCTCTTGCTCGGCCTCATCCAGGCGATGCTCGAGGTATACGGCGTGCTCGCGTACCTGGCGCGGCAAGCGGATCATCTGGCCGGCGCGATCTCGCACGGTCAGGAATGGTTGCGTCGGCTGGAACGAGATACCGAGGGACTGGCTGTACCACCAACCATCGGATTCCGGATGCCACGGCGCATAGACGCCAGACTGTAGACGCCAGGCGCGTAAAGGTCCGCGTAATACATCCCCGTTCGGGTCGAAGATGATGTACTCAGGGATGCCGATGGCCTCGTAGGCGTGCCGCTTGTCGCCGACGTCGTTGCGCCCCGTGGATCTGCTCGCCACTTCCATGACGAATAGCGGGACGCCTGCGTCGTCCAGGTGGATCGCGTTGTCGTTGCCGGACGGCAGCGGGCGCGTGATCACCATCACGTCAGGCCGTGGGTCGTAGCGCGTCTCGTCTTCATGCCGCAACCCGACGAGCGCGATCTGGTTGCACACGCCCCAGGTCTCGCCATGCCGTCGCGCCGCTTCCACCAGCATGTCCGCCAGGAAGCTCGTCGCGTCTTGATGCCACTGCGTTCCCACGACGCTCTCCTCGGTGTCGCTCGGTAGCGTATTCGGGACACGGTACGTCGTTCTCCACGTCGTCGCCTGTGCCATGTGTTGTGTCCTCCCGCGCCTATCGACGTCTCTGGGCAAGAATGTTCGCCACGTCTATCAGAGACGTCTGGGCTCCCCACCATTCGTCACAGCAGACGTATGCGAGTGTGTTCTGCCGACACACTCGTCTAACACACCCGTCAACCGCGCGCTCATAACGGTAAGTGCGACGAAACACCGGCGTTTCTGGACGGTACACTGCTACTTCGCGCTCTTGAGCACTTTGGAGGCCGCCGCGACGGCCTTGGGTACTAGTTGCGCGGCCGTGCCCTCGCCGGTCCAGAGCGGCTGCAGCGTGTTGTTGGCCGCGCCATACACATCGGAGAAAGCCGGGAACGAGGGCAGGCGATGCCCCAGCGGCGTCTGCTGCTGGAACACCGCGTTGTAGGGCTTGCTGCGCCAGAATGACGACTTGAGCACGCCCGGCTCGATCGGCGTGACGTCGTTGCCCTCGCTGAAGGTCAGCGTGGCGACCGGCCCGGTCAGGAAGTCCCATAGCTGATAGGTGGCGTCGGGGCTCTTGGTGTATTTCGACATGCAGTAGCCGGCGCCGCCGGCGAAATTTACCACGGGACGCCCGCTCCAGTGCGGTAGGCCGACCACGTCCCAGTCCAGGCCCGGCGTCTTGGCGAAGGTCGGCACCAGGGCATGGTTGCCGAAGGCCATGGCCAGCTGGCCGCCGGCGAACAGCGGGGCGATCGTCGCGGAGCCGGCTAGATTTGTGGCCGGGGGCGTCACCTTGTCCTTGGTCGTCAAGTCGGCCACGAACTGCAGCGTCCGCGCCGCCGTCGGCGTGTCGAAGGTCACCCTGGTCGGTTTGGCGTCGTTGTCGAAGATCTCGATGCCGTTCTGCCACAGCCAGAGGTACCAGAACCCGGTCTCGTAGGCGAAGCCGTACTGGCTGACGCGCGCGCCGCTGCCCTTCGTGAGCCGCTTGGCCGCCGCGCGCAGGTCGTCCCAACTCCAGCCGTTCTTGGGGAAGGGGACGCCGGCGGCGCGTAGCATCTTGCGGTTGTAGAAGATAACCTTAGTGTCGTTGTCGCGCGGCAGGCCGTAGAGGCCGCCGTTGTACTCGAAGAGGAACAGCGGGCCGGGCGCGTACGCGGACAGGTTCTTGCCGTGACTCCTGGCCATGGCGCGGATGTCCTGCAGCGCGCCCTTCGAGGCGTACGTAGGGACGTAAGTCAGGAACATCACGTCTGGGATGCTCTTGGCGGCGAGATCGGCGTTGAGCTTGACGAAGTAGTCGCCGAACGAGGTCAGCTGCGGCTGCACCTGGATGTTTGGATGGCGCTGCATGAAGACCTTGAGGATCTGATTGATGGTGAGCTGCTCGTCCACGCTGCCCCAGGAGCCGAAGGTCAGCTGCGCCGGCGCGCTCGCCGCCCCGGTGGGGACCGGTCCCTCGATCGCCCCCAGCGCGCCAGCGATCGCGGGCGCGGCGAGTCCCAACGCCAGCGCGCGCCGGATGAAGGTTACGCGGCTCATTCCGCCGGCGGCGGCCTCGTTAGCCAGCCCTTCTAACCCGCGCTCCTGCTCTTTATTCATCAGCGGCTACCCCTTCCGAATCATCTCCGAACCATCGACTGCATATAAACACTCGAACCACGCGGCGCTACAATCGGCGCGACGAGCGGCTCTCGTGGCTTATAGTATACGCATGGGGTGAGCGCGCCGGTCGCCGGCCGCCGGCAGGGTTGCCCGACGCCTGTGTAGGGATGATCAGGGCAGGCACAAGACCTGCTCCTACAACCGTCGTTATCGATACCAAACGTAGGGGCGCTTCTTATGGGCGCTCGGGTGGTAGCGGGTAGGGGGCGATCATGCCGGAGCTTTACGGACGCCAATATACACGCGACGAGCTCATGCGGCGCGTGGGGCGGCTCGACCAGGTGGCCGGGATCGAGCCGTGCGTGTTGGTCGACGGCATGGCGGCGGGCACGCGCGCCCTGCGCGTCTCGACCGGCGGGGGCCTCGAGTTCACGGTGCTGCCCGACCGCTGCCTCGACATCCCGCGCGCCGGCTACAACGGCCGATCTCTGTGCTGGCACGGACCCGCCGGGGTCGTGGCGCCACAATTCTACGAGCCCGAGGGCACGGGCTTCCTGCGCTCGTTCTTTGGCGGTCTCGTCACGACGTGCGGCCTGCGCAACTTCGGCCCGCCCTGCACGGTCGACGACGAGACTTTCCCGATGCACGGGCGCATCGGCAATCTGCCCGCCTATGACGTCGCGTGGGGCGCGACGTGGCAGGGCGACGACTGCCTTTTCTGGATCGAGGGGACGGTGCGCGAGACGCGCCTCTTCGGCGAGAACATGACCTTGCGCCGCCGCATCACGGCGAGTCTGGGCGGCAGGGGCCTGCGCATCGAGAACACGGTGCGCAACGAGGGCTACCGCGACGAGGGCCACATGATCCTCTTCCACATGAACCCCGGCTTCCCCCTGCTCGACGACGGGGCGCGCCTGCGCGTCGACCCGCTCGACGTACGCCCGCGCGACGCCGAGGCCCGGGAGGGGCTGGACGCCTACGACCGCTTCGTCGCACCGCGGCCCGACTTCAAGGAGCAGGTCTTCGTGCTCGATTTGCGCCCCGACGACGCGGGCTACACGTCGGCGACGCTGGTCAACGAGCGGCTCGACGGCGGGCTGGGCCTGCGGCTGCGCTTCCGCAAAGACCAGCTGCCCTATCTAATGGAGTGGCGGCAGATGGGCGAGGGCGTCTACGTGCTGGGCCTTGAGCCGGCCAACTGCCCGACCATCGAGGGCCGCGCCGAGGCCGTCAGGCGCGGCGCGTTGCCGGTGCTCAAGCCCGGCGAGGAGCGCCGCTACGACATCGAGGTCGAGGTGCTGACGAGCCTGTGAGCGCCGGCCCTCGGGAAGTGAGGGAGGCCAAGTCACGAGTTCTGATGAGGGGTGAGGGCGGCCGGCACGTTGCCCTATAGCCCCCGCCAGGACTATACTAGCCATGGCGCATTGTCCCCTCGCGCACGACCGACCTCCATACGATAGAGCACAAGCCTTCCACCGAGCGCGTCCCACCACGCTTTCGAAGGAGTACGATGTGACGCGACGTATCGG
>JAABUO010006939.1_pt1 | contig 12958 bp, 16 predicted proteins | sample 5559291 | NCBI WGS metagenome assembly JAABUO01 (sample SAMN10711878, study PRJNA513372) | rock metagenome | isolation source: Antarctica rocks | place: Antarctica: Victoria Land, Finger Mt sud
GCAGGCCAAGCAATCTGTGACTCCTGCAGAGGGCAGCAGTGCGGCAGGCGGAGCAGCAGCTGCTCTGCTTGCAATGCAAGCCTCCTCCAATGAGCACCATGTAAGTGACTCCTTTAGCTTTTACTGTGGAAATTGCACATAACCTGCACCATAGCAGCTTTCACAGTTACTGCCACAGCTGCAGCGCTGCTGCCACAGCTGCACAATAGCCTTCCGCTCTGCCATAGCTTTAGAAGGTATGCAGCAGCATATACAGCAACCAAAAATGACCCTTCAGCTGCATGACTGCACACAGGCGCACAAGCACAGCCAATGTTGCGCATGAGATGTACAACTGATGCAGCAGCTCTCTCATCAGCTTCAGAATTGCAGTCTTGTGGTGCACACTTGCTTCAACCAAATGTCAACTGCCTGCTGTAGATATCTTTGTGGCCAAGTAACAGCTCAGCTCCGTGAATACTTATTCACTAAGCATGTTGTTTGCATGCCAGCAAGGTTGCATATGCAGCGGTTGACTGCTGTAGTGTCATCATGCACTACATTTGTGACATGTATACTCTCACAAAGCAAATGATAACTGCTAGTATTTATAAGATTGCCAGTGATTTGCATGAAGAGAGTTTTTGCTGCCCTGCAGATGATGCGGCAGCCAAATAGGTTCAAGGGTAGAGGCAACCGTGCAAAGGCCCATCGTCCAGAGCGAGGTGATGAGACTGCAAAGAAGGCACTAGGCCTACAGTAACAGGTTTTCTGTGGCTGAGCGCATTCATATGTCTGTTACGTTAGAAGCGGTGTGCTGCTAAAATGCATACATACGCCAGCACAGATATCGATAGTTATTGTTGCCTGGGGCTTGAAGTGAGGAATTCCGAACTGCGCATGAGAACGTGTAGAATGTCAGGCAAGCCTGCTGGGTATATATATATATTTGCCTAACTGAATACTGACCTTAGGGTAGCAGGTGTCAAATCTGATTGAAGTAGAGGAGATATGCCTACACAGCCAGGCACAAAGTACCAAAGTACTAAATTTAAGTATTGTAGAGTACTGCACTAAGTATTGCTTCCAGCTAAAGTAATGATCACATATGCAGCTGTCTTATGCAACATTAATTTCATAACAGTCACAGCTACTTAGTCAGATGACAATAGCATGGTCAACGCTACTGAAATACTGGTCTGCAGTGCTATTCGTGTTGTCTGTAATGCAGTGTTTGTCTATTTACAAGCCAGCCAAAGCTTGTAATCTTCTTCTTCTTCCAGCTACCTGTGGCTCACACAATGCTTTCTAACTCGTACACAGAGCATCGTTACATGTCAACAATGAGCAGGGCCGTGTCGACTGCAGTCCAGCTGGCAACTTGACGATGGCCGTACTAAAGTATGTACTGTACATGTAATGGCTGACTGGTGAACTAGACCAGTACTGTTGATTCATTGTATGTAGCATTGCCATCACAGCACTGTTCTGATGCGCCCTGTACTCTAACGACATTGCCCGTAAACAATGCATAACACGCTTAATATAGATTTTGGGCTTGTAACTGCTTGCTGTGGTGTTCGTACTGCATGTCATTCATTGAGTGTTTCCACAATGTTGAGACTTGTTCAGATGCATGGCAAGACATACCATTTTCGAGTTGGTTCTGCCAGTCAACAAGAGGTACATTTAAACATGTTCCATTCATCAAGCATCACAGAAAGGGATTTGTAATGCCCATGCCAAGACTTGGCGCGACTTTTGTGTCGGCTGACAATATCAATGCAGTACTACTTGACTGACAAGATCTAAAACATGTCAGTCTCAACTAGTTTGTGCGTGTGGACAGGCCCTGCAGCTGGACTGGGGCTGTCTGGCTTTGGCCTTCTGACTCCTGTGGAGGGTGGCACAAATTTGGGAGCAGGCATTTGCCCTTTGTCTGCTGACCTTCTGTCATTGCGTATTTGATGATCCAGACCGCGCTGCGCAGTGGGTGCTGTTGGCATGAATATATTTGATTGAGAGGGGACTCGTGGGGGTGCCCTAACAGGCTGCGCAGCATACTGACTGCTCTGAGAAGTGGGCATGGCGGATTGTTCTGGCTTCACATGCTGCTGCGAGAGCGTCGCCTTGGCATTGAGCCATTGCTGTTGGGCAGCAGCAGGCACAACGGCCTGAGGAGTTCCAGCAGCGTCTGGCAATGGCGATGCAGCCGCAGTAGCACTTGTGGTGGCAGGTGCGCTGATCTGAACTGGCGCAGGGGCGGGAAAGACGCGAGATGCACACTCTATGTACATTTGCATCTGCGCATGGACGACGCCTACATGCCCACGAAGCCATTGCATGCAGGTGTGTTCACACATCTGCTGGATGTCACATCATTCATCACACGGCAGCTCAGATGATACTGCATAGCACTGCTGTAAAGCTGCACACCTAGAGCTAGACATCAAGCAAAGACGCCCATGCTTACCTTGGATCCGATCTTCTGTCACACTCCACTGGGAGTACCATTGCATACCACCTGGCATGAGATGACTGATGTTATGATACTTGAGCGAGAAGTACATGGAAGCGATGGCGATCTCCAAGGGGGTGTGTGTCATCACCACATCACATCTCAAGCTGCATGACATACAACCCATCAGGCAGCTGCCGTGCAAGTCCACACCTTGAAGCAGAGAAAGAGTTTCACCAAAGTACATGTCAGACAGCAAAGGAAAAGACTGGTGGAAACATTTGCAAGACACAGACCAGGTATGTGCAACAAGAAGGAAGTGTAAGGCAAGGTGTTGACTGGGACATACCTCTCATTGCATACATCATAAGCAGCTTGCTGTACATGAGAGGGCTGCAGGTCAGCAGCTGCAGCAGATGCACAAGCCTGCTCAATTGGGGCTTTCAGACTCTTTGCAACTCCCTGCAACTCGTGCAGGAGGCATTTGTGGGGCGTGTCTATTCTGAAGTTGAAGCCCAGCGTAAATAACAGAGACCGCTCAGCAGCCAGGACAGCAGCCTTGAAATTTTCTTGATATGCCTGCAGAGTAAGCAAAGTAAGATCTGCTGTGAGTGCCTTAGGCTTGTATCTCACCCCTGGTGCTTTCATCTGGCTGCTGATGTTAGCAGGAGAAGTAGAGCTACTTACCATGTCTTCCCATCGTGCCTTTGCTGTAGCAGCTGAGACGCGTGAGAAGTCCTTGCAAAAGGCTTCATACATGTGTTCTGATATCCGGTGAAGTGATCTGGGCGTGTCCTCAACTTTGCCAGCAAGAAAGAGGCAAGCTGTGGCCACAACCTGGGTTTGCATGGAAGATCAGCTGCTAAATGTGTGCTCAGAGCTTGAACAACAGAAAGCCAGGCAGTCTTACCAATTTGTCATTGTGGACCAAAGAGCTTCTACCAAAAAAGCGCTGCAACAGGATGGCTGCAGCTGACACAGTCACCATTGGCCTGCATGATAGAGCAATATTTGAGGAGTGATGACAACCAGGTAAACTGCCAACACGTTCAACTTACGAGTTGAGCATCTCCCCGACCCTCCATATCAAAGTCACCATGAGACCCTTGTATCTTTGCTCAAGCTCTGCACTGACTCCGTCCTGTCGCGACGGGCTGTTTGCGAGCTCGTCATGCGTATACAGACGCCAAGCACTTCCCGGGGTTGCATGGTGATTCCAGCTGCTGAAGGTTCTGATCAGTTGCTCCTGGCTAACAATCCTGAATGGCGGTATGTAGCCGGCTTTCATGGCCTTCAGATGGAAGCCTTCAGATCAACTCAACATGCAGATAATCAGATGAGGATGCATGTCAGCTCTCCACCAACAACGCGTGTCCTCCAAACGTGCACCTAAAATTTCACTGTCCGTCTGTCCGTATACGCCAGATGCAAACTTCTTCTTGTGTGCACTAACAGCACAGTCTGCAGAGCTGAGATCAGCCTTCAAACACCAGTCGGCAGAGGCACTCGATTGGTCTCGACGTGTCAGCAACAGTACGGCAGCTCTATCTCACTTGCACGTCCTGCATAGCCTGCATGGTGGCACTGGAGCTGCAGAGCCCTGCAGTACAGCAGCGTCAGTCAGACACTTTCCAGCAAGTAGATCCTGTTGCAGCCTTGCAGCAGCTGGTCATACAGCATCGTACAGCGCGTGTTGCCAGCTCGCGTGCAGCTCAGCAGAAAAAGTCAGCCTCCAATAGTCCCCACCCTCCATGTTCAGTATCATATTCTTCGAAAAAGCAGCCTTCAGCAGACGAGGGGACACCTCGTGGTTGTTCGTCTATCAGGTGTGGGAGCACTCCACACCATTATACCAATGATGGTGTGCGGTTATCAGAGCTAGGCGAGCAGCCTCTTGCCATCGGGACGGCTGAGCCGCTTGTGTCTGAGGAAGGGGAGCTGAGCTTTAGTTTACCAGCTACTGAGGGTGTGGTGGTCAGCTATGGTGGTGTGCCTGATGCTGCTGGGGAGGCAGGCCATACTCAGCGCAGAAAATATGTGTGCAGCACAAAAGATGATCCTCTGGTCAAAGGCAGGTTGGGTGACGCTTGCCTGCTTTGCAACGAGCATTTTATCCTACAGCGCTTCTGCTAGTGTCTACAAGAGGCATATGTACAACAGCATCATCATGACAATCTTGTGTGTGTGGCAGGCCTGCATTGCCTGACTTGTTTCGTCAGAAAGGAGCCTTCAGTCTGCTTCAACCCTCACTTGGGTCTGAAATCTCCTTTTCACAGCTGGACAGTCAGAGGAGTCAGCAGCAGCCTGTTTTGCTTGTGAACTTGCAGGCATTTCTGGCAGAGAAGCTGCAAATGGCTGACAGGTGAGTTATGCTCCCAGCACATGCCCTGAAATATCATCATCCAGAAGCAAAGGTTGCACACATGCACAGTCGGCATGGCTCTCCACTGCTTAAGTAAAAGCTCCTTTGCTGGAAGGAGTTCCAAAAAGGTACCTCATCTGATGCTGCACATTTGCGTGTGCTCAGTGCACGTCTGTAATGCAGTTCAGCTGAATCTCATATGCACACAGCTGAAATTCATATGCACATTTGCATGACTTGCTTGCCTTTGTGTACAGCAGGAGCAGAGGGTTCTGTAATGGCTGACCACAATGGATGCAATACTGTGTCATCATCACCACTCAGTAGAGGCAGGTGGCCATTGGTGCACAGTTGTCCTGGCTAGCATGCCTTGACCAATTATGGTGCAACAGCCATTGCGTCTGCAAAGCAGACCGCAGCAACAGGTACTTGACTGCAGGCTGCAAGCAGCATATGGGCAGCGGGACAGAAGCAGCCTGACAACTGCCAATCTGGTGCTAGATGCGCATCGCCAGGTCTTTGAAGCATTCATTCATAGCTTCACCACATACCAGCCCCTGCTGCTGAAGGTTAGGGCTGCATACGAGGAGGCTCTGCAAGATGCTCTCACTAGCCAGGCTGACAACATCCACATGAAGGCTCAGCTGGCGGTGCTTCATCAACGCAAGGTGAGCATTTCTGGACTGACATTTTGATCGTGTGTCGCAGTTATAGCCCTAGCAAAGCACTACTGTCTTGCTCTCATGCAGAGGCCTGCTGTCATTTTCAGTGGATGATACCAAAGTCTGTTTATTGCACATTGCATAGATAGGCTGGCTGCGCCTGCTTGGAAAACGTTTGAAATCTCTTTGCAAGTTGTGCTGTCTCTGAGCACTGTTAGAGGAGTTCGAGGCTGTCTTGCTACCATCTTTGTCTCATACAGGGCATGCAGTGTTGTTGCATGCTACAGCATGCTTTCTGCTGCAAGCTAGCAAACTTGCACGATGCCTTGCAAGCTGTGCCAAGGATTGCACACGAGACCACCATCAGTAAGCTTGCAGATGTGCAATTGCATTCGAGTCGTTGCCATGCTGCTGCTGCACCTGAAAAACAGTGCAAAAACAGAATGAGACTGATTGAAACGGGACTTTGTCCACAGGCAGAGGCTGTTGACAAAGCCAGGGGGAGTGGCAATGATGCAGCAGTGAGTGGCCGAGGTGCCCTGTATGAGCGGCTCCTTGAAGCACAAGGACGCCAGGAACAGGCAGCTGCCTCAGCAGCTGCTGAAGAAGCTGCCAATGCAGCTGCAACAGCTGAACTCAGAGCAGCTTGTGCTGAAGCTGCTGACCTCAAGCTACGAATCATGTAAGTACATGTGGTATGAGCCGTGAGCATGCTCTTATTTGGCTTCCCTGCATTGGACATCCTGGGCAAATTGCCTCACATTTGTGTGCAGCACCCGATTGACATGGACATTTCTCACAATATGATGAGTTTCAACATCTGGCCTATTTTGCAATTTGTTCAGGCAAGATATTGGAATGCCTTGCCTCAACATCAAAGCTAATCAGGTTTGCTGACCAAGATAGTGCTCTGCCAAATGCAGGAAAGCAAGATCCAGTATGTTAGCAAGCAGCAGTTTTGCCCAAAAGCAGAGCCCACATGTCACAACATCAACATGAGGCTGGAGTAGACGTCTGAAGTTCATGTAGGCTGTTGTGTCTCTTGTGTCAGCTCTTCAAACCTTCAAGCTGTACAAACAACCTTGCAACTGCAAATCTTGGAGTATAATAAACTGTACATGTAGACTCAATGGCAGTGCTTCTCGAAAGACAATAGTGCTGAAACTGGGGGCCACAGCAAATGCAACATGCCTTGCTCACAGACATCTTGCATTTGCGAAGGGTGTTTATTGTGCACAAAACTACATCATGTGACCAATGGTCTAAAAAATATTACTGCTCAACAAACGCTTATTACTGCTCAACAAATGCTTACCCATGGCATGCCGCAACTCTTGATTGGTGTGTCTATGAATGTGCCTATGCCCTGTATCTGTGTGCTGAATGTCATACACATTTGCAGGACAAAATCCCTTGATTTAAGTCATCCCAAATCTGTGCAACTTGTCAAGCAACCTTACAGTAAAAGCTGCTCATCAACTATATCGCCCATGTGGAAACTTTGGATGAATGCATGCAGAGCCTTTTGCTTTCATGCTTGCCCATAGCCTTTTGACGACACTCTTGCGATGATGCCTGCCCGGTTGCAAAGGAGCAGATGGGTAGCAGGCGCATGTAGCACAAGGGTAGCACGTCATGCACTCCTCAAATCGAGCAGCGCAGCTGCGGCTGTTCCCCAAACAACTGTGACTATCAAACTCACGAGCATCACTGTGCATCCCGGGGTACCGTTCTGACAGGCAATGCTCATTCAGCATCATGGCATGGTACTCCCACTCCAAGGGAGACATAGGACTGTTGCAGGCATACTTGTCAGAAGGTGCGTCTTGTGTGTATCCATCTTCAAGCCCATCAGGCAGGTCAAAATGAGCTAAATCCTGAGAATGCCAAACCCCAGGACTGTCTCTATATGCATGATCCCCTAGCACGGGTGAGTCATACATGAGTGGTGAGTCAACTGCGATCCGTTGCTGAGTCAGCCTAGGCTCATGCTGGCCCAACTCAGGTGTGATAGGACACAACTCAGCTGGCTCAGGCAGCAGGTTGGTGGTTGATTCAGCATCTGAGTCTGAGTCTGACAGCAGGCGGAAGGTGCCTAGGGTGTCAGCAAACATGTCCCACCCCATGATCTCTAGCTGTGCTGTGCTGACTGCTGTTGTCACAGGCTCATGCTTGTCTCCTTCATGACTGTGCGAAGCTAGCTGAGCAGCATCTGTAGCACTCGTGAGTGCCTCTGCAGGCTTGCATGCTGCCTTGTCTACGCTACTGGTTTCAGCCCTGCTGCTGCTGCTGCTGAGCACTCTGCTACTGTCGAGAATGCTGATGCTGGTAGCACTGGGCGCGGGCTTCAATGAGGCAGGCAAATTGCCCTCTAGTGCAGTGACAGGATCAACAGGTGCTGCCTGCAGTATATGACTAGGAACTGACACCGTGTCAGCAGGCGCTAAGTCCACAACCTGGCTGTGGATCGAGACTGAACCAGCAGATGCTGAGTCATCCATGTAGCTGTACAATGAAACTGAGTCTGGAACTGCTGAGTGCGGCGCCTGGCTGAGGACCAAGTCTGAGTCAGCAGCTGCTGATGCCTGCAGCTCAGCCGAGAGAGTCAGATCCTCCTCATGTGTGCTCAGAAACTGTGACAGCTGAGTGTCAAACAGGTCGCTGAACACCTGGTGCTGATCCTCATCAAGAGCGCGGTCAATACTTGACTGGTGCTGGATTGACAGAAGCTGGCACTGCTGTACATCCCCACTGCTGTGGACTTGGATGGAGTCAGTCATGCTGCACCTGCTGTGCAGATCTGAGCTGTGCTGCTGTGAGGGCTCCACATCAAAGTTCTCAGCTGTGTCCAGAACGCTGGCCTGGCTGTCAAAGATGCCATTGACTTGCCATTGGTGGTGCAGTGCGCGGTCAGCAGGACCCCGCCCATCATCTGTCTGCTGGCATTGCTCTGACAGATGCTGGAAGAGGTCGTTGGTGACAAGGATAGCATGCAGTGCTTCCTGTGCATCTGCTTGTGCCGGGCCCAGAACAGTGCTGCTCCTGTGGCCACTGCCGATGCTGCTGCTGCTGCTGAGCAGTGCATCTGAGTTGCTGGGAAGAGGTGAAGCAGAAGAGGAAGGCAAGACAAGTGGTTCTGGGTTCATCTGGGCTGAGCTGTTGTGCATCACTGATGCTGAGGCTTCTGGCAGATTGTCCAGCTTGAGCTGCCGACGATCCTGAAGCTGCCATTGTGCATGAGTGCTCTCTGAGTAAGGGTGTGAGTCTGAGCTGGACGCAACAGGAATGCCTGCTTGCATCTCAGGGCGGATGCTGTCAGCATGTGGTACACAAGACTGGTGGGGGCCCATCCGTTGGCTGTGGCTGACAGTATCAGCATGGGAAGCTTCAACATCACAGGCATCATGATGAACATCATGTGCTTGCACTGGGACAAGCCCAGGGGTAGGCAGCAGGTGAGGGTGCTTGGGGGCCAGGTCAGGGGTGACAGGGTGAGTATCAGAGGAAACCACAGCTGGGGCAATGCTGCAGTGTAGCCGCTGTCTGAGGTGGGTGATGGAGCCAGAAGAGCCTGCCCTTGGGGTCGACTGTGACTGGCTGAGAGTGCTGGAGCTGCCAACTGTATCGGTGCTGCTGCTGATGTTGTCAGAGCAGGAGAAGGCCTGTGAGCAATAACGTAACATCAAGATCTCACTCAATGTCGATGGCATGGAAGGCTTGCATGAGTCTGGTTATGTTGCTGGCAACAATACACTGACACCAGTCAGCATTACAAGAAAAACCAAATGCTCATGCCAGAGCAGAACAAATGCAGAAAAGCTTCACCACGGCTCTGACAACATTTATCATTCTGTATGGCATCTCAATAAAAATCATACGCTAAACTACCCCTGCACAGGCAACATCAAGCAACAGCATGACCTATGGCTGCCATTCAATGAAGGCCGTGTTTGCTGTAAGCATTTGCAGCGTACAGCAAGCATGCGTGCTTGAGGATGGACACTGCTTGTACATGTGACCAAGACCACAGGTGCAGACTTACAGGTACGCAAGCCACAAACCAGCTCAGCCACAAAAGTCAGCTTAGCCATCAAGATCAGGCATCTTGCAGTGATATACCTGCTGGGACTCAGGAGCGGCAAAGGATAGCAGTGAGTCCAGCTCAGCAGTGTCATGAAATGCCGGAGAGCTAGCTGTCAGGAGAATGGTGATATGCAAGATGTACTCTTCCCCTTCTCTCCCTGAACATGCAGATACAGCATGAACCAGCGTCAGTACAGAAACTAATGTAGCAACCATGCTATAACTGATGTCAGCTGACTCCATGTCACAGATGGTTCTGAGACACTCTTATTCTTGATGCTTTTCAGCAGGCTGTGCCTGTTTCCATGTTTTGCAGCAGATGATGACATCAAGCAAAAGTATGCCACAATGGCATAGATGGGTTTTGATCAAAGTACAACAGTATTGAGCATGGCAGGTTGCTCATGGCCACAGAAGTCATGATGACAGTACTCACCATATGCATGGGTCATTCCAGAGCCCACATCTTTGATGTCAAAGCCTCTGTCTGTGTATACGCACACCTGCTGATTGACTTGCTGAGACAGCTGCTGGAGCTGTGCCTGCAAAGTCATAACCTTGCCTCAGCATCTCTTAGCCAAAAGGCAATTGCTGCTTGCCAAGTGCTGGTTTGGCTGTCATGACACAGCCATGATCCTTGTCATTGCAACCTCTGCTTCAAACACAGTTAGTAGACCCAAGGATGGTGGCAATATAAGCTGCCTCAATCTACTTTGAGCAATTTATCGGCGCATAAGACTTTGCAGACTGCAAGCATTGTGACCAACGGAGACATGTAGAGAGACTTGCCTGACTCAGCTGAGGCGTGTGGCTGCTCACTGCTGCGTGAACAGTAGCAAACTTTACAGGTGTGTCAAGAGACTGCTTAGTCATCAGATGGCTCTCTGTGGAGTGTTGCTGCAGTGCCTTGACTCCCCTTGGTGAAATGGCTTGCTGCAGTTGCTGAACCAGCCCTGCATGCCAAAGCCGTGCATTGTGACGGAAAACTACAGCTGTAATGCCGGCATGGCAAGCACGTCAGGAACATCATATTATTATGTGATCGTTGCATGGAAATGCAAGGTGTGTAGAACAGCAGAGTATTTGGTGCACAATACATACCCGGCAACCGGAAGAAGTTTGCCTCATCAACAACAGCTTGCAAACATTCTGCTGATGGCAACCTGAACTCATTGCAGGAGTGTCTACATGCTCTCAAGTACTCCAGAATGTAGGCGAACGCCTGCAGGACTGACAGTCTTAATGCTGTTCAGTGAACAAAAGGAGATTGCGCGCCACGCTATGACGGACGAGGGCGCAGCTCTGCATTTCCAGCATTCGTTACCTGTCCATCCCTGTCTATGCAAAGCTTCTTGCCGCCAGCAATATAGTCAGCAGTGCCCAGCAGGTCGGGAAACCGGGAACCCTTGACAGAGCACAGAGTCTGCTGTGTAGTCTTGTAGGTAACTCCGTTTACGTCTAGAACAACGCGGCAGCTTTCAGCATGTACGCAGGGTGAAGGGTGTCTGCGCGCACCCGCATCGTCACAAGCTGTGTGCAGCGTTGGCGTCCCACTGAGCGCGTTCACTCAATATACACGTGATGCATGCGCAACTGCGATGCAATCCTCGAATTTGCAATTCTCTTACCGGGGCTTCACGCTCGCACGCCGAGGCTCGACGACGAACTGATCTGTTGGACTGAGCCCGACCTTGCTGTGTTTGTGTCGCAAATGCCGAAGCAGGCGCTCGTCCGTATGATTGCAGCTCATTTGGTTTGGAAGTGCTGTCAGCCTTCGGCTTGTGCTCTCATGAGGGGCAACCTGGCTCGCAGACCGGGAATTGCATCTGGACTTGCCAAGTTCAAAGTTCAAAGTCGTTGAAGAAGACCAACGCAACGGATGGCTTGAGTCTTTTCTCAATCCCTTGACCCTCCCTTTCATTCCCTTGACAGCACTTGTAACACACTTCGCATGGGTTGAGATTACACATACGTCTTTACCAATTTTTGGTGGCAAGCCTCCCACATGCAGCGACATTTTGTGGGTTGCACATGCAATGTGATGGCCAGTATCTCTGCCAATCTGCTCTTGATACCTGCACTGATTACTCACGAGTGTGAACCCTGCCGGCATGGAGCGTAAGCTAGTTTGTTGAAGCGTCTACGCTTGCTGTGGAGGCTGATCAGGCCAAACTTGTCTGGCGTGTTCATGTCAAAGGCAATCCTCAAATTGCTGCATGAGTGTCTGTTCACAATCATCATGGCATTGATTTTAAATTTAGACAGGCTTCAAGACTGAATATTCATGACCATGTTATGTTGTGGCAATGTGGGATCTGTCACGAAGCTGGGGTGAGCTACAGTTATGACAATGTCATGCAATTGCCCGCATGTATACAAGCAACAAGTAGCTTCAGGATGCTGGCAGTTTGCTTGGAATGCACGGTACGAAATTTCAAAGTTTAAGCTGCGCATACAATGAGTAGCAGTGCCAGTATGTGCGTGCACAGGTACATATGCATGATAGCGAGCAGCACTTCAACCCAATTGACACAATCTTGCTGTCTAATGGTAAGCGCCTGTTCTGTGTTGCACCTTGCCAGATGTACACCAAACTGAATCTGTTTTCACTGCAAAGTGTGGCTCTTCATGTAGAATGGTACGCAAGCTGAGAGGTCTATGGATCTTGCAGTGAGCAGCAGTGCAGCTAATGCATATTAATAGTGTCACTCACTAACACAACAAAAAGTTGTTGCATGATACAAAACAGCGCACGGGTTTGTATAAGATGTCACTCAGGGAACAAAAATAAGTCAAAGTGAAAAGTGTGGAGAGCTCCTTCAAGTCTCACTCAGCTTATTAACCAACCTTGTCATGGCAAACTGCTGAGCAGGAGACACTGCAGTGATCATCTTGCGCCCTTCAGGATCTGCTGGGATATCCAAAAGGTTATTGCCATGGGCATCCACCCTATTGCGTAAATCTGTGGCACGTCTCACATGCAATACATTAAGCAAAACAAAAGATTGCAACAGCGCCTCTGAGAGGTTGGGCACACAATGTGTGGAGAAAAACTCCCTGGCAAGCTTTTCTGTGAAATCGCCAATGACTCTGACAGTAAATATATGGTGTCCTATTCCTGAGACACAGAAGCTCTGTTTGCACCGACATTGTGGGACAAGCACATCTCGGGTGCATATTCTGAGCTGTGCAACATAAGTTTGACAGACTTTGGCACCTAGAAGCTGTCACGAGAGCATATTTTCACCAAGCCAGAGTTCAAAAAATGAGTCTGAGGTCGCTAGCAAAACATGTGCTAGCTTTGCTTCTTTGGTGATGAGTACAAAAAATCGAAGCAGTGCCTTGAGTTGGTTTGTTTCTGCCTCTTTCCATTGCTGCAGCTGATTTGCCTCATCAATGATAATGGTTGGCAGC
>JAABUO010006940.1_pt1 | contig 12958 bp, 9 predicted proteins | sample 5559291 | NCBI WGS metagenome assembly JAABUO01 (sample SAMN10711878, study PRJNA513372) | rock metagenome | isolation source: Antarctica rocks | place: Antarctica: Victoria Land, Finger Mt sud
TGAATCCACCACTACAGGGAACCTATTCCTTCCCATTGAGCTCTCGTCTTGAGTCCTGTCTCAGCCATACGTCCTTGGCTTGAGAAGAACGCAGATACATACCATGGCTTCCCCGCCTTTTGGCATGCCGTAACGCTCCCACCGGGTCCGGCTTTCTCGGCTAGTGTATTATTAAGGTCAGTAAAGAAGTAATCGGGAAATCTCAAGAATCAATATTATCTGAAAGCGACGAATGCACAGAAACAAGCGATTTCGGGCCTTATCACTTGGCAGAACTGAAAATGGAGTTCTCGAGATACGACACTCATGCGGGATTCACGCAGTAGGGGTGAAGCATAACGTCGAGAGAAACAGTCAGATGTAAAGGAGAAGAAGGCGTACAACGGAGCAAGATCTCTGCCCAGATGCTGTAGGCCTACGTGGGTCAAATGCCATGTCGATAGCTGTCCGGGAAACCATTGTCACGTATTTTAGGGCCCAAGTTCGAGTTATAGGAACAAACAATAACTGTTAAGGCAAAGTAAAATGGCTATGCGTACGAGACACGATATCTCGTCAGGGCAGTCCAATCCGAAGGTCAACTCTTCAATGTCTGCCGTGAGATTTATCAAGACTTTTAGAGAAGGAAATTCGACATGTATACCAAAGGTGAGGTCTTCAATTCATATATGGAAGCCTTTACCCTCCACACCAACAGCGCAGTGTTTATTACATAGAATGGCCAAGCCTCAAGCTAAGCACTAGGTATTCTCTGACTGAACAGGCCAAACGCTCACCACTAGTACCTGTTTATAGCAGCAACGGGTCTTAAATTTTTAGTAAATTACTAGATAGTTCGAGCGCCACATTGGCGCCTCTTAATCCTTGCGGACTGAAAAGTTTACTGTCAGGTAGTGGATCTGAGGCTGGAGAGGCACCAGAGGGTTTCTGCATTTGAGAGATGAAAGGTGAGTACTATCCTCTGAAGTGAACTACCTCCCTACCTACTCGGCCTCAAGCTTTCTCCTCGTATTCACAACGTCAATGCTGATGAGCACTTTACTCGTACGACCACCGAACCGGTAGAAAATGGTGCAACAAGCGATCCTAAGTGTTTTTGTCATAGCCTTGACAACCTTCTAATTCATCAAGTTAGTGGGAAGCGGATGGAGTCAAAATCAGATGAGTAACCGAGCTTCTACAGGCATCGTCGACCCCTTGAGATACGTTCAAACGATGAGAAACATGAACTTCATCATGATGACTACCTTGAATGGAAGAGTTCGTCGAGCATGAAGCACAAAAGAACATTTTATGGACGAACCTCGATGTCAATCTTTCCCTGAGGTCTTGCAGGCATCGTTGAGATGTTAACGAGCTTGCAGATGTCAGCGTCAAATGGGCTTCAGAAGTCGGCCGCTAGTATTGGCCCTAAAAGGTATTATGATCAACTAGTAAAGTACACTAGTCCTGAAGCGGAATGACCTGAGCCGGGGCGTAGCGGGGAAGATCAAGGTATCAAGAGCCGAGTCTTGGTCTTGGCAACCAAACCCATTTGCGTAATTGTGCCAAGACCCATTTTCACCCATCTCTCCCTAAGACCCTGGTCGCCTGGAACCATAAACCCTTCCTCTCGTTCCTCGGTTCAAGGCATGGAAAACCCAATGCGCTGAGTTCAGTCCATATTACCGGTTGAATGTTGCCTGGAGTGAAAGAACATCAAAAAGCATAGTATAACTTGCTATGATTCGTGAGCTCGCACTGCCTTCCCCCCCCAAGGCTTAGGGCTCTTTATCCGCCTTGCTGCCTTCCAGTTCTCTTTCACTGCTATGATGTAAAAGCAATGTAAAGCAGACCTAAATGATCTCTTCTTCTAATCAACATGTCGCCAGGAACGGATGTAGCCAATCTGACAGCAGCATGGGTATCTGCCATTGCCATTGCCATTGCCATGGCCGTGGGATTGGGCTCCGGTAAGTGGCATGTGGGTTCCTAGCAATATAATACCAAAGTAGCTGATCCGATGTGATCAAGTGCTGGCCCAGGTGAACACGATCAAGTCTCAGCTAGATCCCTTCAACGCCGCTCGGGGAGAAGATCATCTGGCGTTCTGGGGAAAACACAAGGAGCACTCTTCCAAAAGTTGGTGGAAGCTCGCAAAACCGCCACCTCTTGATCCAGTCATCAAAGCAGACGTAAACAAATGCCTAAATATTGAGACTTTGCATTTGAGTAGAAGGCCAATCACCCGGGTTGGGCATGCCTCTTGGACTGTCCTTTTGGCTGTTTTCCTCCTCATCCGTCTGAACAGCCCAAGTATCAATGTATCTCGGAGCCAAGTCTTGTAGTGGACGAGGGCGAATCTTCCGCTGTTGAAAATGCCCATGGCTCTTTAAGACCTCCGTCTCCATCTGCGGAGAAACCAGCCGCTGGAAAGCTATGGCACAAAACGTTGAACTGCAAGCTACAACGGGTTCTATCAGATCGAGTGGCCTCTTGGTCACCGGCCAACTCTACGATTCGAGGCCCACGAGGTTGACCAACGCGGGAATGATTCTTTCCCTATTTGCTTTGCCCGAAGGCCTCGGATGTGCAATCAGATGGCTGTCGGCCTAATAGACTGTGGTGTAGATATGACGGGGAAGCCTCTCAATGTTGCCTTTGCAGGAAGAAAGAAGCCTGGCCTCTACGTGCTGAAGCTGTTGCCGAAGCGCTTTGGTGCTCAACGAAGCGCCGCGGATCTTTACAATATGATGGGCGGAGAAGCACACGGAGTCGACTATTTCTCTCGAAAGCAGATATGTACAGCACCAGCCCTAAAAGCTGAGCGTGAGCTTGTGGTGCCATCTCTCGTGGATGACAAATTCTCGACCATATACGTCGGCCATCCAGAAGCTATCACCATCGCAGACTGTCTCGACCACCTTCCATGGTCCCCGATCGCATGGTCCATCCACAGAGGCATGAAAGACATACTCGTTGCTTACGCGTTACCGTACATGCAAGCCTACCGCGAGCCCTTGGCGAAAGCCCTAGGCGCTGCTGTAAAAACGCACAGCTACGCTCTAAGACACCGAGGATGGCAGCCAACCTTCATCCGGGACCACATGGCCGAGCAGGCCGCATCTGCGATTCTGGGAGTTGACGAGTGTAGCGAGGACGTGTGCCGCATCGTGGCTGCGATTACCGAGCTGCTGTGTGACAAAGGCCAACTCGATTTGGATCATACGAAATTCTGGGTTCAGCACCCACATCTCCCGAAGCAACAGGAGGTTCAGGAGCCTCTTTCGCCGGATACTATGGTTGCGCTGTTAAGGCGTTTTTCGTTTGGTGGAGCCATGACTTTGACTATGAGGTGTACCACAAGCTTCCGTTGAGGATAATTGTCGCATAAGAACAGGCCAGAAGTATCTGGTCCCCAGTTTTCTCTTGCTTCGAAACATGGCAAAAGCAAGTTTCAGCATTTGGAGCAATATTACCAGCGCTGCCGAAGGAGTCTGCATCATGTCCCCGGACAGCCTAATCTGATTCCCCACGTCTGCAGTCTCCCTCCAATTTGATCTAGCTTTCGCTTTTGTTTAATCCTTGATACCCTTTGACGCGATTTATGGCAGCTGCTGGCTTGTATCTAAGAATGAAAATCGAATGATAGGAGCTCAAGCACGCGCTGCCGCAGTATCGTCCTTTCTCGAAGGAAAATTTATACAATACAAAAACATGAAAGATGCCGATGTATGGATATCAAGAAGCGTTTATAGGTAGCAGTACCTTATACAGTAGCTCACAATAAACCATTTGATACATCACGGCATTTACTACAACCTCTCATCAAATGCACTTTCATACCTTGAAAGGTCCTAAGCAAATCAACATTCATCCTGCCTATCTAAAGCAGTTCAGCTCGACCACATCCCCTGACCGCACCCCTCGATCCAAACCATGCACGCATTAAATCTGCATGCTGCGGGTATATGAAGATGACAACGAAAAAACAACTCGAAAAAACCCCCTGCAGACCTGCCAGTGCTCCAAATTCCCCCAAAAACCAAAATTTCCCCGTTTTTCGCTGATGATATGGTGATTCATGGCCCCTGAACTGATGAAAAAAGCGATTTATTCGTACACTTGCAACAAGATTTTCGGTGACGTGGTTTAAGAAAAGAGTAAGCTTGGCTTTCAATCCACGATCACCGGGTCATCTTCTTCCCCCCTTTTCCTTTTTCTTCCAACCGGACTTGCCGCCACCTCTGGAACCTCTTCTTTGAGGAGATTTGTTCGATAAAGTTCATCAACCTTCTTTACTAATTCTTCGACACCTACGGGCGTAGCTGCCACACCGCCTTTCATTCCTAGCCAACCTTCGCCGCTTGCTCTTTCCAGTTCGGTGAACGCCTCTTCAATTTCGATGTCCAGTCTTTTGAGAACCTTCTTTCCGTTATCGTCAAAGTCTTCTTTCCAAATCCCAATGTCTTTGACAAACCACATTACCTCTCCCCTTCGCAAGCGCAAGCGGATGTCCCATCTGCTTCGGGTCCCTTGGTATCGGACCAGGTACCACTCTGCGGACCGCGGGAGGATGTGTATTCCAGGGGCAGTTTCGAGGAATGAGAAAGTGCGCAGAAGGGGCAGTGTTACTTGGAGAAGAGGAAGGGCATGGTTGAAACCGCCCGACATTCGGAGAAGCTTGGTAAAGTAGTCTTGTACGCGGAGGTGAGGATTTGATTTCGGGAATGAAATACGCATGGACACGTCGGATGGGAAATGCATGGTTGCTTTCAGAGTGGATGGAGTGGTACTGTAGGTGAATCGTAGATGATCGAGAGATACGGCGTTACAATGAAGTTTGTGACGTTTGATTATGTAGAGAAAGTGGATTAGGCGTTCGATGCTGGAGAGTCGTGTGAGAAGAGACGGGATGGTGGGGACGCCAACATGATTCAGGAGACGGAAAGAGAAGGCACCGTTTGTAGGATGGAAGGCTATGGAGGAGTCGATAGATGAGGTCAGTGCTGTGATATTAGGTATAGGCGTTTCTATGCGGGCTGAAGCAAGATGAACGGCGGAGGAGGTTGTGTGATCGATGCCCTGGAACGTGAGTGTCACAGCTTCGTTGGCCCACGGTATTGACGAGGGAGTAGGAGACTGTAGCGTCTTCGTAGTTTTCGACGTGATAAGGGATTTGCTCTCATCAAATCTTATGGCCAGCGTTACTGGCTGCCCAGCGCTTGATGTCCGTAGCAGTTTATGCCGTGTCCTTTGAAGAGTCAGCTGACGAGTATCAATGTGCTGCGAGATCATGCCGGCGGCGGTGCGCTCAACTTGGGCAAGCGTGGAATAGGAAGGCTCCATGAGAAGTGATTTAAATCCGGGCATTGTGATTTTGTAGGCAGCGCGAATGACAGATCGAGATCTTGAAGTTCCTGCACCTTCGACTCGAGCATCCTTCCCGGGTAGCTCTGCAATCCACCAGAAATCGCCTTGAAGACTCGTCGTTAGTGCCAAGATCCAACTTGAACTCCATGTTCTTCTTCTAAAGAAACTCATTCTTAGGGTGTCCCGCGGGAACAGACATGCTCTAGTCTCTTGGTCGAGATTCAAAGAGCGAACACACTCCCAACCAAAGCATCGAGCACGAGTTTCAAATTCCTCTTGCGAGGCAATAGCCCGCAGAGTGGCTATCTTCGAAGACGCATCCGTGGCTGGAGAGATGAGATTATTGAGTTCCCACTCAGCGCGACTATGCATGGAGGAAGCCGGTAGCAGAGCAAACCTGCCTGACACAGGTTCTTGGATGATTTTGACGGCTTTCGACGCTGTGAGCTGAATAAGAAGAGCAGCATCGATGGGCTCGGCAGCAGACAGCGATTGCCTCAACCTCAGAAGTCTTTGTGAGTACAACGGACCTTCCCCTAATCTAGCGGCCACCTCTTGGAAAATGGTATTAGTATGCTTTGCGATGATTTGTTTCAGTATTGCTGCCAAGCTTAGGTTATTAAGGCCAATATCAACCTGGACATCGATAACTTCTTTACCACCACGGAACCAGCGTAAGGCAATGTATGGGATTGGTTGGGTGTCAGAAGAGTTGGGTCGTTCTCTCCCTTTTCGACGTTTGATACCGATCTCAATCCAGTTATTGCCTCCGGGTCTATTTAACCAATATTGAACAACCAGTGACCGATGGACCGCTTCCACCTTCAAATGTTCCGACCAAGGTCCTCTTGACATGGCAAAGGCTTGATATCTCAGTATGCTTAGTTTATGAGTGAGCACAAGGTCATGAAAAAATTCAAAGCATCCACGCAAGCCCTCTCGTTTTAGGACTTCATTGGCTTTCCCTTCGATCTCATCCCGTAATCTACCAGATGGTATATGTGCTGGACTGGGGGAGAATAGAAAACGGAAGTCGATGAAGTATAGCTGTGAGGACGGGTCCTCCTCTGCTATTGACAGATCAACTTCGAACTCTTCGGGAACGCGAAAGGTCGCTCGGCCAGATGCTATTGAGAAGTCTCGGAAAGGGGGAGGAATTGTCTCGTGCAGGTTCAAGCGTATGGAAAGTAGTGTATTGATATTACGAAGCGCCTTAAGAATTTGCTGCGGTGACAACGGTTCCGGAGGGATGTAGCCAAGGTCTGGAAGCCAGGAAGCCTTGCCAAGCGATAGAGCCTCTAATGCCGTTTTTATGTCGGGATTTGGCATCTTGACGGGTGCCAATATTCGCTTCAGCTCGCCTATCCAAGAAGCAGCCTCCTCAAAGGTCTGCCTTTGTCCGTCTAACCAGAGCTTTGTATCTATCACTTTGCTGACTTCCTCCGCTTGGCGACTCCATTGCGAAAGAACTAGAACCTTGATGAACTGTGCTCTTCGATTCTGCGCGAATTCGAGCATGCGGAGTTTCTTCTCGACAATTACTTGGGAGGAGTTTCCTAATCCATCCCCGTTGATCTGCGGTCTAATGTTGTTGAAAGGCACATGGTGGCTTGCTTGCATGTCGGACATCTCATTGATAACGTCGGTAAGGCCGTTGAAAGTTTCCTGTACGAGTCTGGCGACGAGTGTGGGGAGCGGTAGATAGCCGAAAGTAATGTGCTCTATCTCTGGGGGTAGTTGGCTTATCACATCGGCCATTGCGGCAGAGGGCGTTCCCTGGAAATCCAGAGGATCTGATGAAATGCCATTGACGTAGATACCGTTTGCTGAACCATGGTCTCCGTTCATATAGATGATTCCATTCTCCATACCTCCCATCTTTGAATCCTTCGGGCTATCGTTCGCCGTCACGCCAGGCTTGACCTCAACCACCAAGTTTCCAAATTGCGAAACCCCGTTGCTATCCTCTAAGCTCTTCAGTACGCCTGGCATGCCTCGTGATCGCCCACTCAAGTCACTTTCTTCCTCCACATTCGCGCTGCCCACCGTCCCCTCACGCCCCTCCGGCGATTCCCCCCCCACTCGCTGCGTAGACTCTATCTTGCCCAACCAATCAACATTCGAAGAAGATCAATGCTTGTCCTGCAAATATTCAACACGCCGTCGCAGCGGTCAACTATCAGTAGGTAGCTGGAATATCAAGTGATTCCTGACCATCACGGAGTAAGGCATATGAACCAACGATCGTGCTGGACTGTTGAAGTGAGGGTATTATTACTTTACCGAATGCACGGATGCGTTGTTCCACCTTTTGGGTGATGTAGAGTATATCGCGACAACAGCTTCAATCACCGCACGAGTGGATCTGAAGCTCTGTGATGGTGAAGGTGACAGTGTGTAGAGTGATCGTCGGTGTTGGTGGAGCTGTTTCAGGTCAATTTACATTGGGCGTCTTGCTCATCTGCTATATTTTACGGAGCCATTGATGACGCTAATATATATTACAGGATTCGCCGGTTCCGGTTAAGGTATTATATTCTGAGTAAGATTACAATTAACTGTTACACCAGAGAATCTGATATTCTGATATTCTATTGTTATGATTGTTACCTACCTTATTACTGAGACTGGTCCAATGGTCACATTTGTTCTCCCGAGAATGCCGTGCCCAAGAACATACATCGACCTCGACTCGGCCACGGCCAGTGGTGAGTCATTCACGTATCAAAATTGTAATTCCAATACTGCTCAGGGTGTTCTACTTCTCACAGCTTTTTAAGGTGGAATTTGGTTGGCTGAGGTACCTTCGCGAAGGGATGTAAGTACCTTAGTTTGGTATCTTATACCTGCTACGTATGTAACAGCATGCGCCGACTGCTTCTAATCGTTGCACTTGTTGGGCTTCAGCTCCCCATCTCTATGGCAGCGACGTCTCTGAAAATCTGTGATTCGGCGAGTACATCGCACTTCAAGATTACTCTCAGTTTTGACCAATAAATGCGCATCTTTTTACCAGTTGGACTGATTTGCCCGCTTATCCGTCGAATCGGAGTCTCACTATGGTTTGTCGATCTTTGATACATTACTTCCGTGCCCCTCGAGCTCTGTGATCCTCTCCGTCGTCATTCAGAGCCAACCCATCACATATATTAGGCTCGAACATATCTTCACGGCTCTAGCACAGGATTCACGCCTCTACCACTCAATCAAGAACAGTCCTTGAACGCCAAAGCCTCCTTCCTATCACCAACCCCATCTTTCGAAGCCGATGACGAGTTCTCATTCGAGTCCTCAGTAGCCATCTAAGATATGAGTTCTCGACAAACGGATTGGGAGTACAGATGCCCGTCTCAATACCCTGGTGAAGACACACGTTTGACGAGCAACAAAGAATTGTATGGATGGTATAGTTATGGCTGGGCCGCGGAAGTGTTCGTTATCTGTGGTATTGGTACGGAAGCACGTCACTTTGTGTGACTGCGACAGAGGGCTAAGCTCTCTATAATTCCTAGGATCGTTCTTACCTATTACCTTGGAGCAGCTCGCGCGAGAGCGCGGCGTTCTTCTTGCAGACAGGACGAAGCCATGCAGTGCAAGTTTCCACATCACCCAGTCACCAGGACTTGGTAATAGCCCTATACCGCTTACTATGCGGACATCTTCTACATCGCCAACTGACGACGGGCCATGCATGATTCAATTGCTAGCTGTTGAAATCAACACAGCGAGCTTTGCTCTCTATACGTTCTCCTTCAGTGTTTTCGTGCAAGCCCTATTGATCATCTCAATGTCAGGGGCTGCAGATCATGGAAGATATCGAAAGACTCTCTTACTTGCATTTGCATTTACTGGCGCTGTCGCAACCATGCTTTTCCTTGCTATTGTTCCCAGGGTTTACGTAATTGGTGCTTTATTGGCAATCGTTTCCAACACGTGCTTTGGCGCATCGTTTGTACTGTTGAACTCCTTCTTATCTCTATTGGTTCGTCATCACCCTTCGGTCCAGGACACCGCCTCCGGTTCTGAAGATCAGTCATATGAAGATGTTCGCAATGAAGAATCACTGAACCACAACATTGGCGATATAAATGGTTCGACGCAGGCTTTACTCGGATTGTCCCAGCCTGCCCGAACGAAGTCACAACAATCAGCAATCACAGCTTCTGAGCATCAGCGCACTAGTACGTGGGATAGTCACATGCTAAAGTCTAAAATCGGTCAATTAGGCAGAGCACCTGCATCTCCGGAGTTGCAGCTATCGACTAAGATCTCATCCTATGGTATTGGGATTGGCTATATCGCAGGGGTGCTGGTCCAGATTCTTGCAATCGGGATTATCATCGTCACCAGCTCCATCTCAGATTCATCAAATCTCGCATTTCGCATAGTTCTCTTCTTCATTGGTTTGTGGTGGTTTTCTTTTACTATACCTGCAGCTCTGTGGCTTCGACCCCGGCCGGGTCCTCCTGTTCCCTTGACAAGCGAGGGCAAGCAGAGCCGGACCTGGTTAGGCTATATCAATTACGCATGGCGTTCACTGGGCAAAACCATACTTCGAGCCGGAAGGTTGAGAGATGTTTTATTGTTCCTTGGGAGCTGGTTTATGATAAGCGACTCTATTGCAACAGTCAGTGGGACTGCTATCCTCTTTGCTAAGACTGAGCTGAAGATGAAAGTGAGCATTTCTTCAAATGTAACTTCTGAACGTGTGGCTGACCGCAAGTCAGCCCACCTCTCTTGCGCTGATCAATGTCATTGCTACACTGTCGGGCGTGCTTGGCGCTTTCACGTGGAGCAAAATCTCGCGGTGGTTCAACGCCCGTCCGTCTCAGACTATCGTAGCATGCATCTGCTTGTCTGAAGTAATCCCCATCTATGGGCTTTTGGGGTACATACCCGCAGTGAAGAGCTGGGGTGTATTCGGCTTACAACAGCCGTGGGAGATGTATCCCCTCGGCGCAGTCTACGGCTTTGTTCTTGGAGGTCTTTCTTCATATTGCCGTAGCTTGTTTGGAGAGCTCATCCCACCAGGATCAGAAGCTGCATTCTACGCCTTGTATGCAATTACTGATAAGGGCTCATCCATCTTTGGCCCTGCCATTGTAGGAGCAATAACAGATCGCTATGGGGAAATCAGACCCGCTTTTGTCTTCTTGGCAGTCTTGATCTTCATACCTATGCCCTTGATGATGCTGGTGGATGTTGACCGAGGGAAACGAGATGGCGCGAAAATGGCTAACGAACTAGAAGGCAAGAAGCACTCGGAATCACAGGATGGTAGGGCAAACGGTATAACGGCGTTTGCTGACGAAGAGGTCGATGGCTAAAGAAAACCTCAGAAGGCAGAGCGTCTGGTGGCAGAACTGAAGTGGATTCTCATTACAGGACAATACGTTGCGATACTTAGCATTCCTGCACAAGGAAAGCTCTTGCATGGGGGCGTTATATATCCATACCATCTTCTTTTGCTTTCGGAGTTAGTCTGCTGAATACACAATTTTCTTTGGTACGCCGAGTTGTCTGGACCCATGTCGGCAACTTCCTCACCCACCTTTGTTCTATAGCATATATCTGATAATTAGCTCTAATAAACATATTTTGAACTAAAGTCTGGCATCTGTGAAAGAGAACTTTTGGGGAATCGAGAGTAAGGTAGGCAAAATTAACTTCAAAAAGCCAAATTATGTGCTGATAGGCGTAGTACATGCATAGGGCTTAGTGCGTCTTCACATGAAGTATTAGGAGAGAAGTTCAATAACATTTCTTTCTTAAGCTCCGATTTCCTTTCAAAACATCAGTATCACGCAGATATCAAGACTAGCTATGAGTCGAGGAGGGAAGCTTGCTCCCGAAGTAAACCGGTGATTGCCTACCCCAGCTTTCCTGCGGTTCCGCTTCGTCGTCCACTGCTATACATCTCGCTAATACCCCAATCTTCCCCAGGGCTCTCTTCGTCAAGAATCTCAGGTCAATTTCCTGCCCGCCGTCTTATACCCTCAAATCCAGGCTACGAATTTTCAAACCATTCCGAAAGCCTTTGCTAATACTAGACGGCAGCTACAACGTTACGCCGGAAGAACTCTTCGATCTGTTTGGCAAGTTTGGACCTGTACGGTATGTGAAGCCTTTATTCTCCCAATAAAAGGCCTAGTCTGATATGTACCAGCCAAATACGTCAGGGCATTGCGAACAATACGAAGGGAACAGCTTTTGTTGTTTATGAGGATGTTATGGATGCGAAGCAGGCTTGCGATAAGCTGAATGGGTTCAACTTTCAAAATCGATATCTTGTTGGTATGTATAGCTTAGATTAATATCCTACCAGCCGGGGCAGCTTCGGGATTCTGGCACAGGACGTGCTAAGCGTTGGGGCAGTCCTTTACCACCAACCGGAAAAGATGGCAAAGTCCAAGGAGGATCTAGCGGAGCGGCAGGAAAATCTAGAAAAGTTGAAACGGCAGCACGGCATTGAATAATCATTACGATTTATTGGGGGCTATTGGGTTAAGGCGTTGGAAAGTAGGTAGCGTGGTGTTGGGAGGCCAACTTGAACTATCAGTGTAACCTCCAAGTGCTGGAGATACGTAGGCTTGTATACCGACCTTGGTAGGGCATTCCAGAAGCGATATATTTCTGAATCTTCTTGCCTTATCAAACAATCGGTGCACCTTAGGGTGACTCCCTTTCTGAATCTTAGTGAGTCCTGCAAGCTGACGCCAGCTTGTGAGCTCAGCTATTGATACGAGTACCGAGTGCTGTTCGTCATTCCGTCTAAACGCCAGGATATCTCCATGCCAAAAACACAATCCGTAGCTTTTGCCCTCCCAGGTGCGCTTGGTCTACCACGGCCCAACAAAGAATGCTTCCTTCAAACTCTTCCCTTTATAGCTGCCGTAACCTCTCGGCAAGCTTTGCCTTCCCGAAGTCCCACGCATTCAGCAATCCCTGCTCACTCAAATCGATGCTCTTGACGGACGCAATATCCTGCGCCGGCGGCCTGCTAACCCTGCTAGCGATAATCACGGGATCCGTCTCCAAAATGATACCGTCATCCACAATCTCGTCGATGGCCAGGGATATAAGGTCATAATTCTCTACCAGTGTCCTCTTATCCGTAGAATTCCTATGAATACCCCCTGTCTTAGCTCAAACCGCCCCATTTTCGAAAACCCTAAGGAAAAGAAATAGAAAACCCACTTTAGAAGTATACTCAGCGCATCCCTCAACGCAATCACAACCCCAAACAGCAAAATCTCATTCTCCTCCCCCCCACCCACAACATACATCATCACGTCCCCTTCCATCTTGAATACCACGACCTTGCCGTCATATAGTATCACGTCCGTGCCCGACTTGTTCGTTTTGTCCATCAGCCCCTTCTCAAAGCTCTTTTGCTCTTTGAAGGTGGGGTAGGGGTTTGCGCCGGGGGATAGCTCTTGGTGGGGTGTGGTGGTGGCGGGCGCATGGGGAACGGAATAGTATTTGGCTAAGATGCGGGAGCGGTCGTCGGTGGAGAGGAGGAGGATGGCGTTGACGGAGAAGAGGGACATATTGGGGGCCATGGTTGTCGGGAAGAGTGGGGATGACGGGGTTTGAGGTTGGTTTA
>JAABUO010006941.1_pt1 | contig 12957 bp, 14 predicted proteins | sample 5559291 | NCBI WGS metagenome assembly JAABUO01 (sample SAMN10711878, study PRJNA513372) | rock metagenome | isolation source: Antarctica rocks | place: Antarctica: Victoria Land, Finger Mt sud
CACCTCATGACCGGGGTGGGAGAAGCCGATCAGCGGACCGCCGTGCGTGCCGGCGCGATGATGGAGGAAGGGCAACGTATCGGCGAGGTTGGTGGTGACCGTCCGGTAGGTCATCCCGGCCGGGTTGCGGGCGAGGGGGAGAGTCGCCTGCCAGACAACATCCTGATAGAGTTGGCAGCGGTCGATCGCCGTGCCGCCCGCGTCCCCCAATGCCTTGCCGACCACGCGGGCGGCTGCGGCGACCTCGTTCGGGGTGCCAGCGCGGACGGTGACGAAGATCGCGGTGCGGAAGGTGCGCAGGTCGGTCGTCGCCATCGCCCTGAGCAGATCCTGCGCCTCGCCGTAGGCCTCCTCCTGCTCGATATCCGGGCTACTCCCCTGGTGCTGCCGCTCGGCGAGCACCGCATGCCGCTGCCGCAGCGTGCGTGTCAGGGCGGTGCGCTCTTTCTCCTTGGCGAGGGGTTCAATGTGGACGGCGAAGCGGAAGGCGACGCCGGCTGCCATGAGGCTCCTGAGCCACCCGGGGAAGGTGCCATCAGGCAAGGCCCGCAGACTCATTGTCGTCTCGTAGCCACGATCGAGACAGAGCAGGTCGGCACGGCGCACCAGGCGACTCTGCCCGAGCCGGTCGCGGAGTGTGCGCAGGTCGGCGGGCGAGGCCGCGCGGTACGGGGCGATGACGTCCTGGCTCCACGTCGGGTTGGCACACTGCCAGAGGAGATCAAGCATCCCCTGCCGCCCGAGTGGTGTGGCGACGATCTCCAGTTCGGTGAGGGCATGCACGAGCTCGCTCGTCGCCTGTGTCAGTGCCGCCAGCGCTTCTCGGTGCGCCGCACGATCCCGGGCGAGGAGACGGCGACGATCCGGGTGCGGCCTCCTCGCCCGGTGCCGCTCTCCGGTACCGGGGAGAGAAAGGATCGCGTAGAACCGGAGATCGGGGATGTGCTGCTCGCCGAGCTCACCGTGATATGCCGCAGCGAGATGGTCGACGTAGGCGGCGAGGCCTGCGGGCGAGTGGAACTGCGCGCGGTGGCGTGGCACCCATTCCGCCGCGCGCAGCGGGCTATTGATGACGAGCAGTTCGAGATGGGCACCAAGCGGCAGGTAATTCAAGGTGTCCGCGAAGAGCGCGGCGCTGGTCGCCGCCGCTTCGTCCGACTGGATCGCCAAGTTAATACCCGTGCATGCGTGCGCCGAGCCGATCCGGCCGTTCACGGTGATGAAGTGGTGCTCCTCGACCGCGAGCACCGGCAGGAGGTCCGCGACCGCACCCCTACGCATCCGGTTCCTCCTCTCGTCGCGCACCCTCGGTGAACGCGAGATTAAGCGGGCCACGGCGCGGCGCGGCGGGGAGATAATCGGCGGGCGTCGCGAGGCTGTGCCAGGCGCGCTGCGGCAATTCGAGCAGGGAGCGCGCGCCGCCTCCGCCGGCGAAGGTCAGTCCGAGGGGCATGCCGACGAGCAGCGCCCCGAGACTGAGGCGGAGTGTGGTCGGGATGATCGGGGGCAGGAGCATCAGGCAACCCCACAGGCAGAGCACGCCGAGGGCGAGCACCGCCCATTGGGCGAGGCTGAAGCCGAGGATCTTCAGCGGGTCGTCGAGATGGCGCGGCGTGCGGTTGATCGTGCGTGGCATAGCGGCTCCCTTCCCCTTCCTCGCTCAATGCGCGACGCCGCCGCCGAGGCCGGTGAGGATCTCCCAGAGCTTGGTGACGATGAAGGGTCCGAAGGCGATCAGGAAGAGCGCGCTCCCCGCATAGAGCATCTTCTCCACCCCCTCCCGTCGACCCAAGAGGAACATCACCGCGCCGACCGTGAACATCAGGATGCCGATCGGGGCGGCGACCGGGATGAGCAACTGCTCGTACACTTTCTTGAAGAAGTCGCCCATCTGCGAGGCATCGCCCGCAGCGGCGAATGAGATGAGCAGCCGGTGGGCGGTGAGGATACAGGGAACAAGACCGGGCATGTGAGACCTCCTCGTTATACGTCCGCCAGTCGCCCCAACACGGCGACCAGCACTCCCTTGACGGCCCGGCGGTATTCCGCGGGCAGCGCCTCCATCGTCAGCGTGCCATCCCCGAGCATCCGTCGCAGCGGGGCGGAGTAGGGCAAGGGCACGACGGCATTCAGGCCGGCGACAACCATCCGCACCTTGGCGAGATCGATCGCCGCCGCGCCGGGGGGAAATCCCGCGCCATTGACGACGAGCGTCATGTCGGCGAGCGCCCGTGCCCGCACGGCGGCATGATCGGGCGCAAGCTCGGCGAGCACACCCTGATAGTCGTGGGCATAGCGGCTACTCGCCAGATAGTCGATCGCTGCCACGGTCTTCTGCATCGTCGCGTGATCGGGCCACCCGACGACTTGCAAATGATCGGCGGCTTGGATGGCGAACTGATTGAGCCGCTGGGTGAACGCCGTGCCGCAGTCGAGGATGATCAGGTTGTAGTGGAGCGCGAGGAGTTTCAGGACCCGCTCGTAGTCACGCGGGGTGAGATGGGCCATCTCGTCGGGGCGGCTCGGCGCGGTGAGGACGGGCAGCCGCCCCCACATCGTCACGTAGCCTTGCAAGAGGCCGATCCCCGCCTGGTTGATCGCGGTGAGGTTCTGCAGGAGGTCCTGGATCGTCCGGGGGTTGGCGTCGCCGAGCGCCTGATCGATCGTCCCCCAGTCCGGGTTGAGCTCGACGACGATCGGGCGGGCGAGCGGCGCCTCGGCGAGGACGAGGCCGGTGGTCAGGGCGACGGTGGTCTTGCCGGGGCCACCTTTCGGGCCGATGGTGGCGAGGATGTGACAGCCAGTGGAGAGCATCGCCATGCAATCGGCGATCCGCGCGTCGTGCTCCGTCTCGCTGCGCCCCGGCTGAGTCCGCTCCCGCACCCAGTGTTGGGCGCGGAGCGACCACGGCACGACCGGTGTCGGTGGCCGTGGCCGTAGATCGGGCACGGGGACACCGGGTGGCGCCCCGCGCGGGGCGATCAGGATGCCGGGGGGAGCGGACGGGAGGAGACGGGCCGGATCCCCGGGCGGGATCGGCGCGGCGAGGCGGACGGGGCGGTGGGCCCGCGTCCATGGAGCGGGGTGCGTGCCCTCCCGACCGCAGTAGCCTTCCCCGTCCGCCGCCGCCGCGCGGACCGCCCTATCATCGGGGGCGCGCTGGATGACCGACATCGTTCCCTCCCTTCCCGTTCAGCGGATCGCCTGCCAGCCACTGCCGCCGCTGCACCTCGGACGCGATCGCCGTCATGATCTGATCGTGCAACCATGGCGGTGGCGCCGGGTGCGGGAGCGTCCGCAGGCGGTGCATCCCCTCTCCCGTGCCGGTGCAGCGGCCCACCGCGTCGCCCCTGCACCGGCTGCACGGGGCGGGTGATCCCATCGCGGCGCCCCCGCTCATCTCGCCCGCCGACGCCGCTCGATCGGTCGGGGGACGCGTTCGGCCCCGCACGTCGTTTCCACCCATGCGGCGGGCGGCGTGCCGCCGAACAACGCCGCCGCCGTGATGCAGTAGGCGGGGCGGTGTGCCGCGACGTGCGTCGGGGTGATGACGATGACGCAGTGGCGCTCCTCCGCTGCGATCCAGTGCAGGGCGGCAGCGGCAAGGGGACGCCGCCAGCGGCGGACAATCGTGGCAGCGACCATCGTGCGCTCCGCGCCCTGCTCCCGCGAAGGGATCATTCATCCCAGCCATCCATCGCGGGCGTCCCGCCGCGCGGGGACCGGCCGTGGGGAAGAGCGCAGCGCCGCAGCGAAGTGCATCCCCGCCTGGGTATGCAGCGCCTGGACAACCGGCGCGAGAACGCTTACCACCTCCTCGACGGCCTCCGCCGCTGTCTCCTGGACGACCATCCATTTCCTCCTTTACAAACGACTTTTAATCTTGTATACTGGACGCTAACGGCGCTGTTCACTGCGAGTCGCCGAGGCTATGTCATCCGTTACAACCGTTGTTTTATCATGCACGGTGGATGTTGTCAAGCGTTTTTCGAACCGATGTTCGGAGAGGAGGAGACGGGATGGACGACTTCGCCCCGTGGCTGAAGCGGGAGATCGACCGACAGTACCCCACCCAGGCGGCGTTCGCCCGCGCCGTCGGGGTGCGGCCCCAAGTCGTCAGTCAGTGGGTCTCCGGCAAGGACATCCCCCGCCTGCCGAACCTGATGGCGATCGGGCGCGCGCTGCACACCGATTACCGGCTCGTCGCGCGCCGGGCGGGCTACGCGGTCCCCGACACACCCCCGCCCCGCTCGGTGGACGACATCCTCGAGGAACTGCGCGCCCACACCCCCCTGCCGGTGCCGATCGTCCAGAATGTCATCGCCTCGATGGGGCCGGGGCGGCCGGCGGACGAGTACCTCTATCTCCCGCCAGCGTTCCGGCGGGGGCGGCGGACGAACATCCTCGGAGTGGTGGCGCAGGGCGACTCGATGGAGCCCGAGATCCGGGCGGGCGATTACGTCATCTTCGATGGAGACGCGACGGCGCAGGTCAACGACCTCGTCGTGGCGGTCGTGGAAGGAGAGGTCTACGTCAAGCGGCTGGTCAAGGAGCGGGGGGAACCGCTGCTGCGGGGTGACGCGGACGGCCGCACCATCTCGCTCACCGACCAGGCGCAGATCGTCGGGCGCGTCATCTTCATCACCCGTCCGCAATGAGCGACGCGGTGCGCGTCGCTCGTCCTCGTGAGACCGTGATGATCTGAGAAAAGGGCACCAGGATGAGGTTATCTGATTTCCTTCGCGGCATCGGCCGTCCCGTCGTCTACTACCCATCCCTGAACCCGATTACGGGCGGTGTCACGGCGACAATTTTCCTCCTGACCTTCGTCCAATGGCATGGGACGCAGCACGATCCGCAGGGCTGGATCTACAAGACGCAAGGCGAGATCGAGCGAGAGACGGGGCTATCGCGCTATGAGCAAGAGACGGCGCGGAAGCAGCTCCGCACGCGGGACCTCCTGCGAGAAAAGCGGCGCGGTGTGCCCGCGCGGCTGCATTATCGCGTGCAGCTCGACCGCCTCAACGCGGCGTGGGAGAGAAACGCCACAATCAAGAATGGGGGGAACCCCCAGACTGGGATGGGGGGAACCGACGAACAAGTGTGGGGGGAAGCAGCAGACTATCTCAGGGTTCACGACCCAGGGGAAACAAACAGAGAAAACGATGTCGAGCATTCGAATCTTCGAACGGTCTCCCCCGATAATGCATCTGTTGAGCAGGATGCCCCCCACAGTCCCCCCTTGCATATGACCGCGACCGCGAGACGATCGGCAATTTCATTGCCGATGTTGCCCGCGAGTTCAATGACCAGGCGTTGCTCCCCACATCGATCAGCCGCGCAGCGAACCTCTATCACGCCGCAGATCTTCCCCTCGATGCCTTCCTCGATCTCCTCCTCGTGGCCCGGACGATAACGCGGGAACGCACTGCGGTAATCCGCGCGACAGATGAAGCGGCCGCGTGCGGTCGCAAGCGTAAAATGCCGTACTTCTTCTCGGTCCTCGCCGACCGACTTCGCGTGGCGGCGCCACCTGACCAGCATCGCGCGTCGCCTCGGCGAGTGTGCGGCGCGTGATCCGGGCCGCCTTGCACGGCTCCGGGCCGTCTCGCGGTTGCGTCTCTGACCATCACTCCTGAGTGCCACGATGCCACGCGCTCGGCGGTGCATCGTTCCTCCTCTCGCGACGGGGCAGGGCTTCTTCCGAAAATAGCCGCTATGATTCGGCCGATGCCGACGCCAGTACTGACAGCCTCCCGCTGTCCATAGAGAGCAGTGGATCTAGCCCGTTTCCCTATCCATTCCCACTCTGAGGCGCACAAGCTTTTTTGCCGTCAGGTTCTGATCGTGTTTTGCGTGGAAGGAGGGTCAGGGAGGAATGCCGCGCAAAACCACCCCCGTCCCCCTTCGGGGTGCCGCTTGGAATCGCTTTTTGTCCGTGAGGCCTGCCCGAAGGGCAAAAGCGATGGAAGGCGCTCAGGTGGAGCGACTGCCAACCCTATTGGACGGTAACAAACTATCTCGAAGGACGGTGAAGAAATACCGGCTGCGGTTCTCGAGGCCATTCCTTTGGCTCGTGATCTTGTAGGCATCGATGACGTGCATGTAGAAGGTGTTGAAGTCACAGCCGCTGGCGACGATCAGGTTGACTGCCTGGGTGATATTCGAGGGCAGGTGCTCGCCATCTCCCAGCTTGCGCGAGTAGTCCTGGATCACGCCGACGACTGCCTCGTAGATTTCGGGCGACACATTCGGCATCTTACGGGGTCTTCCCCGTGGTCGTTTCGCTGGCGCAATCTCATCAAGCTGAGGAGCGACCCGTGCCATGAGCGAACCGAGATCTTCAACACCATGATAGGTGCCGACACCTATCCGAGTAGTCGCTCGGCCTTCCCCATTGCTGATTGGTTGCGATCGAGAGTTATCCACAAAATCATCTTTTGAGCGGTTGGTCTTTCGAATATTCGAATGAGATATCTCTGTTTGTTGTTTAACTGTTTGTTGTGTGTCTCGCTGGTGAGACAAGCCCTTGTCTCGCTGGTGAGACAAGCCCTTGTCTTTGTCGTGAGACAAGCCCTTGTCTCGCTGGTGAGACAAGGGTATCCGACCGGGATTCTCGCGCGGATCGCCCGTCACTTCGGTTGCCGAATCCGTTTCTCCCTTGAACCGGAGGCGGTACGATGTAGCCTCGTTGCCGCGCTCGACGCTGCGGTTGCGCGTGGCGACGATGATCCGCTTCTCGCGTAGCCCCACGAGGCCGCGGGCGACGGTCGGCTTGGACAGGCCAGTGCCGGAGTCGAGCACGCGTCCGTCCCGTGTGGTGATCCCTTCCACCATCTGCCTGAGGCTGATGTCGTCGCTGTTTTTCTTGAAGCCAAAGGTGCGCCGGATGATGTAGAGCAGGATGCGCAGCTCGGCGTCCGCGAGCCTCGGCATGAGCACGTCGAAGACATCGTCTGGGACGATGGTGCCATTCGGATTGCTGAATCCCTCGTACTCGAAGGATGTTTCATCGGTGTGACTGCTCATAACATACAACCCCGTCACCTTGACAGACTACTGGGGTGCCGCTACGCTTGATCCTGCAAGAGATGGGCGTGTAGTCGGTTCCTGGGAGCCTGCTGGACGCCTTTTCTTTTGGCGCCGTATTCGTGCGCTAGCGTGCGAGCTAGCTTGCCTGCATTCATGCCTCCAAAGCTGCGAGCACTTTCGCGAGCAGGCTTCCCTCGCCGTTCTCCTGATAGTCCGCTAAGAGTCCATTGATCGCGATGCGCCCCAGTTCATTGTCCGATGTCCGCACGCCTTGCCGCTTGTAGGTGTAGACGACATCGGCAAGCTGTCCCTTCTCTTCCGGGGTAAGACGTACGTAGACGACTTCCTTGCCGGGCCGCTTGACGACTTTGCGGATCGCATCGACCTGGTCGATCTCTGATATAAGGGTGCTAGCATGCTTGCTTGCTTGAGTGTTTGATGTTTTGCTCTCTCGCGTGTGAGCATGTTTCCTTGATGGCGCAACTGCGTGCTCGGTGCTCGGCTCTTGGGTCGCGGATTCGGTCATGACCGCGAGGTCGCCGCTCTCCGGTACGACCTGATCCGAGAGGGGAGAGAGCTCGGCACCCTCGGATGCGAAGTCGCCGAAGAATAAATCCGCGCCCTTTCCCTTGAGCGAGATGCGCTTGCTAGTCATGATCCACCCCTGCGGCAAGCTGCCGGAATGCCTTCGCGACGTCGTGATCAGGGTCGTAATCGAGGATCGAGATACCAGCCGCAGGGGACTCCTTCATGCGGACGCTGCTCTTGATCACGACATCGAAGACCTGCCCGGGGAAGTTGGTGCGCAACTCGCTGAGGATTTCGTTGGCGTGCGTGGTCCGACCATCGAACTTCGTGGCGAGGATGCCGGCGATCCGTAGGTCTCGATTGAGACGGGATTGAACCTTCTGGACGGTGCGCATTAGATGCACGAGCCCCCGGGTCGCGAGAAAGTCGCATTCCATCGGGATGATGACTCGATCCGCTGCCGCGAGCGCGTTGACTGTCAGGAGCCCAAGGCTCGGGCCGCAATCAATCAGGATATGATCGTAGCGCGTGCGGACCTTGCCCAGGACATCCTTCAAGACGAGTTCGCGCAGCGTCATATTCACCAGCTCGAGTTCCGCCGCCGCGAGGTCGATCGTGGCGGGCAGGACGTCGACCCCGGAACGGGTTGTTTGGGTGATGACGAGTGGGTCGATGGCGTCGTCAAGCAGGACATCGTAGATGGTCGAGGTGAGCTGGGCGATCGGGATGCCGGCGCTCACGGAGAGCGCGCCCTGGGGGTCGAGGTCAACGAGCAACACCCGTCGGCCGAGTCGATGGAGCGCGACGCCGAGATTGAACGTCGTCGTACTCTTGCCCACGCCACCTTTCTGATTCACGACGGCGGTAACAAGGGCCGTGGTCCGGGGCGACGACGCATTGTGTACAGCGGTCAGCAGGTGAGTGACGGAACTCTCGGGGATGCGGTAATCGCGGCCGATCCGCACGCCTTTCAGCTTGTTGGCGTGAAGATAGCGGAGCACCGTCTTCTTGTCGACGCCGAGACGGTCCGCGACGTCCTGTGTAGTGAGCACTCGTTCCATAGATACTGTCCTATATTTGACGATTGCACCAGGGTTTACGACCGAATAGAGGACACTGAAGACAGCGTAACAGGTGTACATACGCAATGTCAAGGGGAGAGGAAATAGACGGATAGTCCGTTATTAGGCGCTGCCTTGGGTCGGCAAGGACGATTGAGACATATCCCTATAAGCAGCAGTGCGCCGATGCACATTATCGTGATCGCATGCTTGCTTGCATGCTTGCGCAACTTATCCTTGTATTGGCGAAGAGGTAGTAGAGAGGACAGAAACATTACATGAACCGATATCATCGCTGGTACTGTGCCATATCCCCGTGCAGGGTCTCTCATGTCTGATGAAGAGACGCGATGCATGATACCATGCCCGTTCGCGCGTTCGCTGCGCGTCTTGAGGAATGCCCGGGGTGTGTGGGCGCCACAGCAAAGTGGGGAGGGATGACGGTGGTTGTGCTCAAGAATGACCTCGACACGTTCTGCAAATATGTCGCCATGCGGCCGCCGAACGTCGATCAGCGCGTCGAACAGCACATCGAGGATCGCCCTCTCGAAGCGGCGATTCGCGGCGTGTACTACGTCGCTCGCTATCGCCACCGACCCGATGCTGGCGAGGCGATCACCGTGACCCTCGATCAGTATTGCGGTCGGGCCGATCCCGATGCCTCGACCAACGAGGAGGCTGACGCGACGGCGCGCAGGATTGAGGAGGTGGATCAATCGGTGGCTGCTGCGGTCGTGCAGGCGGGGGGTGAACTCCGCAAAGGGGCCGTGAAATACAGCGGTGAGATCGTGCCGCGCGCAGAGCGATAATGCCCGCCTCGTGGGAGCAGCGGAGGGTCGGTGTCGAACACCGAGGCGTGGGCAGGAGCTTCGGATCGCAACGCTTCCGCAGCCATCATCCCGTTATCGAGAGCACGATCTCCGGTGTCATCCGTCCGCCCGGCCTCCGTTTGCACGCCGCTTCGCACGGGACTATCATCCTCGCTCGGGCTCGATGAGACCTTCCCATCGTGCTTTCGACGTTGCGTCGGTCTGGTCCCGGCCCGCGACCGTCGGACAATCAGCGTCGATGTCCTTGATTTTGGAGCTGCATGGGTTTGCTTCGAGGCTTCCATGCACCTGGTGTGCTGCACCTGGGGACCAGTTGCCCCCCGGATAGCGAAGCGTTACGATGCATCGAGTTGGTTGCCACACAATGTTCGGCACGTCGGGATTAGGTGGAGGCAAGCTCCTTCTCATCACAACGCAACCGATGAAGTAGGCTCACTCGTTGGTCGGTGAAACGGCACGTAAGACCTGAGGGCGTGGAAAATCCCCGTTGGACGGCGCATGTAGGAGGGAGGGCAATGATGCGGCATTACGTCCGGTGGAGGGTGTTCTCCGGGATATGGGCCTTCGTCCTGGTCGGTTGTACGGGCACACCGGCTCCCGTTGCGATCGCGCCCTCTGCATCGCCGGTGTCCTCCGACGCAACGATTCCCGTCGCGCGCTACGCCGTGGTTGCCACGCCGGGGACGCCTGTGCCCGCCGGTTGTCGCCCCGATGCGGTCTCCCGCGTCGTCGATGGATTCATCGATGCGTTCAATCGCGGCGACCAGGCGCAACTGGGGCGGTTCTTCGGGCCGCGTTTCCTGTTCTACGCCGTCAACGACCGCGACGCGCAGGGTGGGAACCGCAGCTTCGTGGCGTATGCGCCGAGCCAACGGGGGAGCATCGTACCGGACGATCGGGTGACGGCAGTGCCACAGACGGACCTCCTCGCGTACTTCGCCGACCGACACCTGCACCATGAACGGCTGGCGCTGCAAACCTTCGGTGGCAGTTACGCCGCGACGACCACGGTGATCAACTTCGGTATGCGGCTTGTGCGCACCGCCGATGATCTCCCCGCAGGCCTCGGCGGCCCGGGCCATCTCGCGGGCAGCAAGGGGGGGATGGACTGTACCGACGGGACGTTCATTGGCATGACGATGTGGGAGAAGAGCGGCGATCCCGCCGATCCCTCTGCGTGAATATTGTCCTGCACACGACGAAGAAGGTGCCTAACGGAAGATGCAAGATGATGGTTAGACAGCCCACCATTCCACATAAAGCCGATTATGTGCCGCAGGCTCAGGGGAGCGGCGGGAGATACGCATCGGTGCTATCGAGATCGGGGACGGTCACGAGCCACTCCGGATGCGCCAGGATCACGTCCTTGTGCATGTCCCAGAAGCTCGCCCCCAGTCGGCCCAAGAGCACGCTCCCCCCGTCGCTGGCCGCGTGGGACTCGAAGCGGCTGCGCTCGAAGTATTGTACCGTGACATCCTCGCCCGTCGCCGCATCCACCGCGGGGAACTGCTCGGTGAGCGGGTAGCCGAACAGACGCAGCCCGCCGTCGGCGTTCCAGCGGTCGGAGAAGGTGCCGCGCAGCGTGTGGTTCGTTTCCGCGAAGGCGATGCATGGTGCGGCACCCTCGCAGGGATCAGGCGGGGAGTAGCGCAGTAAGGCGCCCAATCGTTGCCCAGGTTGGTCGGCCTGGAGGAGGTCGAGCAGGTCGTCCCCGAGTCGTTCGAGCTGCACACGCTCCCCTGGCGCGTTCTCCGGATGCCATTCCAGCACCGCACGCTCGTAGACCTGGATCACGGTTTTGTCCGGGTTCCCCGCACCCACCGCCCACCGGAAGGTTGGCGAGAGCGGCAAGCCGATCACGGCGGTCTGGCCATGGGCGAGCCAGAAGTCGTAGAAGGCATTGCTGCTCGTCTGGCCCGTCTCCGTGAAGAGATGGCTCCCCCCGGCGGCAAGGCGTGGGGGAGCGAGGGTGAGATAGGAGGCGGCAAGAAAGAATAGACCGAGGCGTCGTAACAAAGCTCCCAGCGTCTGTCCCTGTATCCCTCGAGGATCGCCTCGATCACCGCGGCGAGCTCGTGCTGCGCGTCCCCCCGCGCAGCCATTCTGTCGCACCGCGCGCATCGCGCGGCAGATGCTCCTACGCGGGGAGTCGTCCATTGTTACCTCCTTGTTCCCATGTAGCCGCGCATCATCGCGCGCGAACAACGATGAATCTACGCCTGCGTCCAAGAGAGACCGGAGCGGGCGTCGATCCCTTGCTCGTCGGTCACTTTCTCCAGTTTGCTGAAGTTCGTTGCGGTGAAGGGCGTGCCTGGTGCGGGGGGGGTGACGTCCATCACGTAGAGGTTGAACTGCGCGCCCTCGAAGGCGCCGAGGAAGGCGAGTTGCGTGCCGTTGGGCGACCAGACGGGTGCGCGCGCCGCCCCGGTGCTCGTGATCTGCACCTGATTCTTGCCCTCCCGCGTCATGAGGTAGTGATCACCAAGATTCTTGTCCGACCGTCCGGCGAAGACGATAGACTGGCCATCGGGTGTGAAGGCGGGGTCGTAGGCGCCGAGAGCGAGGCTCGTTAGCTGGGCAAAGGTCTTCGTAGTGAAATCGAGCAGAAAGATCTGCGTTCCCTTGGCGCCGGTGTCCGGTGCCTGCCAGAGGGAGCTGAAGGCCATCGCGCTCCCGTCGGCGGAGAGCGCCGTGTTATCAACATCGTCGATTGCCTGTGTTGCGGGAATGAAATGGACTGTCGCTGGATCGTTCGGATCCTCGACCACCCACGGGCGGGGAATGCGATTGTTGGCCGGATCGGCCCGGTTCCCCTTGTCACTTGCGAAGGTAAGAAAATCCTTCCGCGACCAGGCGATGCCCACGACAACGCCGCTATCGCGGATGTATCGCGCTTGTAAACCGACGTTATTCGCGTGAGCGATCTTGCTCTGGAAGTTGGTAAGCCGCCGCGGGTTCGTGCCGTCGCCGTTGGCGATCCAGAGGTCGGCGTAGTTGCCCCCGTCACCGGCGCGCGCGAACGCGATCCGCGTGCCGTCCGGGGACCAGCGGGGATATTGCAGCGCGTCATCGCCCGCTGCCTTCGCGAGCAGTTTCCGCACCTTCCCCGCATTTTCGAGCATGTAGATGCCGTCGTCCTTGCCGCCATTATCGGCCATCCGCACTTTGGCGAACAGGATCCGGCCATCCACCTTCGATGCCGCAGCATTCCGCCGCATGGCCATCTCCTGCGATTGCTGCGGTGGCGTAGCGCCACACGCCGCCAGCGCCGCCGATGCGAGCCCGGATGCGATTAGCTTCATCATCTGTCGCCGCGGAAGGAATCGCTCTCGTCCGTCGGTCATTAATCTACTCCATTCGTCGTCGGTCCCGTTGCATCCTAGTCCTCCGCCACAGGGGTTATGCGAGGATAGAGGCGTGCCAGTGTCGTGCGTGCCTCGCCCACCCCGAATCGCCAATCTACTTTGACGTGTGCGGCATTACGCGGCGACTGCCATGCTGCCACT
>JAABUO010006945.1_pt1 | contig 12956 bp, 12 predicted proteins | sample 5559291 | NCBI WGS metagenome assembly JAABUO01 (sample SAMN10711878, study PRJNA513372) | rock metagenome | isolation source: Antarctica rocks | place: Antarctica: Victoria Land, Finger Mt sud
CCTCGTAGGAGACCATCTGGGCCGAGGCCCGCACCGAGCCCAGCAGCGGGTACTTGGAACCTGAGGACCATCCCGCCAGCATCACCCCGTACACCGAGACCGACGACATGGCCAGGACGAACAGGATTCCTATGGGCGGATCGGCCACCTGCAGCTCTGTGGTGTGACCCAGGATGGTGACCACCCCGCCCACCGGCACGATGGCAAAGATGAGAAAAGCGGGTACGGCCGACAGATAAGGAGCCAGGCGGAAGACCCGCCGATCGGCCTGCTCGGGCAGCAGGTCCTCCTTGAAGAACAGCTTGATCCCGTCGGCCAGGCTCTGCAGTATGCCCCAGGGGCCGGCCCGGTCGGGCCCGATGCGGTTCTGCATGTCCGAGATCACCTTGCGCTCGGCCCAGATCAACAGCAGGACCGAGACCAGCAGGGCGACGAAGGCCACCAGGACCTTCACGATGACGATGATCACGACGGCCAGGGTCAGGCCGTGGGCGAACAGCGGATCACCCATCAGGGGGTGTCCAGGCGTACGTCAGTGACCGAGGCAGCGGCATCGATCAGCTCCGAGACTCGATGACCGCCATCGTCGGTCAGGTTGAACGCCATGGCCGCCACCCCCCTAGGAACGAGAGTCGTGGTCTCCACGGTGGTGACGAAGCTAGCCCGAGGTGACCTGAGCCGGACCTGGTCACCGGTGCCGATACCCAGCCGATCGGTGTCATACGGATTGGCCCGCAGGACGGCGACGGGCGCCAGCGGGGCCAGGGAGGGACAGGCCTGAACCAGGGTGCCGTGGTCATAGAGGATCCGGGTGGACACCAGGCGAAGCGAGTAGCCGTCCAGGCGAGGCACCTCAGCCCCGGCCGGTCCCGGGGCGAAGCGCATCAGTGCGGGCCGCCGCGGGCGGATGGGCTCTGGACCATCAGGCTCAGCCTCCCCTCGGACAGCACCGGGATGTGTCTTGGCCGGATTGACCACCCCTTGGCCCTGGGTAGGACCGTGGCTGCGGACCGCACCTATGCCCGGCGTGGCCATGGGATCCAGGGACCTGGTGGGCTGACCCAGGTGAACCAGGCCGATCGACAGCGGAGCCACCACCCCGTCGGCCGCCCAGGCGGCGGTCAGCACCGACCGCGTGATCCCGACGTGGGAGGGGACCATCCGCTCGATCTCGTCCCAGATGGATTCCACCTCACCAAGGCCCAGGTCGGTCCCCAGGGCGTGGGCCAACTCGACGGCAATCATCCAGTCAGCCCGGGCCACGCCGGGCGCGACCAGCTTCTGGGCCAAGCGGGAGATCCTTCCCTCCAGGTTGGTGGTGGTACCTGACCGCTCCGCATAGGTGGCGGCCGGCAGCACCACGTCGGCTTGGCGGGACGACTCGGTGAGGAAGGCGTCGACCGCCACCACGAACCCGTCGGCTCCCAGCGCCTCGGTGGCCAGCCGCCGGTCGGGGAAGTCCGAGAGCGGATCGGCCCCCAGCAACACCAGGGCTCCCATGTCTCCCCTGGCCGTGGCAGCCAACATGCCAGCGCAGTCCAGACCCCGCTCGGAGGGTACCGAGCCCCACCCGTCGGCCCACCACTGGCTGCCCTCCTCCAGGGAGACCCGGCCGGGCAGGACGCCGGGAGCCAGGCCCATGTCCAGGGCCCCCATCACGTTGGCCCGGCGCAGCGCAGGCAGGAACCGGGCCGAGGGAAGGGCCTCGGCCAGCACACCGGCCGCCTCGGCCACCGCCGCCGCCGAGTCGGCCAGCGATGGCCGGCCCAGCACCACCACCACCCCCTCACCGTCACCGTCAAGCAGCCCGGCGACATCAGACCCGCGTCCGGAGTCGGACACGACCTCTCGGGCCAGGGCCGCCACCTCACCGGGGCGGTAGGTGAGCGACACGGTGGCCAGCGCAGTCATGGCCGTGGCTGCCGGAGTGAGCTCCACCACCTTGACCTGGCCCTCCCGGACGGCCCCCCGCAGGCGCAGGAAGAGGACCGGCAGCTCCTCTCGCAGGTCGGGGGCCAGCAGGATGACGGTTCGGGCCGAGCAGGCCTGGTCGATGGTGGCCCTGGGCAGTCCCAGCACCACCTCCGCCGGCAACCCGTCGCCCAGCTGGGCATCCACCGAGTCGGTCCCGATGACGGCCTTGGCCAGCTTGGCCCAGGCGTAGGCGTCCTCATTGGCCAGCCGGGCCCCGCCGATGACCCCGATGGCACCCGGGCCCTGACGCCTGCTCACCTCGGCCAATCCCGTCGCCGCCGCCTCCAGGGCCTCGGGCCAGGACGCCTCCACCAGTTCGCCACCCCGTCGAACCAGCGGTCGGGTCACCCGTGAATCACTGTTGACGGCCTCGAAGCCAAAGCGCCCCTTGTCACACAGCCAGCTCTGGTTCACCGGATCCGAGTCGATCCCGAGATAACGGGTCAGGCGGTTGGACGACGACTGAACCGCCATCCGGCAGCCCACCGAGCACCACGTGCACGTGCTCTCCACCTGCTCGACGTCCCAAGGGCGGGCCCGAAAGCGATATGGCTTGGCCGTGAGCGCCCCCACCGGGCAGATCTGCACTGTGTTGCCGCTGAAATAGGAGGTGAACGGCCGGTCGGGGAAGGTGTTGATCTGGATCTGGTCCCCCCGCCCGATGAACTGGATGAGCGGGTCGCCAGCCACGTCGTCGGCAAAGCGGGTACAGCGGTCGCACTGGATGCAGCGCTCGCGATCCAGGGCGACCAGGTCAGAGATGTAGATCGGCTTTGCAAAATGGCGCTTCTCCTCGACGAAGCGGCTCTCCCCGGGACCGTAGGTGAGGGTCTGGTCCTGCAACGGGCACTCCCCGCCCTTGTCGCATACCGGGCAGTCGAGGGGATGGTTGGCCAGGAGGAACTCGAGCACACCGTGCTGGGCCTTGGCCACCTTGACCGAGGTGGTGACCACCTCCTGGCCGTCGGCCACCGCCACGAAGCAGGCCGGCTGGAGGGAGAAACCCCTCGGCCCCTTGACCTCCACCAGGCACATGCGGCACATGCCCACCGAGCGCAGGCGGGGGTGGTAGCAAAAGCGCGGTATGTAGACCCCGGCCCGCTCGGCGGCGGCGATGATCATCTCTCCCTTGCGGGCCGTCACCTGGCGGCCGTCCAGGGTGACCGTCAGTTCCTCGGCCGGCGCCTCTGTCGTCTGAGTCATGGAGCCACGTCAGGCATAGGGACAGCCTGCCTCTTTGATGTGGGTGAGGAAGTCGTCCCTGAACAAGCGGATGCCCGAGACTATGGGAGGCGGGATCGAAGGGCCGAGGGGGCAGATGGTCGTCTGCTCCGGGGGCCAGTAGTGCAACCCGGGGGAGATGCCGTCGCACACATCCATGAGGAGGTCGAGGTCCTCCTCCCGGCCCACTCCCGACTCCAGGCGACGCATGATCTTCTCCAACCAGCCGGCCCCCTCCCGGCAGGGGGTGCACTGGCCACAGGACTCGCGGTGGAAGAAGCGGGTGATCCGCCAGGCGGCCCGGACCACGCAGGTGGAGTCGTCCATGACCACGATCGAGCCGGAGCCGAGCATGGAGCCGGCCTTGCCCACCTCGTCCTGGCGTAGGGGCAGGTCCACCTGCTCCGGGCCGAACCACGGGGAGGAGGCCCCGCCCGGAATGAAGCACTTGAGGCTGCGACCCTCCCGCAGCCCCTGGCCGTACTCCGGCGCGTAGATGAGGTCGGAGAAGGTGGTCTTGGCCATCTCCACCTCGTAGTACCCCGGCCGTCGGACATGCCCGGACAGGGCGAACATACGGGTCCCGGTGGAGGACTCCTCGCCCAGGGCGGCGAAGGCGTCCCCGCCGTTGAGGATGATCCAGGGCACGTTGGACATGGTCTCCACGTTGTTGACCACGGTGGGCTCGCCGTACAGGCCGATGGCAGCCGGGAAGTAAGGAGGCTTGATCCGGGGGAAGCCCCGCTTGCCCTCCAGGCTCTCCAGCAGCCCGGTCTCGTCTCCGCAGATGTAGGCACCGGCGCCGGGATGGACCACCACGTCGACCGAGAAGCCGGAGCCAAAGATGTCCCGGCCCACCGCACCGTGGCGATAGGCCTCGTTGAGGGCGGCCTGCATCCGCTCCAGACCCAGGGCGAACTCGCCGCGGACGTAGAGGAACACCTGGGTGGCCTGGATGGCATAGGCAGTGATGAGCGAACCCTCGATGATCTGGTGCGGGTCCCGCTCGATCAGCACATGGTCCTTGAAGGTGGCTGGCTCGCTCTCGTCACCGTTGATCACCAGGTAGCGCACAGGGGCCGGGCGCAGCATCGACCACTTGCGCCCGGCTGGGAACCCGGCTCCGCCCCGGCCCAGCAGGCTGGCCTTGTTGACCTCCTCGGCCACGTCCTCGGGATCCATGGCCAGCGCCTGGTGCAGGCCCTGGTAGCCGCCGGTGGCCAGGTAGCGGTCCAGGGTGTACGAGTCCTCCAGGCCCAGGCGGGCACTGACGATGGTGGGATGCTCGGTGATGGTCACGGTCGGCTGGCCTGACCCTCGTCCGGCGCCGCCCCGGCCTTGTCTTGTACCTCGGCGGCCGCCTTGGCTGCCTTCTCGGCAGCCTCTCGGGCGTCCTTGCGCTCGGCGATGGCCGCATCGGCGGCCCCCCGCTCGGCCGCCACCACGTCATGGGGAACAGCCAGACCGGCCTCTCGCCCCACCCGACTGAGCACGCCGTGGACCGGCACCACCTCGGCCAGGCGCCCCACCCTCAGGTCGTCCACCAGGGCGTCGAACTTCTCGTTGGTCACCTTGGGGAAGAAGCGGTAATTGACCTGGAGGCAGGGGGCCTGGTCGCAAAAGGCGATGCACTCCACCTCCTCCAGGGTGAACTCGCCATCGACGGTGGTGGTCCCCACCCGGGCGCCCAGGTGCTCCTCGGCGTGGGCCATCAGCTCGTAGGCCCCGTTGAGCAGGCACGCGATGTTGGTGCAGATCCCGATCAGGTGGCGCCCCACCGGCTCGGTGTGGAGCATGTCGTAGAAGCTGACCGTGCCCAGCACCTCGGCCGGGGTCAGGTCGAGCAGCTCGGCCACATGCTCCATGGCCTCGGGGGTGACCCAGCCGTCCTGGGCCTGGGCCAGGTAGCAGATGGGCACCAGGGCCGAGCGCGGCTGAGGGTACAGGGCGATCAGGTGCTTGGCCTGGGCCACCACCTCGGAGCCGAGACGGCCCATCAGCGATCCACCTCGCCCATCACCGGGTCCACCGAGGAGATCACGGCCACCGCGTCGGCGATCAGGCCACCCCGCATCATGGCGTCCAGGCTCTGGAGGTTCACGAACGACGGTGCCCGGATGTGCAGGCGGTAGGGCTTGGACGAGCCGTCCGACACCAGATAGCAGCCCAGCTCCCCCCGGGGCGACTCGACGGCCACGTAGACCTCGCCCTCGGGCACCTTGAAGCCCTCGGTGAAGATCTTGAAGTGATGGATGAGCGCCTCCATGGACTGGTCGATACGGGCCCTGGGCGGAGGGGTGACCTTCTTGTCCTGCACTCGATAGTCACCCGCCGGCATGCGCTCGACCACCTGGCGAATGATGCGAATGGTCTCGCGGATCTCGTTGAGCCGCACCGCGTAGCGGTCGAAGGTGTCGCCGTAGGTGCCCACCACCACGTCGAAGTCGACCTGGTCGTAGAAGAGGTAGGGCATGGTGCGGCGCAGGTCCCACGGCACTCCGGCGGCCCGCAGGATGGGGCCGGTGGCCGACAGGGCCAGGGCCTCCTCACCGGTGAGGGCTCCCACCGCCTCTGTGCGCTCCCGAAAGATGGGCTGGCCGGTGAAGATGTCGTCGTACTCGTCCAGGCGGGGCAGGACGGCATCGCAGATGGTCACCACGTCGTCCTCCCACCCGTCGGGCAGGTCGGCTGCCACCCCGCCGGGACGGATGTAGTTGTGGTTCATGCGCAGGCCGGTGACCTTCTCGAAGAACGACAGCACCATCTCCCGTTCCCGGAAGCCATAGATCATCATGGAGGTGGCTCCCAGGTCCATCCCGTTGGTGCCCATCCAGATCAGGTGGGAGGAAAGGCGATTGAGCTCGGCCATCAGCATGCGGATCCAGGTGGCCCGCTCGGGCAGCTCCACTCCCAGCAGGGCCTCGGTGGCCAGCGAGAAGACCAGCTCGTTGGCCAGGGGAGACAGGTAGTCCATCCGGGTGACGTTGGTGGCGCCCTGGAGATAGGTCAGGGCCTCCCCCGTCTTCTCCATACCCGTGTGCAGGTAGCCCATCACCGGCTTGGTGCCCAACACCGTCTCACCGTCCAGCTCGATCACCAGGCGCAACACCCCGTGAGTGGACGGGTGCTGGGGGCCCATGTTGATGACCATGGTGTCGCCCTCGCCGGACTCCATGTTTATGTCAGCCTGGTTTATGTCAGCCTGGTTGCCGCCTGCTGCTGGGGACTGACCCTCGGTAATGACGCCACTGGCTGACTGGCCCTCCGACTGGCTCACGGCCGGGGCCCCGGTGCTTCCTTGAACTGGACCGGGACCTTGCCCACCGCGTAGTCCTTGCGAAGAGGATGGCCCTCCCAGTCGTCAGGCATGAGGATCCGGGTCAGATCGGGATGGCCGTCGAAGCAGATGCCCATGAGGTCGTAGGCCTCCCGCTCCATGGCCGCCACCCCTGGATAGCGATCGGTGAGTGACGCCACGTGGGGATCACTTTCGGGGATCTGGACCCGCAGCCGAGCCCGGCGGCGGTGCTCCACCGAGACCAGGTTCACCACCACCTCGAAGCGCTCGTGCGTCACCCCGCTTGGCAGCTGGCGGTCCGGATGAGTCAGATAGTCGACCGCGCACAGGTCGGCGCACATGTGGAAGCCCTCACCGGCCAGCACGGCCGCCAGGGTGGGATATTGGATCCGGGAAGGGTACAGCACCAACTGGCCCCGGTCCCGGGAGACCGGGGCGCCATACGACCGCTCGAGCTGGTCGAGTGGCTCCGATCCGGGTGCGGCGGGCGCCTCGATGTCGCTCTCTCCACCGGCCTCTTCCTTCTCCGAGGCTGCCACCGCCGGTGCTGGGGTGACCATCAGTGGGGCGTCCCCACACTCACCTTGGTGGGCTGGGCCCCGGCCCGGTCAGGCAGGCCACCTCCGCTCAGGCGCAGCCCCGCTCCGGCTCCCGTGGCCCGCCGGCGCCGGGTGATCTCGCCAGTGCGGATCTGCTCGTGCAGGGTCAGGATGGAGTGCAGCAGGGTCTCCGGGCCGGGGGGGCACCCAGGAGCGTAGACATCCACCGGGACGATCTGGTCGACGCCCTGGACGATGGCGTAGTTGTTGAACATGCCGCCGGTCGAGGCGCACACCCCCATGGAGATGACCCACTTGGGCTCCATCATCTGGTCGTAGACCTGGCGCAGGACGGGGGCCATCTTTTGCGATACCCGGCCGGCCACGATCATGAGGTCGGCCTGGCGGGGCGAAGCCCGGAAGACCTCCATGCCGAACCGGCTGATGTCGAAGTCGGCCGCCCCCGTGGCCATCATCTCGATGGCGCAACAAGCCAGGCCAAAGGTGGCCGGCCAGACGCTGTTGCGCCGGCACCACTTGACCAGCTCCTCGATAGGGGCTGTGAGAAAGTTGTGGTTGAGGCTCTCTAATCCCATGTCTCAGCTCCACCTCGGATGCCCATAGCTCAGCCTCCGCTCAGGCCGCCTCGTCGGCTGACCGCCCGAGCCGGCGCACGGTCGACTCCGTCGTCCTGCCCGGAGTGCCCGGCACCAGCCGCTTGACCGGGCCCCAGTCGAGAGCGCCGTTGCTGATCAGGTACATGAAGGAGGCAAACACGGCCGCTGCGAACACCAGCATCTCGACCAGTCCAAAGGTGTTGAGCTCCCGGTAGATCACCGCCCACGGGTAGAGGAAGACGATCTCGATGTCGAAGACGATGAAGATCATGGCCACCAGGTAGAACCGCACCGGGAAGCGCTCGGCCGGCCCCCGGTCGGGCACGATGCCGCACTCGTAGGGCTCGGACTTGGTGGGAGTGGGCTTGCGGGGGGCCAGCAGCCTGGAGGCCAGGAAGGACAGCCCGGCGAATAGCGTCGCCAGCACCATCAGGGCGAAGATCGGCAGGTACTGCACGCTCCGTGTTCTACCACGATCCGGGCTGCGCCGGTCGCCCCGCCGCTTCGCCGGGCAATGGACGCAGATCCGGGATGCACCCGGCGGCAGGTACAGAGCCGGATTACTCTGACGGTCATGGCTCCCACCATTGCCAGAAGGACGCCGATCCTGGCCGCCGGCCTACTGGTCGCGATGTTGGCCGGTTGTACCGGCCACTCGGCGGCACCTGGTGGAGCTGGCGGAGGCCCGGCCCAGAGCGCGACCGCCAACCAGGGGAGCGACACTGGTAGGACCATGCGCTTTCAGCTGGCGGCCGTCGGCTACCCAGCGGTGGCGGCATCCCTGCCGGGCCAACCGCTGGGCACGTCTGGCAGCGCCATCTCTGGCCTCGATCTGGAGGTATGGCTGCTGCAGCGCAGCGGGAGCCACGCCATGCTCGTGGTGTTCGCCCTGCACAATCCCGGGTCCGAGAGGGTTCCCACCGGCATCACTGCAGCCGCCCTCAGCGCCAACCACAACAGCGCGGGCAGCACCAACACGGTGAGCGGCGTCTCGGCAGTGGACGGCTCGGGCCTGAAGCAGTACCTGCCCTTCATGGTTCGTCCGGGCGACGACCAGACCTGTGTGTGCAGTGACATCCAACTGAACGACTACGGCCCGGGCGAACGGGACTATTACGCCGCACTGTTGGCGGCTCCGCCGAGCGACGTCAGGACGCTGACAGTGGTCACCGGGCTCGGGTCGGTCCCTAACGTTCCCCTGAGCTAGATGATGGAGCGACGTGCGCCCCGAGGCCGACCGCTCATCCTGCCTTTCGCAACGGCGGCCCTGGTAGCCGCCCTGGTGGTCACCCTGGCGTGGGCGGCACCCGTCCCGCTGGCGTCGGCGTCAACGGGGCCACCGTTGCCCGCACCAGCAGTGCGCGACCTGAGCCCTCGGGTGAACGACCTCACCCCCCGAGTGATCGACGTGCGCCCGGCGGTGAGCCAGACTCCATCGGCCACCTCGATCACCGTCTCCTCCGACGTGCTCTTCGCCTTCGGACGCTCCGACCTGTCACCGCTGGCTCAGTCCGTCCTGGGCGACGTGGTCAACAAGCTGAACGCCGCCTCTCCGGGAGTGGTGACCGTGACTGGGTACACGGACTCCGTCGGCGCGGACGACTACAACCTGGCACTGTCCCGGGCCCGGGCCCAGGCCGTCCAGGCCTACCTGGCCTCCAAGGTCACCCAACCCGGGCTGACCTACCAGGTGGTCGGCAAGGGCAAGGCCGACCCGGTGGCCCCCAACACCAACCCCGATGGGACCGACAACCCAGACGGTCGCCGCCAGAACCGGCGGGTGACGGTCCAGTTCGCGGTGAAGCCTGGGGGCTGAGACTCGGCTCGTAGCCGGGGCGGTACAGTCGGGAGTGAGGGCAGGACGGGTGAGCGCACCCCCTTTATTTCGGAAAGGTCGTTTGTGACTCCAAGCGCAGGCTCCCATGACGTCCTGGTGGTGGGGGGCGGCCCGGCCGGAGCGGCCTGCGCCTACTGGCTGGCCAGCGCCGGCCATGACGTGGCCATGGTGGAGAAGAAGCGGTTCCCTCGGGTCAAGACCTGCGGGGACGGCCTCACCCCCCGGGCCGTGCGCCAGCTCCAGGACATGGGCCTGGGCTCGGCCCTCGGTGCCCACCACCGCTTCGACGGGCTGCGGGCCCTCGCCTTCGGGCGCACCCTGGAGCTGGCCTGGCCCTCGCATCCCGATTTCCCTACCTACGGCTACGTGGTGACCCGCCACGACCTGGACCAGCTGGTAGCCGAGCGGGCCGAGGGGGCCGGGGCCACCGTCTGGCAGGGGGCGGAGGCCACCGAGCCCCTAGTGGAGGGGGGCGTGGTTCGGGGCGCGGTGGTCAAGCGGGGCGGTGATCTGGTGGAGGAGGTCCGGGCCCGCCAGGTGGTGGTGGCCGACGGGGCAAACTCCCGGTTCGGGCGGGCGCTGGGCACGGCGCGGGACAAGGAGTGGCCACAGGGCATGGCCATCCGGGGATACTTTCGCTCGCCCCGCCACGACGAGCCCTGGATCGAGTCGCACCTCGACATCAGGGACAAGGCCGGCAACGTGCTGCCCGGCTACGGCTGGGTATTCCCGGTGGGCGACGGCCGGGTCAACGTGGGCATCGGGCTGCTGTCGACCTCGCCCCGGTGGAAGGCGGTCAACACCACCCACCTGATGGAGGCCTTCGTGGAGGCGGTGCCGGCCTCGTGGGGCGTCTCTCCGGCCACCTCGTGCGGGCCTCCCACCGGAGGGCGCCTGCCCATGGGGCTGTCGGTCGGCCCCCGGGTGGGACCGGGATGGCTGGTGGTGGGCGACGCCGGGGCGTCGATCAACCCGTTCAACGGTGAGGGCATCGCCTATGCCTATGAGACCGGCCGCCTGGCGGCGGGTGAGCTGGGGCGGGCCCTGGTCAGTCCGGGTGGGGGCCTGGTGGTGGACTCATATCGGGCCGCCCTGGAGGAGCGTTACGGGCTTTACTACCGGGTGGCCCGGGCCTTCGTGCGGATCATCGGCCGGCGCCGGCTGATGCGGGCCATGGTGGGCACCGGCATGCACAGCGCCACCCTGATGGAGTGGGTGATGCGCATCATGGCCAACCTGTTGCGCCCCGACCAACTCGGTCCGGCCGAGGCCGCCTACCGGGCAGTGGCCGCCATCGCCCGCATGGCCCCCGAGCCCCCCGGACCGGTCTCCGGGCTGGCGGTCGGAGCGCCGGCGCCGGAGTCAGAACCGGCCTCGCCCGCCGCCTGAGGGCGGTTGTCTGGTCCTCCGAGTGGCCAGCGGCGCAGTGGGTTGGTTGACCTCCGGCCCTGAGGAGCTCAAGGATGGTGCCAACGTCACGGCGCAGCCCGGCGAGCTCTTGTCCGAATTCCTCCAGCCGGTTGTCTTGTCGTCGCTGTCTGGCCTGTATCGCGTTTACCTCTTGCCCGATTTCCTCAGCCGCCGGCCGTGGCGTTCCTGCGTGGTCTGGATGGCGTTGAGCAGGCTGTAGATGGCGCCCATGTCGTTGTCGAGGTGGTTGACCTTGCGGACCAGGTCAGGGGGTGGCGACATGCTCACGGTCCTCAAAGCTACAACTGCTCGGCCGACACCGCCCGAGCCGCGGCGGTCGCTGCCTCGACGGTCAGCTCGAAGTCTTCGGCGGTGTGGGCCAGGCTGGGAAAGCCCACCTCATACGGGCCAGGGGCAAGGGCCACGCCTCGGGCCAGCATGGCCCGGAAGAAGGCCGGATAGTGCCCTGTGCCAGCCGATGCTCTGGCCCCGTCAAAGTCGGTCACCGGCGCCTCGCCGAAGAACAGACCGAGCAGCGGCCCGACCACCGGCACCTGGGCGGCTACGCCAGCATCGCCCAGGGCGACGGACAGGTCCCGTCCCAGCTGGGCCACCCTGGCCGAGAGGTCGCGGTAGGTCTCGGTGTCGAGCTGGGCGAGCACTGCCAGTCCGGCCGCGGTGGCCACCGGGTTACCCGACAGGGTCCCGGCCTGGTAAACGGGGCCGTCGGGAGCAAGCACGCCCATGACATCCCGCCGGCCGCCGAAGGCCCCCATGGGCAGCCCGCCGCCGATGACCTTGCCGAAGCACCAGAGGTCGGGTTGCACACCGGTCAGCTGACTGGCCCCGCCATGGGCCACTCGAAAGCCGGTGATGACCTCATCGAAGATCAGCAGCGCCCCGCTGCCGTCGCAGGCCCGTCGCAGGCCTTCGAGAAAGCCGGGGGCCGGAGCGACCAGGCCCATGTTGGCCGCCACCGGCTCCACGATCACGCAGGCCACGTCGGCGCCGACCTCGGGCACCTGGTTGTAGGGGACGACCAGGGTGTGAGCCACCGCGGCAGGCGGCACGCCGGCCGAGTCGGGCAGGCCCAGGGTGGCCACCCCGCTGCCTCCTCCCGCCAGCAGGCCGTCGCTGTGGCCATGGTAGCAGCCGGCGAACTTGACCACCCCCGGGCGCCCGGTAAAGCCCCTCGCCACCCTGACCGCGCTCATGGCCGCCTCGGTGCCGCTGGAGACCAGACGCACCATCTGGCAGCCGGGCACCCGCTCGCAGATGGTCTCGGCCAGGAGCACCTCCCGCTCGGTGGGAGCACCGAAGGTCGTCCCATCCGCCGCCGCCCGGGCCACTGCCTCCACCACTGCCGGGTGGGCGTGGCCAAGGATCGACGCCCCGTAGGACTGGACGTAGTCCAGCAGGCGCCTCCCCTCCACGTCCCAGACGTAGGCGCCCCGCCCTCGGGCCACGAAATATGGCGCCCCGCCCACCGAGTTGAACGCCCGCACCGGCGAGTTGACCCCCCCAGGGGTCACCGCCCGAGCCCGTAGCTCCAGCCCGGCGTTGGTGAGCCCAGATTCCGGGTCCACCACTGTTGACATCGATTTCTCAGTCACCCAGCACCTCGGCTAACTCGGCGGCCATGCAACTCCGGTCTGACCATGGCCTACCAGCGCTGACCGTTACCTCCGCCTACTGGTCTGGGTCCGGGGCGGCCGTGGTCAACATAGACACGGTAGGCCCAGAGGCCAACGGCGCCCCTCGCTGTCCGCCCGGCCGTGACGGCCGGTGCTATATCGTGCGTAGCCAACCGAAGCTTGCTCACCCCTGTACTGTCTCACACGGTCCCCCCGGGATTCTATCGATCGACGCAACGCCTTCTTGGAAGGCAGCTCGACGATGCATCTACGGTCCGATTCGGCAGCTGGTGTGCGGTTCTTGGCTTCGATGCGGGAGGGGCGGGGTCTCAAACCCTCGGCCCGGGCGGCCGGGGTGGGCAAGGAGACGGGCTACCGGTGGCTGCGGGAGTCGTTCGTCGTTCTGCGCGATCGGGGTTTGACGGT
>JAABUO010006947.1_pt1 | contig 12955 bp, 18 predicted proteins | sample 5559291 | NCBI WGS metagenome assembly JAABUO01 (sample SAMN10711878, study PRJNA513372) | rock metagenome | isolation source: Antarctica rocks | place: Antarctica: Victoria Land, Finger Mt sud
TCAAGCGCCTCGGCCTGCGCTACGACAGAACCGAACGCACCCTGCGACCCCTACTCACCCTCGCCGCCACCCTGATCAACTTCCGCCGCCTCGCCACGACCGACCGGTTATGAGACCAGGTCTAAGGACACAACCGCAAGCAACCCCGCACCTGCGCCGCTGGCGCTGGCGGCACCAGCAGCACCACCAGCGGCGGCGCCGATCGGCGTGCAGCTACTGGGCCCGTACCGGATCAGCGCCTGGGGCCAGGAAATCACGACCGGTCTGCGCGCAACCGCCAAGGAACTGTTGGCCTACTACCTGCTGCACCCGGCTGGTGCGACAGCAGAGGCCGCCATCGACGCCCTGTGGCCGCAGGTCAGCGCCGAACGGGGCAGGCAGCGGTTCTGGACTGCGCTGGGCAATCTGCGTTCCCGGCTCCGCGAAGCGGCGGGGGACACCGGCGACAGGGGTGACACGGGCGCCACAGGCGACACGACGGGGGACATCATCACCAAGGTCGGTGAGCGCTACCAGGTGCAGGACGGTGTCCTGTCCGCCGACCTGTGGGCCTTCCAAGCCGCGCTCGGCGACGCTTACCGCGGCGCCGGCGGGCTGTCGGAGGCCGGCGTATTGCAGCGCGCCGTTGAGCTCTACCGCGGCGACTTCGCCGACGGGGCCGGCTGGCTATGGGCTGAAAGCACCCGCGGGCAACTGCATCGCAGCGTGCTCGATGCGATGGTCCGGCTCGCCGAGATCCATACTCACGCTGGTGAGCACACCGCTGCAGTCGGCTGGCTGCAGCGCGCAGTCGAGCTTGACCCCTACGCAGAACAGATCTACCGCCGGCTGATCGCCGCCCACGTTGCCAGCGGCGCGGCGGACGCTGCTCGCGTGACCTACGGCCAGCTTGTCGACCGGCTCGCGGACGTCGACCTGGAACCCGACGACGAGACAGTCGAGCTCATCAACAGGGTGACCCGGCCAGCACGACGGCGGCGCGCCGCCGATTCGCGCCAGCAACCTCAACGGCCAGGGCACTGATTCGCAGCTGCCTCTTGATCGGCCGGGCAAGGGCGCAGGACCGGGACCTCCCTGGGCGTCGTCAGCCGGTGGGCCTGGTCGCGCCGAGGTAGTCATCCCAGTGGTAGCTCTCGACCCGGACGACGGCGCCGGTGTGCGGAGCGTCGATCATCTGGTTGTCGGCGGCGACGATCCCGACGTGGGTCACGCTGGTCGGGGAGCCGAAAAAGACCAGGTCCCCGGGTTCGAGGGGAGCAGCGGCCGGTAGCCGCGGGCCGGCGTCGTATTGCTGCTGCGCGGTGCGCGGCAGTTCGAGTCCGGCGGCGTGGTATGCCGCCTGGGCCAGTCCGGAGCAGTCGAACCCCGCCGCGGTGCCGCCTCCCCACAGGTAAGGGGTGCCGAGCTGGGCCTGGGCGTAGCCAACGGCGAGCCCGGCTGCCCGCCCCGGCAAGGCAGAGACGGCTGCGCCTGGCGTCCCCGGTGGGCCGGCTGTGCCAGGTGGGCTTGCTGTGGGAGTCGGGCTCGAAGGGCCTGGTGCGGTGTACGTCGCTGCGCGTGCCAGCACGTCCCGGACATACCAGTCGGCGTGGTTGTAGGCGAAGACCGCGCCGGCAACGCTGCGGCCTCCGGCGGCGCCGGAGGCACACAGGTAGCGGGCCGCGGCGTAGATCGCATCCGCCGGCCGGTACGGCAACGGCGCCGCCGCCCCGACGCCGGGTGTCGGTACCGGGTCGGCAGGCACCGGATGGTCGTAGGCGGCGAAGGTGGCGGTCAGGAACTGCATGGGTCCCCGCGCCCCAGCGGCATTGGCACCGGAGCTGACCCCGGGCGCGCTCGACCGGCCGTGGTCAGACTCGACGCTGCCGATCCCGGCGAGCACCGTCCACGCCAACCCCGGGCAGGTCGCAGCAGCGCTTTGATAGAGCACCAGGTAGTCCGGAAGTCGAGCGTGACCTGGGATTTCTCCCTGGCTACTCATAGCTAGATCGCGGGTGCGCTCCACGCGCTGCCGTCGCTGTGCTACCGGCCGGCCCCGGTCAAGGGGGGCGGTCAGGCCGCCGTGGTGTCGTCCAGCATGGCCAGCGACCAGCACCAGCCGGCGAGTTCGCGGGCGACGGCGACGTTCGCGATCACCGGCCGCTTCTTCCGTTCGTCGAAAGCCTGCCAGCGTGGTGCAGCCGCTGGTTGCCGGCATGCCCCCGGGTCCGGGCTGTGGCCGGCGCCTGCTCCCACCGGGTCCGCAGTGTCTTCGACGGCCGGTAGGGCCGCTTGTGGTGCCAGGCGGCTTCGACCAGCAGCCGGCGGGCGTGGGTGTTGCCGGTCTTGGTGATCGAGCCTTGGCTGCGGCTGGCGCCGCTGGGGTGCTCGGTCGGGACCAGTCCCAAGAATGCGCCGATGCTCGAGCCGGTGAACCGCGACCAGTCGCCGACCTCGACAGCCAGGCCGAATGCGGTCAGCGTCGACACGCCCCGCAGGCAGCACAGCCGGCTGACCATCGGCGACCAGGCCGGATCGGCGGCCATCTCGACGATCGCCTTGTCCAGCCGGTCCCGCCGGTCGGCCGTTAGCACCACCGTCTCCAGGGCGCTGTCGTAGGCGGTGGCCAGCGCCGGCTGCTCGAAGCTCTGCCGGCGCAGCCAGTCGTGATGGGCCACCGTCCACGCCGTCCCACCGGAGTAGACGATCCCCTGGCGCAGCAGCAGCTTGGAGGTCCGGTGCCGGGCCCGCATCAGATCCCCCCGGGCGTCCTCCCGGACCCGGACCAGGTCCCGGGCCGCTTCCTGGTCCACGGTCGGGACCGCGACCGGGCTCACCTCACCGAGGCGCAGCAGCCGGGCCAGCAGCAGTGCGTCTTTGGCGTCGGTCTTGACCCGGTCGCCGGCCGGGCGCTGCAGCTTCGACGGCGCCGCGACCACACACCGCACGCCGCGGCCGGTCAGGAACCGGGCCAGCCCGAACCCGGTCGGCCCCGCCTCGTAAACCACCGCGACCGGACCGGGCAGCTCGGTCAGCCAGCCGAGGATCACCTCAGGCTGGGGTGCCAGCCGGGCCCGGAACATCTCACCCGTGTCGTCGTCGATCCCGCACGCCACCACCGACCGGGCGTGCACATCCAGACCGACGCTCGTACGCTCTCGTTCCACCGGGACCTCCCGCAATTGTTGGCTCTACCGGCCCAGGTTCACCCGGGCCGGCAACCCACGACAACTTGCGAGTGAGGTCCCGGCCCTACGTCCGGGCCACCTCCATACCGTCTAGGCCGAGCGAGCGGCCGAACACCGCGCAGTCTTGGCAGAGTTGGACGCCGACGCCGTGTTGGTCGAGGTCACCGGCGCCAGCTCGGCGAAGGCGTCGTCGATCACCTGTTCGGCGGCGGGTCGGTGTCCGCGCTCTCGGAGAGCAGCTCCAAGAGCGCTCTGATATGCGGGTGATCTGAGCCCGGCTGGCGGGCTCGTTGAGGAGGGCCCGTGTCGACCTGGATGCCGTGTCTTGTGCGGGCTGCTGGGACAGCACCGACGCTGGGTCACCCGGTCCTGGATGACTATCTGCGTTTCGTCACGGCCAGGGTGCGACCGAACAGCGTGCTGGCGACGGCCTTTGACCTCAAGGTCTTCTTCGAGGTCGTCGAGCGGGAGCCGACGCAGGTGTCGACGGGCGACGTGCTGGCGTTCGTGGAAGCGCAGCGCCAGCCGCGCCAGGGCGAGAACGTCGTGCGCATCGACGACGCAGAGCAGGGCCTGTCAGCGCGCACGATCAAGCGCCGGCTGTCCAGCGTCAGCGGCTGTTCTCCTTCCTCGTCGCGCGGGGGGACGTGAGCAGCAATCCGGTCCCGCGGGGACTGTCGACATGCCGACCCGGCCGCCGGGGGGTTCCGCTGATCCGAGCGCCCCTCACGCTGCCGCGGATCCTGGCGCCGAACGAGGCCAGCGAGCTGCTGGTTGCTCTGCGGACCAGCCGTGACCGGGCAATGGTCGAGGCGATGCTGTTCGGGGCACTGCGTCGCTGCGAGGTCCTGGGTCTGCGTCTGCAGGACCTGCGCCTGGGTGAGCACCGCGTGTTCATCGCCGACGGCAAGGGCGGTCACCAGCGCCTGGTGCCCGTCGCGCCCCGGTTCTTCGCGACCGTTGCGACCTACCTCGAGCAGGAACGGCCCCGCACCTGCGCCACCGAGCGGGTCTTCGTGGTGCTGAAGGGAACACGCCGAGGTCTGCCCCTGTCCGCCGCCGGCCTCGACGAGATCCTGCACGGGGCCCGAGGCCGGGCCGGACTGGAGCACGCGACGTGCCACGAGCTGCGTCACACCTGCTTGACGCGGTTGCGGGAGGCCGGCATGGCGCTGGAGGCGGTCCAGGCCCAGGCCGGGCACCGCTCGATCGAGTCGACCCGGATCTACCTGCATCTGTCGAATACTTGGCTGCTGGAGGAGTACCGCCGCGCCATGGACGTCCTGGACACGATCAACGACGTGAAGACCCGGCCGTGAGCTGCGCCGCGGCCCCCCAGGTCAGGACCCCTGTCGGCGTCGCCGGGTGCTATGTCGGCGCCGGCACCAGCGACAACGGCCCGCAAGGGCCGACGGCTGGCCGTCGCGCGCTTCACCACCCTGTTCGGGGACCTGGCCGGCTGGCAGCGAGCCTGCGCAGCGCAGCGGCTGCGTGCCCCGGTCGCGGTTCGGGGCTTCGTCGCGTTCGCCGTGGTCCAGGCTCGGATCACTGTCGACGCCGAGTACGTCGTGCGGTCCGCGTCGAAGTGGGGTGCCCACCATGGCGAGCTGGACCCGCTGGCCGCCGCCGCGTTCCGGGCCGAGGCGACCGGCCTGGGGTTCTGCGAGCGGGAGAGCGACAAGATGTGGTCCAAGCTCGCCCAGATCGCCGTGATCTCCGGCAGCACACCGGCCGTGATCACCCCGGACGACTACGCCCAGGCACGACAGGCCTTCACCGACGCGGTCCGCGAGCGCTGGGGACGACTGCCCAAGTCAGCCGCCCCCCCGCTGTTCGGGCTGGACGCGGTGCTGTTCCACCGCGGCCAAGCCCACCAGCCACACCCCCGCCGGCGCTCGCTGGCCACCTGCACTCACGAGGTCGACTGGAACGACGTCGCGGCACGCACACCGCAACTGGCCGAGACCGCCCGCCGCTACCTCGCTCAGCTGCACGTCAGCCTGCGTGCCTCCAGCGTCGCGATCGTCGACACCACCCTGCGTCAGTTCGCCGGTCTGCTCGCCGCCGAGCACCCCGAGATCACCGGCTTCGCCGACGTCGGCCGCGAGCACATCGAGCACTACAAGACCTGGCTGACCGCTCGACCGGGCTGTCGACGCAGCCAGACGCTGAGCAAGACCACCATCGGGCTGCGGATGGGCAACCTGCGCATCTTCTTCGAGCGCATCATCGAGTGGGACTACGACGACGCCCCCGGCCGCAACCCGGTGTTCGCCGGTGACCTCCGCTCAAGGACCGGCCGTTACCACGCTTCCTGGACGACCCGTCCGCCGCCAAGATGCTCACCGCAGCAGCGAGCACTGCCCGAGCTGTTCGACCGGCTCGCCGTCGAGCTGCTTGCCCGCACCGGCATGCGCAAAGGAGAGTTCCTCGGCCTAAGGATCGACACGGTCGTGCAGATCGGCTCAGCGTTCTGGCTGCGAACACCGGTCGGCAAGATGCACACCGACCGCTACGTCCCGCTGCACACAGCTCAAGACGCTGCTCGACGACTGGCTCGCCGAACGAGCCGACTGGCAGAGCAGCGATCTGCTGTTCACCGACCGCGGCCACCCGATCCCGCCCTCGCGCGTGGACCGGGCGGTGCGGCGAGCCGCCACCAGCGCCGGCATCGGACACGTCCACCCCCACCAGCTACGGCACACCCTGGCCACGCAGGCCATCAACCGCGGCATGAGCCTGGAGGCCATTGCCGCGCTGCTCGGCCACGACTCGCCGCAGATGACGGCGCATTACGCCCGCCTGCACGACGGCACCGTCCGGCGGCACTGGGAAGCCGCCCGAAAGGTCGACATCGCCGGACAGGCCATCGTGCTGGACCCCGACGGGCCGCTGGCCGAAGCGGCGTGGGCCAAGCGACGTCTCGGCCGCGCCACCCAGGCCCTCCCGAACGGGTTCTGCGGGCTACCGGTGCAGAAGACCTGCCCGCACGCCAACGCCTGCCTGACTTGCCCGATGTTCATCACCACCGCCGAGTTCCTGCCCCAGCACCGCGAGCACCAGCTGCAGGTCCTCGAGATCATCACAGCCGCCGAGGCCCCGCGGCCAGACCCGGTTGGTCGAGATGAACCAGCACGTGGCGCGCAATCTCGACACCATCATCACTGCTCTGGAGAACGACACCGGCCAGCAGGACTCGGCAGCCGATGCGTGCTGACAACACCCCCCAGTTGATCGCGGCCGCCCGCAGCCGGCACGAACTGACCCGGGCCAAGGCGATCCGGGCGCTGCGTGAGCTCGACCGCGCCGGCACCCCCATCAGCTTCGAAGCGGTCGCCCGCCACGCCGGTGTCTCCCGTTCCTGGCTCTACTCCCAACCGGGCCTGCGCGCCGACATCGAACGGCTCCGCGAGGCCACCCAGCGAGCCTCAACAGCGGCCGTCCCGGCCGCCCAGCGCACCTCCGATGCCTCAATGCTGCGCCGGCTCCAAGCCGCGCAAGCACGCAACCGTCAACTCAGCGAGGACAACCAGCGGCTGCGCCGACAGCTCGCGCACGCCCTCGGCGATCAGCGCGCCGAGCAGCTCGGCACCGCATCCAACAACGGCCGACTGCGTCACAGTTCAGCAACGATCGGCCCGTGTTGACAGCCCGCTCCGGCGAGCATGGTCCCCGTCGTGGACACCGTCCGGAACGCGTCGCCGCAGGTCACGAGCATGTTCAGAGACGAAGCTGAAGATAAGCATCGAGTCGACGTTCGCGACCGTGCGGCACCGCACCGAGGTCACCCGCGGACCCGGCAGCAAGGCCGCCGGGCTGGCGATGGCGTTCAAGCTCATCGAAGCCGCCCAGGTGCGCTGGCGCGCCGTCAACGCACCCCACCTGGTCGCCCTCGTCCGCGCCGGCGCCACCTTCCACGCCGGCCGACTCGTCGAATGACCCGACGAGCAGCACCACAACCAGCCCAACCCCGCCGCTGAACAGTCAATCCCAGCAGCCACTTAAACGATCTTTGAACCGCCCTGGGTCTGGTGGAGACTCGACCTATTGGGTCTCGACCAGGGGCTGGTCGATCCGTTGGGCATCGTAGAACGACTGCTCGTACTCAGTCGGTGACACGTCGCCGAGGTAGCCGTGCAGCCTGCTGGTGTTGTGCCAGTGGACCCAGCCTAGGGTCGCCAGCTCGAGGTCCTCGACGGTCCTCCACGGCCGGCCGCGCTGGGCAGGTCCGCGCACGAGCTCGGCCTTCTAGCAGCCGTTGACCGTCTCGGCGAGCGCATTATCGAAGGAGTCCCCAACCGTTCCGATGGAGGGGACGGCGCCGATCTCGGCTAGGCGCTCGCCGTAGCGCACGGAGGTGAATTGACTGCCGGCGTCGGAGTGGCACGTCAGGCCGGTCAGGCGGGTGCCACGTGAGCTGCGGGCCATCTCGACCGCGTCGAGGACCATGCTGGTGCGCATGTGCGACGCCACCCGCCAGCCGACGATCATCCGCGAGTAGGCGTCGACGATGAAGCACACGTAGGCCACTCCCGCCCACGTCGCCACGAACGTCAGATCGGTGACCCACAGCCGGTTCGGCGTGCTGGCGGTGAAGTTGCGTGCCACCAGGTCCGGCCACCGGGTAGCAGCCGGGTCCGACCGGGTGGTCCGGACACGCTTGACCCGACGGGCACCCTCGATGCCGGTTGCCCGCATCAGCCGGGCGACCTGGTCGCGGCCGATGTCGTGGCCGGCGCGGCGGGCGGCCTTCCAGAGCTTCCTGGCCCCGTAGACGCGGTAGTTGTCCTCCCACAGCTGGCGCACGACCGGGGCCATCACCGCGTCGCGTCCGGCCCGCGCGGACGGGCGGCGGGAGATGGCCGCGTAGTACGTGCTCGGAGCCACCTGCAGTGCTCGGCAGATGGGCTCGACGCCTGCGACTGGCGACGACGTGGCCGACGTTCGCGTCGATGAACGCCACTACCTGCGCTGTTGGCGGTCGAGCTCCGCCCCGAAGAAAGCCGCTGCCCGCTTGAGCACCTCGTTGGTGCGCCGCAGCTCGCGGTTCTCCCGCTCCAACGCCCTGATCCGTGCCGCCTCGGCGGTGCTCACGCCGGGCTCGCGGCCGTCATCGACGTCGGCCTGACGGACCCACTGCCGAACGGACTCGACCCCGTACCCCAGCTGGGTCGCCATCCGCTGCACAGTCCCATGATCGTTTCCCAGCTCCACCCGCAGCGTCCGCACCAGCCGGACCGCATCGGCCTTCTCGCGCGGGCTGTAACGACGCGTGGTCGGTCGGCCCGGTGACCCTTCCTTCGGCATGACTCCATCCTCGTTTCCAAGACCAGGAGTCTCCAGGGAACCCAGGGCGGTTCAGGGTTACCAGGCGGTGGGCTCGTACTCTGCCGTGGTGTCGCGCCAGCGAACCGGTTCGCCGCAGTGCGCGCAGGTCATGGTGGGGTCGGCGGGGTGACCGCAGGGGTTGTGGGTGAGGCGCAGCGGGGGGATGTCGGTCGTGTAGGTGTCGCCCCAGGCCATGACGGCGAGCAGCGCGGGGTAGAGGTCTTGGCCCTTGGTGGTCAGCCGGTACTCGTGGCGGGCCGGGTTGTCCTGATAGGGGACCCGGTCGAGGATTCCTTTGGCGGTGAGCTGCGCGAGGCGGTCGTTGAGCACGTTGCTGCTGATGCTCAGCTTCGAGCGGAAGTGGTCGTAGCGGCGTTCGCCGCGGAAGCACTCCCGGAGGATGAGCATGGTCCACCGCTCGCCGATGACCGACCAGGTCCGGGCGACCGAGCAGTTGACGTTGGCCAACTCGTCGTGCCTCACACGCCCCAGGGTAGGACATGTTTTGAGTCTTTCCCGGCCGCGAGCCTTGCCCCCGGGGGTGGAGCAGACCTAGGGTCGGACTCAGATTAAGTCCCACTCATCGTGCCGGCCAGGTCGGCGCACCGACCCGAGGAGACCGTCGATGCCCTTCTACCAGTTCACCGTTCCCGCCGGCAGCCCGACGCTGAAGCGCAAGGCGGAGATCGCCGCAGTGGCGACCAAGGTCCACACCGAGGTGACCGGGGCGCCCGGCCGGTACGTGCACTGCTCGTTTGTCGAGGTCGAGCGGGACAGCATCTTCGTGGCCGGTGAGCCGGTGAACTTCCCCCGCATGGTCGGTCTGATCAGGTCCGGACGCGACGGTGCGGTCAAGGCCCGCCTGTTGCACCGCCTGGGCGAGGAGTGGAGCGCGATCACCGGTGAGCCTGTCCAGGACCTAGCGCTGTTCCTGCACGAGGTCCCCGGCGAGAACGTGATGGAGGACGGCGAGATCCTCCCCGAGGTCCAGCCGGGCGAGGCGCCGCGCGTTCGCTAACCTGCACGAGCCTCCCATGGCGACCGCGGGCCGTTGGCCGCGGCGCCGTGGGGCATGGCTCGAGAAGCTTGGATCTACCTCGGGGCATCGTCTCTTCCGCGTCCTGTGGGTCTGGTCGCGGAGTTGCTCGTGGGTAGTGGCCTCGTTCGGTGGCCCACCAAGGTCGTGACCGTAGCTTCGCGGGCCCGAGACCGGTCGTGGAGAGGTTTTAGCCCGCGCCCTTCGCCCCTATCGCGAGGGAGCAGGCCCAGGGTGCCGGTGCTGAGGTGGCAGGACGACGATGAGGAGCTCGGCGGCCACCGATCGCGCATCGTGCGCTGGCAGGATCCACTTGCTTCGGCGGCCGCGGCAGCCAGGCTGACGGGGATGGAGGCGATGCAGGCACTTGCCTCGGGTGTAATACCTGCGCCCCCGATCTCCGGGCTGATGCAGATGTCGGTGCTCCACGTCGAGTGGGGTGCGGTCGAGTTCGGGTGCAAGCCCGATGAGTCTCACTACAACCCCATCGGGGTTGTGCAAGGTGGGCTGGTGTGCACGGTGCTGGACTCGGTCGTGGCGTGCGCAGTGCAGACCACCCTCGGCCAGGGGATCGGGTGCATGTCGCTCGAGCTGAAGGTGAGCTACCTCACACCACGATGACGACGGCCAGCGGGACCTTGACCGCCGCAGGGCGGGTAGTCAAGCCCGGGAAGCGAGTGGCGCTCGCGGAGGGCGAGGTGCGCGACGCCGGCGGGACGCTCGTGGCCATAGCGACGAGCACACTGCTGCTCTTTGTGCTGCCTCCTCCGGAATGACCAGGTCTTCCTCGGCGGACGTGGGTATCGGGTCATTGGTGCCCGCACCCAGCTCGGGCAGGTGCCCGATCTGCTCGGCTGCGTGGGCAAACGGACTGGTGGGTCACATGGGCCGCGACGCGGCACGAGGCAGGTCAGAGGACGGTCGGCGGAGGCTGCGGTGGTGTCGAGATACCCCGACGGAGGGCGTCATGGGGCCGTCATCCAAGACTCTTGAGGCTGTGGATGACCAGGGTGCTCTCGACGTCGCGGATCGCGGGCAGACCTGCGATGGTGTCGGTGAGGTAGTCGTACAGCGTCTGGGTGTCCGGGGTCATGACGCTGGCGTACAGGCTCGTGCGCCCGGTGGTGGCCGCGGCGAACGTGACCTCCGGATGGGTGGCCAACGCCGCACCTGTTGTCGCCAGGTCCGCGGGGGCGACGCTGATCCACAGCAGCGCCTGCTCGTGCAAGCCGAGAGCCCGCGGGTCGACGTCGACGTCGATGCGCAGGGCCCCGCTGGTACGCAGCCGCGCCAGACGGCGGCGGGTGGTGGAGGCCGGAGTGCTGGTGGCCGCGGCCAGATGCTCGACCGGTGCGCGCGCGTCGTCACGCAGAGCGGTCAGCAGAGCCTGGTCGAGCTGGTCCAGATGCGGGGGGTGTGCGCGCTGAGCGTTACCCGCGCCGGGGACCTGCGGGGGGTGGCTGTCGTGGCGCAGCTCATGCATCTGGGTCGTGGCCAGGGCACCTACCCGTTCGAGCAACCGATGAGCGTTGCGAGTGTGAACGTGTAGCTCGCTCTGGGCACTCACGTCCAGCACGCGGGAGGTGCGCGGCAGCTTCTCCAGCAGTAACGCGTGCCCGCCGGCGTCGGCGCGCACCGAACACACGATCTCGGTGCCCCCCGAGACCAGACGAACCCACGCGGTGTCAGGGTGGCGCGCGACGGCTTGAGCGAGTGGCATCGCGGCGCCCGGGGTGGTGCGCACCCGCACGTACCACTGCTTGTGCCCCCGCGGGCTCTCAGCGGCCACGCGCAGACCGCTGGCCGATCGCATCCGGGCGTAGCGGCGGGCCACCGTGTGGTCGGAGACCCCCAGCAGTCGGCCCAGCAGTCCGAAGGTGGCGCGCCCATCAATGTGCAGGGCGTGCACGATCTGCAGGTCCAGCGCGTCCGCAACGTGTTGGCCGTCGGATATCACCGAAATGAAGTTACCGCAGTTCGAGTTCAGCCATGAGGACGGTTGCGGCTCGGTCCTCGGCGATGGTTTCTCCACCGTGGAGCGCACCGGCGGACCACTTCGGGTGCCGGTAAGTCGCAGGAGAGGAGCACGGCGATGACGGTTTTGGTCACCGGGAGCACTGGAGCGGTGGGGTCGGAGGCTGTCCGGCACCTGGCCGCCGACGGCACGCAGGTGCGGGCGCTGACGCGCGCACCGAACAAGGCCCATTTCCCGGCTGGTGTGACCGCGGTGCCGGGGGAGTTCACCGACCCCAGCCTGATGCGCGAGGCCCTCGACGGGGTCAGCGGGCTGTTCCTGCTCAGCCCCGTGGCCCTGGAGGAGCTGACGGGCACGCTGCACACCCTCACCCTGGCCCGCGCGGCCGGGGTGCGCGACGTGGTCTACCTGTCGGTGATCCACGCCGACCGCTTCACCGACCCGCCGCACTTCGCGGCCAAGGCTGCCGCAGAACGGATGATCAACGACCTCGGCATCACCGCGACCGTGCTGCGCCCGGGCTACTACATGCAGAACGACGCCGCGGAGAAGGACCGCCTCCTCGCTGGCACCTACGGCCCCCCGGTGGGCAACCGGTCGGCGCTGATGGTCGACGTGCGCGACCTCGGCGAGGTAGCCGCCGCCGCCCTGCTCGAACGCCAGCGCGCCGAGGAGGCACTGCCCACCGAGGTCATCGACGTGGTCGATCCTGAGGTGCTCACCGGCGACGCCGTCGCCCGCATCTGGGCCGAGGTGCTCGGGCAGCCGATCTCCTACGGCGGGGACGACGTGCTGGACGACCTGGAGCAGCAGCTCACCGCGTTCATGCCCGGGTGGATGGCCTACGACATGCGCCTGATGATGCGCCGCTTCCAGGTCGACGGGATGGTTGCCGCACCCGGCACCGACGACCGGCTGCGCACCCTGCTGGGCCGGCCGATGCGCTCCTACCGCCAGTTCGCCACCGAGACCGCGGCCACCTGGCAAGGGTGAGCGCTGCTACAGCGCTGCTCAGTAGTGCGCCCGACCTCGAACGGCCGGGGGTGTGGGTGGTCGTCGGCATGCGGGCGGGCAGCACCCCCGCCCAGCGCGAGGCGGCGCACCGCTGCGTGGTCACCGCCTCGCGCCCGATGCCGGCGGTGTGACCCGCTCGGACCGGCCTCGTTCCTGCGCGAGGCGGTGTCACGGTCGGATCGTCGATCAACGTATGCAGCGCGTCAAAGGATGCAGGTGACAGTTGGGTCAGCGGCGGTCCGCCGGCCTGATCAAGCTGGCGGGCGACGGTTTGACCTCCGTGAGCTCCAACGCAATCCAACCCGCCGTCACCGCCGGCCACGAGGTGGTCAACCACGCTTAGACCTGGTCTCATAACCGGTCGGTCGTGGCGAGGCGGCGGAAGTTGATCAGGGTGGCGGCGAGGGTGAGTAGGGGTCGCAGGGTGCGTTCGGT
>JAABUO010006948.1_pt1 | contig 12954 bp, 9 predicted proteins | sample 5559291 | NCBI WGS metagenome assembly JAABUO01 (sample SAMN10711878, study PRJNA513372) | rock metagenome | isolation source: Antarctica rocks | place: Antarctica: Victoria Land, Finger Mt sud
GATTAAAAGTTGTTAACGAATTAAATATTTTGTAGAATAATTTATATTCACAATAATAATTGTATATAGCGTGAATATAATATATAAAGTGTAATCGATAATGCGAAAAGATAATGCAATTTATTATCTAAGAAGCAGCGAAAATATTGTTATATGTTTCTATTCTTAGATTTCTTAACGTTAAGTTCGAGTTCTTAACGAGTCGAGTCGGGTTAATTCGATTCGAGTCGAGTTATCAGTCGAGTTGAATTTAAAATGAGCTTAACTCGACTCGAATCGGGTTAATAATAAATATAACTCGACTTCAAGTCGAGTTAAGTTTAAAAAGTGAACTCGAAACTTAATTCGACGATCAGTTTAAACTCGCGACTAGTATTTTTATCTTTAACGCTAGTTTACGAAGAGCTGCTAGAAACGAGCCTGTTATCGCACTTCTTAACACATTACGAACGAGTTATTTATATAATATTAAACATCGTTTTACTTTTAAATTAAAGATTTACGTTTTATATTTATTTTAACTTTTATTAATTTTGCTTAATTAATTTAAGCTTGTAATATTCTCGTAATCTTAAAGCGTTTAATTATAATAAAATTTAAGTTTAAATAAAACTTTAAATACAGATTATAAAGTTGCTTTCTTTAATCTTTTATGTTTCTTTAATGAAGAAGAATTATAATTATTAATATTGTTTTTATTTTTATTAATATTATTAATTACGATTAAGTCTTTTAAAATTATTAAACATGCTCATAATAAATAAAACATGCGCATTAATTTAAACGCTTAGCCTGTGTCTTACGCTTAAAGCTAAGCTTACTTAATCTCGAAAAAGTTAATATCTGTTTACTTAATAATATAAAAAGCGTTTTAATTAACATAATGTTTAAATTATTATTTCATTTATCGTTAAATTTAAAGATTAATTTAATAATTAACTTATTAATTTTATTATTAATTTTAATATTATTAAAAACTTTAAGTAAAAGTTTTATAAGATTATTAAACATGTTATTTACTTTTAAATATTTATTATGTTAAGTTTAACATCTTTTCGAATTAAGTAAAGCGCGTTAATATAGCTCATCGTCGCTTTTTTAAATTATAAATATTCGCTCGTTTTCTTTTAACTTTTAATATTTCTTCTCATTTTCTTTGTTTCTTTCGCCTGAGCTTTTTATTAACTTCTCGTTTTCGTTTTATAATTCTTTACTTAAATCTTAATTTATATTTAAAAGAAGTTTTATCTTTGCGATGATTAATTTTATTAGCTTAATTTTCACGTCGCTTATTTAATTCGAGACTTGTTTCTTGCGATTCTGCTCACGATCTTTCTCGTTTAAAGACGCGCACTTTTTTCCTTAACTTCTTAAATTACTATTCTTCGCGTTTCTTATCTGCGTCTTTTAAAGTGATTCTTGACCTTTTTATCTTTCTTTCTTAACGTTCTTTTATGTTTTATTCATAATTAATCTTCTGTTTTTCGCTTTATTAACGTAATAATTATTATTTATAAAATGTTAAGCGATCGTTATCGTTACGATAAGAGTACGACAAGAACGCGAGCATGATGAAATCTGTTCAGAGCTATCGTTTATACGTTAAGACTAATTAAATAAATGTCTTATATTATTCTGAGCGTGTTTTTTATTATATCGTCGACGAATGAATAACGTAATGCTATTATTAACGATCTTATAACATTTTCTGTCGAAGCTTAACTTGCGATAATTAAACAATCTCGTTAAATTTAGCTCGACTAAGTTTTAAACATTAGTTAATGCTAACGTAACAGCGACTTAATTAAGAGAATATGCATATGTATTACGCAGCACTATTTAAATTAAGACTTAAATTGTTAAAGAAATAACATTTTTCTGTGTCGTTCTGTATTATCTTGTTATTTTAATCATTTACATCGAAAATATCTTAGTTTATGAAGAAGATTTTTTTAATCGTATTAATGTCGAGTTATAAACTATTAATAAATTATTAACGATTAGCTTTAAAGAAGAAAACTCGCGCGATTTAAACTTTATTAAATATCTCGCGAAACGTTTTACGAGACGTTTTATAAGTTTTAATTCATGAAGATTAACGACGATTTCGCTAACTGTTACAGTAAAAGATCTTTAAATGCACAACGTTTTAAGAAATACAACGCGTAAATTAAACGATAAGAAAACAGAGAAGAAGAAACAGAAATTATTAAAAGTTAAATAATTCTTAAGAATTACGTGCAGTTAAAAAAGAGCTTACGAAGCTTTAAAGAAATAGCGTAAAGATTATATAATTCGTAATAAAATTAACTGTGTCTTTGTATCGAAAGCGATTAACGAGTCTTAATATATAATCTTTCTGCGCTTTTCTTTATAACAGGCAGCGATTTTTATTATTTTCATGTTTATAAAATTTTCTCGCAATTTTATTTCACGATGATTATCGTTAATAAAATCTTCATTTACTTTTATTAATTATGATTAAGTTTACGTTTCAGCGTTAAGTTATTAAATTTAAATAATGTTAACGAAAAACGCACAGCGATTATATAATACGACAGCTTAAATAATCTGTTTAAGACGAATCGTGAAATTAAATTTTCGCTTTAAAACAAGTTAATTAAAAATATTAAAATCGAGAATGAAGATATTATTAAAATTTAACGTTATGAAAATCTTATTTAACGAACGCAGAAAACTCGAAAACGCTTAAAAATAATCGAGACGACGACGACAGTAATATTAATAACGAGAAAAATTTTTATTTTTCATTTAAAGTTAAGTCTTTCGAAATCTTTTATAATCTTTCATTTAAAGTTAATAAAAATATATTTCTTTTAGTAAAGAAGATTAATTAAGCTTTATTTAATAACGAATTTCTTAACATTAACGTCTGAATAATCTCGTTAACTTTAAATCATTTTTATCTTTAAGAAAATATCGCATAATTATTAAAGAAGTAAAATCTTTCATTAAGAATGTTAAACTTAACGCTCTTTATTAAGAACTAGTTTATGACGATAATGATTACATTAAAGATTTAAAATTTCTACAAGTATAAAACAGACACAGTTTAGTTAAACGATAATAATCGAGTCGAGATTTATAATAAAACTATATTTACTTTAACTTTAACATGTTTAGTAATCTTATAAAATACTTACTTAAAGTTTTTAATAATATTAAGATTAAAGACAGAATTTATAGTTTATTTTTAAATTAATCTTCGAATTTAGCGATAAGCGAAACAAGAATGCAGACATTATGTTAATTAAAACGCTCTTTAAGTTATTAAGTAAGCTGTTAAGAAGTGCGATGACAGGCTCGTTTCTAGTAGCTCTTCGTAAACTAGCGTTAAAGATAAAATCGCTAGTCGCGACTCAGTTATATGTAATAATGTATAAATATAGCAGTTTATAAATTCTTTCTTTAATTAAAGAAGATTTCATTATATGTAATACTATTCGTTTTATTCTTTTAATATAAGTAAATATTAACTTTTTAAGACTAAGTAAACATAATTTAAAGCGTAAGACGCAGAGTAAGCGTTTACATTAATGCGCATGTTTTAATTATCGTAAACACGTTTAATAATTTTAAAAAACTTAATCGTAATTAATAATATTAATAAGAACAAAATTAATATTAATGATCATGATCTTTCTTCATTAAAGAAGCATAAAAGAGCGAAGAACGCGACTTTATAAGCTATATTTAAAGTTTTTTCTGAACTTAAACTTTATTATAATTAAGCGCTTTAAGATTACGAGAATATTACAAGCTTAAATCGATTAAGTAAAATTAATAATAATTAAAGTAAATATAAAACGTGAATCATTAACTTAAAAGTAAAATAATGTTTAACATTTTATAAATAATTCGTTCGTGATGTAAAACAAGAACATTAAACTTAGTAACGAGAATACTTTTATTAAAAGAGAAAGTATTATGTTTAAAATTAATACTGTAAATATTTAGCTTAACATATCTTATTTAATAAAAGAGTTAAAGATACATTATTACTCAGATTTTAATATAATCGGCGAGTCTTTTAATCGTTTATACTTTTTTAGCGTTACTTCATTTAAAAATAAGAAAAAAGAACTGTTCACGTAAATGATTATAATGAGAAAACGTTAACGATCGTTAATTTCGTTAACGTTATCGTTATTAAAATCTTTACTTTCAAGCAATCTCGAAGCTAAGATAATTAAGTAAAGATTAAGAAGCAGAAGTAAAAAGTTATAAAGATTCTTAATAAAAGAAAGATCAGGTCGAGAACGAAATACAGAGTACGCTGAAAGAATACATTACTGCTTAAAAATGAATTTAAAAACGCACGAAGATTATTACGAAAGTATGAGACAAAAGATTAAGCACAGCATGAACTTAAACGAGATAAACTCGCTCGTAAAGACAAAGTTTAATGATCGTTATATTACTTTCTTAATAAATTATTATCTTTTCAGTTATTATTCATGTACGATTATAACTTCATTACTTCATGATTAAGCCTGTTTCATATTTTCTTCGCTGCTTGTTCTCTTTTCTATTTTCTTGTTCGTTGTATTTAATTGTCGTATTAATTACTCGACACATCACTAATTTTTACATGAGTCGCAGACTTCATTATTACAAAAGCTGCTTTTATCTTTATAACTGCAGCATTTCTGATCGTATGAAAGTAGTTATATTCTTTAACGTGACTTTCTTTTAATAAATCTTTTCTTCTCTTTTATTCTTCTCTTAGCTTTTTAACGATACATAAACGATTTTCTCGCAACTGTCTTATCTTCCGTCACGTCGTCGTCTGTAGTCCCTTTCTTTGCCGTTTTACATGCTTTCTTGCGACTTTCTTCATCTTTTCTAATAGCATTCGTACTTATGCGTTTCCGTGAGATATTTTTAAGAATCTCAAGTTCGAACATTGCGACGATCTTTTGCCTGTTGTCGATGCTTTCGTCTCTTAACAAGATTACTTTAATACTTGCCTTCATACATATTAAATTAATAAGAAACAGTTAGAATCGATGTTACGATAGTTACCTAGAGCTTCTAGAACCTAATCTTAGAAAAAAATACTCTTAGGCCATTTCGCAGATTCATTGACTGAATTGTGCCAAGGGATTCTTTGTAATTAGCCGCTGACGGCGTAAATAGTATGATTTATGCTATACTCATCAACGAAGACATTGTTTGCCAGGCCAACATCTAATACGTGGATCCGTCTCCTTATCAGGCGTAATGTGTGTCCATTACCGTAGCAGCCGCATGTTCTCCTGTGCTTCCCACATGAGTACTCTACCCAACGAACCCTTAACTTTTGGAGTTGGAGGCGGGTAACTGTTTCCAATTAAACGTCCGGCATGACCGCTTACGGCTATGCGGACAGAACCTATTGTGTCGTACCGTTGTTGCTGACTTGTTCTAGACAATTCGTATCTCAATTTACAACGCCACGAGGCACATTCAACACAGCTCTTTACGTGAGGATCAGCACCAACCAGGTTTTGCGTATAGAGGTATAGTAAGTCTGGCCAGTATGTTGCGAGCAGAAGTAGCAGGGTGCGCAATTCGAATGATCAAGAAGCGAAAAGTGATAAGAGATCGCAACGTCTGTAAACCAAATCGCTGATAGCAGAGTCATTAAAGGTTAATCACTATCTGAAGATGACTGGCCATAACATATGAGTTCAGCAGGAGGAACAGAATGAGAAGCAGAATTCGCTCGATTAAGAATCTGAAGCTTGATTGCTCACCCTCTAAGGACAAGAAAGTCGATGAAATAAAAGACGACATTAAACAAAAAGAAGTAAAAGAGAAGGTACATGTTCTTGCACGTTTCACTCATAATTAAATTTCTATTCGATTTTTTCACCTCTCACATAGTTAACGTAGAGAACTTTCATCTCAATTCAGATCTTTAAATCTAGTCTTCACATTCACAAGATAAGCGTTCAAAAAATGTAAATTATATCGGCTAATATCATCAATTTCTTAAATAGAAACAATAAATGGCTCATTCGCTAGCCTTCTGATGAATTCATAAGTTAGAAGATAATCAAGAATTCTGACTAACCTGATGACTTTCATCATCTCTGCTGACAAGCGTTTCACTTCCTTCTGAAAGATCTTTCAGAAAGTTTCCTGTAAAGCATCATGATCTTTGTATTGCCTTTACTCATTTTCTCGATGCAGAGTATTCGAAAAATCTTGCAGCGTGTATAGATTTTGTTCAAAGGAGCAGATCTTTGCTTCAGCTCAGTCGATAATGTCGATCAGTCGATCAGAGACTGAATCGATCATTATGTTGCAGAAGCTAAAGTCGGCAAGCGATAGAACGAATGAAAGATGAGAGGAAATCGATGACATAAAATTAAGGGTGTATAATTAAATGTAATCTCGATGAAAGGTGATAGAGCAAAAGTCGAAGACCTCTGATGTACTTTTGACGTAGTTCCTCGACAGTACTCCGATCAATGCTTTGTGATGCCTTTCATGATATCGCAAAGAACCTGTCACAGCATTGTCAGCAATTCCCAGGCGTTAAATGATGCGGACAACTTACCGTGCAAGGTTCATCATGAGACCTGCCCGTAAGAAAAAGTTCTCCTCGAAATCTTCGGTATAGATATAAAACTCAAGATAGCTGATACCTGGAATCCTGTCTAGGGTATACACTAAGGCTGTCTCTTGGCTTGTATCTTCAAGCTGTTCATGATAGATAGTGATAGGAGCCAGATTGCCATGAATCTTTCTCGCGAGGGCCGCTGTCTCAAGTCTCAGTGACAGTGATTGTAGGCGGAACTGTACGACGAACTTGAAGTGAATTCCACCGTAGACGGTGTAGCTGCAATCTCCCTGAATTGGAGCGGATGATATGCGGCCTTCCATCAAGGACGCAGCTTTCTCGTCGCAAGCTTCTCGCGTGGCAGACGTCTTTGTGAAGAACTTGGCGGTTTTATCCTCAAGGGAGTACTCAACAAAAGCAGGCATGACTGATGAATTTATGTATATAGACTGTAGCAACGGCGTAGAAATGGTATTAATGAGAGTAAAGCGCGCGTTGCCGGAAACTCGATATCAAAAATCCCTTCAGGTCAAGCTCGAGGATATGTCACTGAGAACCTGTGTCGACGGCACTTATAATCACATCATGTATCATGCTCTAAGGCGCATAAAGTAGCTACGTTCTCGATGGATCATTAAAGACAATTGAACTATCTAATAACTTCAATAACCTCAAGCCATCATTTTTCAGGATACGCCTTCCCCTGGGATTTTTCATAGCATCTTGGATTTGCTGCGCGACCGTTCACAACGCTTTTCGCTCGCGGGAAACCCGATAAGTCAAGCCCATCAAGAGAGAATCACGGCTGTCACAAGAGCCTCCTTGAGGTCAGCGACGCTGGCCAGTTTTGGCTGAGCCTTGCCAGCGTTAAATACTTGATGGTTTCCAGAAGTCTTCTTGGCGTGCGTTTCGTTAGCAGCACATACACGCGGCTTCCCATCCTTGAGCTCGAACATCCACCCAGTTTGCCGAGAAGCAGAGCAGCCATGGACAGCTGTCTCATTCAGCATTATCGTTCCCTGATCGAGAATGAGTTCGAACATGCTCTCAGCCATGCCCTCAAGGCGGACCTGAAGTCTTAAGAAGAGATGACAAATCGTTCCTGGCCAAGTACAAGACCAATTCAGCGAAGAAGGCTTCGTTGATGGCGGACAGGTCCGGTACTGGATCATCCTGATACTCATATGCGACGAATCCACCTGTAGGGCGGAGGGCGAATATGTGCCCATGGATTTTACCGAGATCGATCGTTTCGGTTGCCGTAGCTTTGGTCCAACGCCCGTGAGAATCTTCGATGTTGATCCTCAGCATGACTGTGTTGGAAGGAATCTTGAAGTGGCCATGGATTAGATGAACCCCAAGCTTTGTGTGAGCATTATGATGGACGAAAAGCTCGGCAAGGCTCTGAATATGTGTCTGGTATACTTCAGACTGTTGGAAATCAGAAGTTCATTGTACCTGTGAAATTATAAGTACATGAAGCTTGTAGAAGAGCAGCTAGATCGCTTACACGTCGTGACTGTCCTTCAAATCCATCAAATTGGAAGCCTTGCTGAGACCTGAGATCACGAATGATGAAGGCACACAAGTCGCCATGGTGTTGCGAAAATGTAATTGGGAGGAGTTCAGTAGAACAATCAAAAGCTTCTCATTGTTGTTAGTTTAGAGAGCAATTCAAACATTGGTTCGTGCATTGTACAACTGAGCAGAAATCTATGAGTCATTGATTGCAGTTCACAAGGCTACCAATGGCACGAACACAGAGGTTATCGGTACCAGAAGCTCTTAACAATTAATCTTGGTCTGGATCACCAAATCATGCATACGGTATGTATGAAGCCACGTGATAGGATATATGCATCATGATGTAAGTGATCAATACAATACGTTGATGGCTTTTAAATGAATCGTAGCATCGAGTCGTTAGGTATAATGTCTTATGACAAGTGTCTTCAGACATATAGTGGCTCAAGACAAATGTCTCAAGACGTATAATGTCTTATAACAAGTGTCTCCAGACATATAGTGGCTCAAGATAAATGTCTCAAGACGTATAATGTCTTATGACAAGTGTCTCCAGAACTAGAGCACGGGGAGCCATATTTGATGCGAGGGAAGCCAGACTTAAAGTTTGGGGGGAGCCAGAACTGGAGCCTGGGGGGAGCCAGACCTGAACCATTGTGGCGTAGACCACACTCGTAGGGTGAACCACTTTTGGTGTACACCACGGCTGGATGGGGTGAGTCACGCCTCGTAGGGTGGACCACTTATGGTGCACACCACGGCTGATGGGATGAACCACGCCTGCTTACGACAGGTTGTCCTAAAAGGAACTGGGTGTCCTGTGTCGTTGCTGATTCTCTAGCTTTCGTCGTTTGGTGAGTGGTGACGGTGAAGAAGCTGTCATAAGCTCTACTTCAAACAGATAATTGTCGCTTTCGATTGTGGGCCACTGGGGTCTTTTCTGAAGGTATTGAACTTCGATCTTTATGAAACGATTAGAACTAAGGGATGACAGAGGATGATTAGATGTGAACTGGGAGAGAGCGCGCGTCTGTCGCAACCACACTAGCGATAGTGGGTTATTCCGAGTGCAGGGTTGATAGCCAATCAACGGAATGGCTGTTGCCTAGAAATTGCTACTAAAATTATCTAAGCGCTGAATAGAATCAAGTGATAATGGTGTGAGCACTTCGACGCACTGTAGCTGCGAGTCGGGACCTGTGTCTATCGGAACCACAAATGGGGAACTTGGTGAGTGGATTTTGCTTTCTATCCAGCGGTATCAACAAAAAACCGGCCTAGCGCATGTTGACAGTTCATCTACATTAGGATTTACGCGTGGCTGGTAAATATCGGCTGCAAGGTGGTGGTAGCTTCGGGGATGTGTACGAGTACATAGGTAGTTTATGTACGAGTACTGTGATTGTTTCGTGGCCTCAATAATGCCTGTTTGGGACGCGATAAGAGGTTCAGTGTGCAATCGGTAGGTGTGTAGGAAATTGTTCTCACATACGCGTAGTTTCAGTTAGGGGAGAGAACGACGCTTTGCAAAATCTAAAAATATAGGATCTTTTGTAGCCACCCGCCAGAACTCGCAAGGATTTGCTTCACCAGCAAAACATGTGTTTCGGTGCGCACCAGTGGAAACCGTTTACCGATCAATGGCAGTAGGGAAATTTAGAATTACTTACTGCGTCAAAGTTAGTATGCGCTTTCTTTATAGCTTGTTGTTTCATCCCTTGAGCTAGGTAGCAACAGCAAGGTTCAAGTGCAGAGAGAACGAGCCTTAACCTATCAAACCAAAAGATGTGAAATAGGTATGCCATTGTATTGGCCATGAAATTTCCGGTGTCAAACATCCGCAGGATCGATAGAAGCATAGCTGATTTAGAATTGAATCCAGCGATGACAGCAGCTTGCCACTGGACAATTCACCAAATCCTTCTCAGAGCCCGCCTCATTGCGTTCTCTGACGCTCTTCCTGGCGTCTAAATTTCATGTAGAAGTGTACTTGAAGGTTATCAATTCTCTCTGGCAATCTAGTAGCAACATAAGAGACTTTCAGACATCACAAGCACATACAGACACTTATACCCACATATACGCATTCCTATACTTACAGGACACATACACACACGCAATCGTAAACACTCGAGTATATATATATATGTCCTTTCTAAAGACTCTTTTATACATTACATATTAAACGCCTGTAGCGCCAGTCGAAAGTGCTGACTAATCCTCTTCTCGGCCACCACGTCTTCACTCGCGACAAGATGCCCACCCCCCACCATTGCATGGTCTGCCATAAAACAGGACTTTGCACCAAGCACAAGGTTCGCTGCGATAAGCACCCAAAAGTCTTCTTTTACAAGAAAAATTCCAAAGGTCGCCCGACTTCTTGCAAGGAGTGTACCCGTGGCAGATAAGACGGTCTCTCTGGTCGGACAGATGAATGGCGATCCTTGCAGGCCCGTGAGGAACACGTTGTGATTAATGCCATTCGACGGTAGAGCTAACGGTGATGATGACGGTAATAGAAATAGGGTTGAGAATGAGGATGATACTAGAGAGGAAGGCGAGGAGGAAAGAGAGGAGGAAGAGGAGGATGAGGCGGATGCTGGACATCTGAAAGAAGAGGCACTTGGTATTGCGATCAAGGTTGGCTCAGAATTGGATGAGGTAAAGGAATTGTCAAATTTGAGGTTTCTTGCTCGTGGAGGGTACAATTACGTTTGGCGGGTGACATATACTTTGGTGAGAGAAATCGATTAGAAGACTTTGGCACATACTCGAGTTCCATACTGAAACTGGTCCATTAGGAGCCCACATCTGAGCACGCTAGAAGAGGCCTTCAGGTCAAGGATTTTGTGCTTCGCATTGCGCGTAAGGAGTCGCTATTACAACCGTATCGACTCCGGAACGAAGTGGCCTGCTTACAATTTCTGGCGGCCAAGGTTCCCAGCATTCTCGCGCCGAAGGTCTATGCCTGGGACGATGGAGCCTCACCCGGCTCAGGCCCAGCCTTTATTGTCGAGGACTTCATCGAGGGCCAGCGCCTTAGCATCGTCTGGCCGCAGCTGTCCGAAAGCCAAAAAACCACTATCGTCCGAGAGATTGCGAATATGCTCGCCGATCTTGGTGAGACGAGATTCTACATGATTGGCGGATTAACGCTGGGTGCGACTGCCGGACCAACTATTGAAGCGGCGAAGGTGTTCAACGGCAGAGTAGGTGATAACAAGGCCGCTTTAAAGGGCTTCAAGACACTTCCTTGATTTTCTTGGACAGTCCAACGCAATGTATCGTGTCTTGTATCACATTTTGCCTCCCATTCCTTCTTCCCTGGCCTTTCCTCTATGTTCCTCTCCGTCTCTCTTGTCCTTTCTTTTTCTTTTATCTTCTCATGGGTTGATACACCGATTTTGAATAATCTCGCTGACAATCCACCGTTGCAACAGGCGAGATATCATTCTCCACTTTACTACGATATCGGCCCATATCCTAGCAGTAAAAGTTATATCCTCGCCTGCTACGACCGCGAAATCTACTACTACAGCCACATCCCAGCGTCAGAAGTTCCCAAGGACGCTTTCGCTGATACCTCCGTATCGGCCTTTGTCGAACAGCTACAGCGCAAGCGGGATACCCTAGCCACCCAGACCCCCTCAGTCTTCGCGCAGATCGACGCGGAGCCGCGTGTCCTTGTGCACGAAGATTTTCATGCGGGCAACATGTTAGCGCACGAGGGTCACCTAGTTGGTGTTGTGGACTGGGAATTCAGCGGTACTTATCCTCTGAGCGAACTTGTCGGCCCCATTGCAATCCTTCAGATCTCGGGCCTTGCAGATGAGCGAGATAATATGACGGAGGAGGAAGAGGACCGGTGGCATACGCGCTATCTGGAAGAATTGGAGCGTATTATCAAGGAGCGTGGATGGAAAGATGAGGATATAGCAACGCTTATGGGTGGTGGACATTATATGCTTCATAAAGCGAGATCGATTATGTTTCCAGAGGAGAGTGTCGAAAAAGTAGAAGAGAAATAGTGAAGCAGCTCTGGTTGCTCTAACAGAAAGGTCTGGGATATAAAAGGGTCATCTTATTGCCCGGTAGTCGTAAATAAATCCTATGAAAGGCTCGCTCCTGCCTTATCTAGATTAGGTGATATAGCAGCGTTTCTCACACTCTCGAACGGGAGCGATATCTGGTGAGGTAGTAATTCAGGTCGAGCAAGAACCAACGATCCCGAACAAGTATCGATCACCTCGACTCAAGGCTGGTAGAATCGAATAGAAAGCAATTATATATTCTTTGAGGCTCCGTGATATTTGTTGCGACCCTAGACAATTGGTCTCATAGTGGTTAGCTCCTAAATGCGGTTTGGTTCTCGTGGATAGGGTCAGAAAAAAACCGTTTATTCTACAATAAACGTGTATAATACCTCTTAGCGGTTTATTCATGTTGGTTTTGATGTTTTATCTTATGTAAGCATACCAGGGTCATGCTCCAGCTCAGAGGCTTCCTACCTACCTACCTACCTACCGACCTACATACCTACCGACCTACCTACCGACCTACATACCTACCGACCTACCTACCGACCTACCTACCTACCTACCTACCTCGCTGTCATCAGTTTTATACCTACCTCAATGCCTCCACAACGCGGTGGTAAGCCCCGGAACGAGGTTGTTGCTGAAGCCTTTGAGCAGATAACCGTAACTGGAAGAGCTCTTACTGCGGTTCGATGTCGTCACTGTCAGCATATAATGGCTAATGAAGCTACTTGGAGGATAGACTATTACAGGAGAAGCTCGCTATGGCTAGGCTAAATCCATCGAGCGATGAGGTGGTGGAGGAGTTTCTGAATAGCATCA